>ENA-OQKD01000378-OQKD01000378.1-human-gut-metagenome-genome-assembly--contig:-NODE-378-length-11927-cov-2.954576_pt1 | contig 11927 bp, 11 predicted proteins | sample MGYA00242775_ERZ504792 | MGnify/ENA primary metagenome ERZ504792 (study PRJEB26092, sample SAMD00036401) | human gut metagenome | host: Homo sapiens | study: EMG produced TPA metagenomics assembly of...
GGAATTGAGATATAAAATAAGAATCGTCACATTTATAAAAATAGTGATGATTCTTATTTTTTATACAGCAGACATCGTAAATATACTGGTTATATGTTTTTATATGTCTCCTGGTGAGGGAATCAGTCGATTTTTTCCAGGATGATCCTTGGCGTTCTGAAGAACTGTATCAAAAGCAACAGCGGCTTTTGCGTACTCTTCATCAGTTTACAATATTGGAAAAGCATCGGATCTCCGCTCTCTGTACGTGCGAAAGTATAAAGATAAACTTCACCGCTCTCATTCTGTCCGTTCTCATCCAGCGGCAGAAGAGCAATATATTCCTTGGCATCTACAGGAAATACAGTAAGTACTGCACATTCTACTTCTGTATCATCTTCCATGGTAAGTGTAATAGTTTTGTGGTCTTCAGCGGAACCGCATCCACTGTTGGAACTGCATCCACCGCCGCAGGAAGCGCAGTCGCTTGGATTGCATCCGCCAAATGTAAATTCGTCACTCATTTTATATTCCTCATTCTTTCTTGGGTATTATCTGCGGATGGGAAATATCCGCTTGACTATCATTATATTGTAGCAGAAACAAGGGGATAATGCAAGAATGCCAAGCAACTATTTGGCTTCGCTGCTGGTGGCATAAAAAGATGTTTTTTACAGGGGAGAAACGTGTTATAATAGACAAAGAGTGTTATTGTGAAAGATAATGAAAGAATAATGAATACAGAGGAGATCAGTTTATATGAAATTAATCTCATGGAACGTAAATGGAATCCGCGCTTGTATCGGCAAAGGATTTGAAGAGAGTTTTGCAGCGATGGATGCAGATATTTTCTGTCTGCAGGAAACAAAATGCCAGCAGGGTCAGGTAAAACTGGAACTTCCGGGATATCATCAGTACTGGAATTATGCCAACAGACGCGGCTATTCAGGAACTGCTGTTTTTACAAAGAAAGAGCCATTGTCTGTGACATACGGACTGGGAATTGAGGAACATGATAAAGAGGGACGTGTGATTACGCTGGAGTTTGAGAATTTCTATCTGGTGACAGTTTATACCCCGAATTCCCAGAGTGAGCTGCGCAGACTGGAATACCGTATGCACTGGGAAGAAGATTTCCTTGCATATCTGCTGAAATTGCAGGAGAGTAAACCTGTGATCTGCTGTGGGGATTTCAATGTGGCACATAAGGAAATTGATCTGAAAAACCCTAAGACTAATCGAAAAAATGCCGGTTTTACAGATGAAGACGGGACCTGCTTTGATAAGGTGACTGGAGAGTGGCTTTATCGATACATTCCGTTATTTCTATCCGGATGCAGAAGGCAGATATTCCTGGTGGCTTACAGATTTTAAGGCAAGAGAGAAGAATGCAGGATGGAGAATTGACATTTTATTACTTCTCCGCAGCTGAGGGATAAACTCGAAGGAGCGGAGATTCATTCTGATATCATGGGATCAGATCACTGCCCGGTAGAACTTCAGATTGCATTGGATTAACAGTGTATACGGAGTTTGCGGAAATGTATGCTGACAGTATCCGGTATGTGAATATATAATGATTGACAAGTATGAAATATGGAGGAGACAAAGAGATGGCTGAGCGCAGAAAGATTAAAAACGGAAAAGGGGCTGGCTCTGGTGCCTGGTGCAAATAAGCTTTTGAATGGATGTAATTTTGCACTGGAAGTTCCGGAGGGCAGCAGTGCATCTCTGGTTCTCTACAAAAAGAGAGCAAGAAAACCTTTTGTGGAGATTCCTTTTACAGAAGAGGATAGGACAGGAAATATGTATGCATTTTCCATTCCGGATTTTAAATCAGAGGATTATGAGTACAATTTCATAGTAGATGGAAGGATATATACAGATCCCTGTGCATACAGAATTCTGGGAAGAGAACGTTTTGGTGCGGCAGCAGACAATGATCCTCACAAAATAAGATGTGGATTTCTGAAAAATGAAGCCTTTGACTGGGAAAATGACAGAAATCCGCTGATTCCCTATCATGAGATGATCCTCTACAAACTGCATGTAAGAGGCTATACAAAAGTAAACCGCAGTATTAAAGGTGTGAAAGGAACATTTCAGGCATTGGAAGAAATGATTCCGTACTGGAAGAAGCTGGGAATTAATACAATTGAACTGATGCCGGCTTATGAATTTATGGAGACCGGCACGGCCAGTGATCCTGCCACAGCGGGGATGGTCTGTGAGAAACGTGCAGAAGGTCGTGTGAATTTCTGGGGCTATATGCCTGGTTATTATTTTGCGCCGAAGAGATCTTACTGTGCGACAGATGATCCGGAAAAAGAATTTAAGACACTGATCAAAAAGCTCCATCAGGCAGGAATCGCTTGTATTATGGAAATGTACTTTCCAAGAGAGTGCAATCCTGTAGTGACACTGCGGGCATTACAGTTCTGGAAACTTTATTATCATGTGGATGGATTCCATGTGCTGGGAGAGGGCGTTCCAACGGAACTGCTCATGCATGACGGGATTCTGAGTGATACAAAACTGATGTTTCATGATTTTGACGAGAACCGGATTATCAGAAAAAAGGATCCTGCAGGAAAGTGTATCGCACAGTATAATCCGGGATTTCTGCAGGATATGCGTTGTTTTTTAAAGAGTGATGAGGAGATGGTAGGTGCTGCTGCCTACAGGACCAGAAGAAATCCGGGGGCTTATGCGGTGATCAATTATATGGCATGTCAGGATGGATTTACTCTGAATGATATGGTGACTTATAATTACAGGCATAATGAGGCAAATCAGGAGAACAATCAGGATGGCAGCAGTTATAACTATTCCTGGAACTGTGGAGTAGAGGGACCAAGCAGAAAAATGCAGATCCGTCAGATGAGAGAGCGTCAGCTGCGTAACGCATTTCTTATGATACTGCTCAGCCAGGGTGTACCGATGATTTATGGCGGAGATGAAATCTGTAATTCTCAGAATGGCAATAATAATGCATACTGCCAGGATAATCAGGTTGGATGGATTGACTGGAAAGGTCTGAAAAAAAATGAGAAAATGCTTCAGTTTGTAAAGCAGGCTATTGCTTTTCGCAGGGAGCATCCGATCCTCCATGTACCGGATGAGATGCGTGGTGTAGATTATAAAACTAAGGGGCTTCCGGATGTTTCTCTTCACGGAGAACGGGCATGGTATTTAAATTCAGATAATACTTCCAGATTGTTGGGAATCATGTATTATGGTGCTTATGCGAATAAAGCAGACGGCAGTGAGGATGACTCTATTTATATTGCGTATAATTTTCACTGGGAGACCCGGGAATTTGCTTTGCCGAATCTTGGACATAAGCGCTGGAAAAAAGTAATCGATACCAGTGCAGTAAAAGAGAATGGTTTTCTGAGTGAAAGTGAAGAAAAATACAATAAGAAACTGGAGATTGCACCGCGTACTATTGTGGTATTGCTGGCGGTAGAGGAGGAAAAAAAAGATGCATCCGTGGCTGCACTTTAAAACTATAACAAAACATAAGCTGCTTGTTATGCATTATTGCTTCCGGGCAGGGTTATATAAACAGGGACTGCTTCATGATCTGTCAAAATATGCACCTGTGGAATTTCTTGTAGGATGCAGGTACTATCAGGGGGACAGAAGCCCTAATAATGCTGAACGTGAAGAAACGGGACTGTCTAAGTCCTGGCTGCATCATAAAGGCAGAAATAAGCACCATTTTGAGTACTGGGTGGACTATGTGCCGGGGGATGAACATATTATCAACGGCGTGCCTATGCCGCGTAAGTATATCGCAGAGATGGTGATGGACAGGATCAGTGCTTCCAGAAACTACCTTGGTGACAAGTATGATCAGCATCAGCCTCTGGAATATTACATGAAAGGTAAAGAGAAACTGTGGTTTATCCACCCTCAGACCAAAAGAGACCTGGAGGGACTTCTGCGTATTCTGGATGACCGTGGAGAAGAGGTTTTGATTTCTTATATTAAGAATGTTTATCTGAAAAAAGACAAAGACAGATACAGAATTTCCGGAAAAAATAGACGTGCCGGGAAGAATTTAAAAAATCAGGAACAAATAAATTTCTGATTGACAGAATTGTATGTTTTGGTGTAGAAATATAATTCAGAAAAAAATTGTCAAAAAATGAGAAATACACTTGCGTGATGCCAAGGTAATGTGGTAAAGTAACCGGGTATAGTAAAAGTACGCGGTTATTTTTTCTGTTGTTTTTGTTATATGAAAAAACTTTAGAAATCCGAAGTGAATATTTTAAGGATAAGAAGGAGGAGTAAATTTGAGTGGTACAACAATGATCATATTGTCCGCATTCGTAGTCTATCTGTTGTTTATGATAGTCATCGGTGTGGTCTATATGAAGAAAACAAACAGTTCAGAGGATTATTTTCTGGGTGGACGTGGATTGAATGCATGGGTAGCTGCCCTTTCTGCACAGGCATCGGATATGAGTGGATGGCTGTTGATGGGACTTCCGGGGGCGATTTACTCACTGGGAACCGGACAGATCTGGATCGCGGTCGGTCTTTTTATCGGAACTGTATTAAACTGGGTCTGTATTTCGCACAGACTTCGTAAATATACGATCGCAGCTAACAATTCTCTTACGATTCCTGCATATTTTGAGAACAGATTCCAGGACAAGAAGAGAATTCTGTTATTACTTTCATCTATTGTGATCGTAATATTTTTCCTGGTATATACAGCTTCTGCACTGGCAGCAGGCGGTAAGCTTTTTAACACAGTATTTGGAATTGATTACCATGTAGCACTGGCAATAGGAGCTGCAGTTATTTTATGCTATACGTTTATGGGCGGATTTATGGCAGTATGTGTAACAGACTTTGTACAGGGAACATTGATGTTAGTCGGTCTTCTGGTTGTTCCGCTGGTCGCTTATTTTACATTAAGCGGCAATCTGACAGATCTTCTGACACAGAGCGGTGCACCGGGCGGAGCAGCAGCTTTCCTGAATCCTTTTGAAAATGGAGAACGTCCATATACATTCATTGAGATTTTTTCTCAGCTTGCCTGGGGACTTGGATACTGTGGTATGCCTCATATTCTGACACGTTTTATGGCTGTAAAGAATGAACAGGAATTAAAGAAATCCAGTGTGATCGCAATCGTATGGGATATCCTTTCTCTGACAGCTGCATGTTTTATTGGTATTATCGGACGTGCATATCTGCTTCCGACTGTACTGGGTGAGAATGGTGCGTCCTCATCAGAAAGTGTATTTATCGAGATGATCAATAAGCTGTTCTCATCAGATCTGGCACTGCCGTTTATTGGAGGTATTTTCCTTTGTGGAATCCTGGCAGCGATTATGTCTACTGCAGATTCACAGCTTTTGGTAACAGCTTCTGCAGCATCTGAGGATTTGTATCATCAGTTTATTAAGAAAGATGCAGATTCTAAAGAGATTCTGACAGTTGCCAGATTCACCGTTATTGCAGTTTCTGTTGTAGCATTTATTATTGCCTGGAATCCGAACAGCAGTATTATGGGACTGGTATCTAATGCATGGGCAGGTCTTGGTGCTGCGTTTGGTCCGACTGTCGTTATGTCATTGTTCTGGAGAAGAACAAATCTGGCAGGCGCAGTTGCAGGTATTGTTTCCGGTGGTCTGACAGTTATTATCTGGGATTATATCCCGCTTGTTGCAGGACAGACACTTGGCACTTATACGGGCCTTTATTCACTGGCAGTAGGATTTGCAATCAGTCTTGTGATGATCGTGATCTTCAGCCTTGCGACAAAAGCCCCATCCAAAGAAATTACAGATGTATTTGATCAGGTTGCAGGCAGAAAATAAGAATTAAATAGAAAGACTATCCATTTTCGGATGAATTTGTTATAATGGCAGTAGCGCAAAAAAAGCGTTACTGCTTTTTTATTGATAAATAGCGAAAACGGATAACTTTATCCGTTTAAACAGGGAAGACCCGGAGGGGAATGAGTTTGGTTATTTCCAAAAATAAAAAAACGAAGGTGTCGGACATGAAGAAATATGATTATCTGATAGTTGGAGCTGGCCTTTTTGGAGCAGTATTTGCACATGAGGCTACAAGACGGGGAAAAACATGCCTTGTGATCGATAAGAGAGAACACATTGGCGGAAATATTTACACAGAAGAAGTAGAGGGAATACAGGTGCACAGATATGGTGCACATATTTTCCACACTTCCAGAAAACAGGTATGGGATTATATTAATCAGTTTGCAGAGTTTAATCATTTCGTGAACTCACCAATTGCAGTTTACAAAGATGAGTTATATAATCTGCCGTTCAATATGAATACATTCCATCAGCTCTGGGGAGTGCGCACTCCTGCAGAAGCAAAGGCAAAGATTCAGGGACAGATTGCAAGAATGCATATTACACATCCGAAGAATCTGGAGGAGCAGGCACTTGCACTGGTAGGTCAGGACGTATAGTGAGAAGCTTGTAGAAGGCTATACAAGGAAACAGTGGGGCAGAGAATGCAAAGATCTGCCGGCATTTATTATAAAAAGACTGCCTTTGCGTTATACTTATGATAATAACTACTTTAAGGACCCTTATCAGGGAATTCCGAAAGGTGGCTATACACGTATAGTGAAAAAGCTTCTTGAAGGTGTACAGGTATGCCTGAATACAGATTTCTTTGCAAACAGAGAGGAACTGACTGCACAGGCAGACAAGATACTCTTTACAGGTATGATCGATGAATTTTATGATTATTGCTATGGAGAGCTGGAATACAGATCTTTAAGATTCGAGACAGAAGTCCTGGATATGGGTAACTATCAGGGTAATGCAGTTGTCAATTATACAGACTATGAAGTTCCGTACACAAGAATTATCGAACATAAGCATTTTGAATTTGGTACACAGCCGAAAACTGTGATCACCAGAGAGTATCCTGCAGCATGGGAGAAGGGCAAAGAGCCGTATTATCCGGTAAATGATCCGAAGAACAGCGAGTTGTTTGACAAGTACGAGCGTCGTGCATTAGAGGAGAAGAATGTGATTTTCGGCGGTAAGACTTGGTATGTACCGTTATATGGATATGGATCAGGTTATCGAAGAGGCACTGGCACTTGCGAAGCAGAGCTTACGTATGAAGAACTAGTAAGTCTGATCTGTCAGGTGGAATGAGCTTGAAAGTGTCTGCCGGGTTACGGTAGATAACGGAGAGGATAAATTGTGCTGAATGACTAATAAGATATTAGGGTCAAAAGATATTTTGTCCCTAATCTGAGAGGATAAAAACATGACAGATACACCAACAATTGCTCTCTATTACAGAGAATATGAACCTATGAAGAGAAAAATATTCCTTGACCAGTCTATTGCGGCAGGAGAGGACGAAGAGGCAAATGCGATCCGAAAGGAGCTGTGGGAGATCCGCTATGGCGGTCCGTCAGAGGCAGGTCCGAATACGCGTGCAGACGGATATCTGGCACTATGGATGGCAATGGAATATAACAAGGATGCCGGCGGCAGATTTTTCGGGGCAAAAGGTGCCCGCAGGGAAATCGTTAAGAACCTGGAAAAAATGAAATTCAAGGAGATCCAGGAGAAGAGTGAACTTCACAGAGAACTTCTTTACAGAGAGTGCTGCCATATGGTCAAGACTTATATGGAAATCTGTGAGAAAGATAAAACTTACGGATCAACATTATGCGGAATTGTACCGTTAGGGGAGCAGAATATAAAGAACAAGCTTCAGAAAGATGTATACGAGACAGCGGTTGTACTTCCTGGTAATATCAATATGCAGGAAGAACTTGATATTATCACAAGAGCAGCGAAGGAAGCCTACGAAGCCCATTTTCCGGGAGAAGGCGGGATCTGACTGATCTAACTGAAACAAAATAACTGGAGGCAGACATGAACAAAGATAATCTGACAGCTTATGAAGTTGTGAAAGAAGAGGAACTGACAGACATTCATTCTAAGGGATGGCTTCTGCGTCACAAAAAAACAGGTGCAAGGGTCATGCTCATTGAGAATGATGATGAGAATAAAGTATTTAATATCGCATTCCGTACACCGCCTAAGGACAGTACTGGTGTTGCACACATCCTGGAGCACAGTGTGCTCTGCGGATCTAAAGAATTTCCGCTTAAGGATCCTTTTGTAGAACTGGTAAAAGGATCTCTGAACACATTTCTGAATGCAATGACTTATCCGGACAAAACATGCTATCCTGTAGCAAGCTGCAATGATCAGGATTTTCAGAATCTGATGCATGTTTATCTGGATGCGGTATTCTATCCGAATATTTATAAAAGAGAAGAGATTTTCTGTCAGGAAGGCTGGAACTATCATCTGGAACAGCCGGAGGGACCACTGACATATAATGGCGTTGTATATAATGAGATGAAAGGTGCTTTTTCTTCACCGGATGAAGTCCTGGAACGTGAGATCATGAACCATCTTTTTCCAGATACTACTTATGGATGTGAATCAGGCGGTGATCCGAAGAATATTCCGGATCTTACCTATGAGAATTTCCTGAATTTCCACAGAACTTATTACCATCCATCCAACAGTTATATTTATCTGTACGGAAATATGGATATGGAAGAAAAACTGGCATTCCTTGACGAGCATTATCTGTCAAATTTCGATTATCTGGATGTGGATTCCACAATTCAGGAGCAGAAAGCATTTGAAACATGCCGGGACGTGGAACTGGAATATCCGGTTGCCGAGAATGAGAGTGAAGAAGATAACACTTATCTTTCCTACAATATGGTTGCAGGAAATGCTATGGACAGTCAGATGGCAATGGCATTTGAGGTACTGGACTATGCGTTGTTAAGTGCTCCGGGAGCACCACTGAAGCAGGCACTCCTTGATGCAAAAGTTGGCAAGGATGTCTATGGTTCCTATGACGACGGTATTCTCCAGCCATACTTTACAGTGATTGCAAAGGGTTCCAATCCGGACAAGAAAGAAGAATTCGTATCTGTGATCAGACAGGTACTTGGCGATATTGTTAAGAATGGAATTGATAAGAAGGCAGTCGAAGCGGGAATTAATTATTTTGAATTCCGCTATCGTGAAGCGGACTTTTCCTCTTATCCAAAGGGGCTGATGTACAGTCTGGATATTCTGGGAAACTGGCTGTATGAGAAAGGAAATCCTTTTGCACAGGTACAGCAGCTTACAGTATTTGAAAATTTGAAGAAAGCAGTAAATGAGGGATATTTTGAAGAACTGATCCGTAAATATCTTCTTGAAAATCCGCACGGCTGTGTACTCACACTTCTGCCTAAGAAGGGGCTGGCTGCTCAGCGTGAGAAAGAACTGGAGGAGAAACTGGAAGCATACAGACGCAGTCTCTCTGAGCAGGAACTGAAGGCTATGGCAGAGAAGACCAAGGCTCTGGAAGCATATCAGGAAGCAGAAGAGGATTCTGAAGCACTGGAATGCATCCCAATGTTAAAAAGAAGTGACATTAAGAAAGAAGCAGGCAAGTTTGTAAATGAGGAATTATCTGTAGATGACAGCCTGTTCCTTTATCATGACGTATGCACGAACGGTATCGGATATGTAGATATGATGTTTAAGACAGACAATATTGCACCGGAACAGATTCCGTATCTGGGGCTGTTGAAATCTGTACTTGGATATGTGGATACAGAGGATTACACGTATGGCGAGCTGTTTAATGAAATCAATGCCAATACAGGTGGTATCAACTGCGGAGTAGAAGTGTTTGACAGAGCGGATTCAACGGAAGCATTTCAGGCGATGTTTTCTGTAAGAGGAAAGGCACTTTATCCTAAAATGGACTTCCTGTTCAAGATGATACAGCAGATTCTGAATACTTCCAGGCTGGAAGATACCAAACGTCTTTATGAGATCATTGCAGCTGTAAAATCCCGTGCACAGGTAAGTCTGACAGGTGCCGGACATTCCACAGCTGTACTGAGAGCAACTGCTTATTCTTCTCCGATGGCAGCTTTCCAGGATGAGATGGCTGGAATCGGATATTACCAGTTTATTGAGCAGTTGGAAAAGGATTTTGATCAGAGAAAAGATGAACTTGTAAAGGAACTTCGTAAACTGATGAAAGAAATCCTCCGTCCGGAGAATTTCCTGATCAGTTATACAGGTGAGAGAGAATCTCTGGAAACAGTTAAGAAGCTGACTTCAGACGTAAAGAAAGGGCTTTGCACAGAATCTATGGAGATATCCGGTGAGAAACTGACCTGTACAAAGAAGAATGAAGGATTCAAGACTTCCGGACAGGTTCAGTATGTGGCACAGACCGGTAACTTTAAGAAGAAGGGACTGGAGTATACAGGCGCATTGGAGATTCTGAAGGTGATTTTAAGTTATGATTATCTGTGGATCAATCTTCGTGTAAAGGGCGGTGCATACGGCTGCATGAGCGGATTCAAGAGAAATGGTGAAAGTTATCTGGTATCTTACCGTGATCCGCATCTGAAACGTACACTTGACGTATACAAAGGAATTCCTGAGTATGTGAGAAACTTCCAGGCTGATGAACGTGATATGACAAAATATATCATTGGAACTATCAGTGGTAAAGACGTGCCGAAGACTCCTCAGATGAAAGGTGCAGTTTCTAAGAACGCATATTTCTGCGGCGTAACGGAAGAGATGATCCAGAAGGAACGTGATCAGATCCTCAATGCATCAGTAGAGGATATTCATGCACTGGCAGAGATTATCGAAGCAATCCTGGCAGCAGATCAGATCTGCGTAGTTGGAAGTGAAAGCAAGGTATCTGAAGCTTCAGATATACTGTGGGAAGTAAAATCACTGATCAACGGCTGAAAATGAGAACAAAAATACTGAATACCGGCTGGAAAAAACAGCCGGTATAGAAATTATATAAGGAAAAGAAAGAATGAACGAAAATTTTAAATCCGGATTTGTAGCAATTATCGGACGTCCGAATGTTGGTAAATCAACGCTGATGAATCATCTGATAGGACAGAAGATCGCCATTACCTCCAAGAAACCGCAGACAACCAGAAATCGTATCCAGACAGTTTATACCTGTGATGAGGGACAGATCGTATTCCTGGATACTCCTGGTATCCATAAGGCAAAGATAAACTGGGCGAATATATGGTTCAGGTGGCAGAGAGAACTTTAAAAGAAGTAGATGCCATCATGTGGCTGGTAGAACCAAGCACTTTTATCGGTGCAGGAGAGCGCCATATTGCAGAACAGCTTCAGAATATCGGTGTGCCGGTAATTCTGATCATCAATAAGATTGATACTGTTTCAAAAGAGGAAATCCTTCCGGCAATCGATACTTACCGAAAAGTATGTGATTTCGCAGAGATTATTCCGTGTTCTGCTCTGAGAGGTCAGAATACGGAGGATATTATAGGATGCATTCTTAAATATCTGCCATATGGTCCGATGTTCTATGACGAAGATACAGTCACAGACCAGCCGCAGCGACAGATTGTGGCGGAAGTGATCCGTGAGAAAGCACTTCATGCACTGGATGCAGAAATTCCACATGGAATTGCAGTTGCTATTGATCAGATGAAAACACGTCCGGGCAAGAAACCGATCGTAGATATTGATGCAACTATTATCTGCGAGAGAGAGTCCCATAAAGGAATCATTATTGGTAAGCAGGGAGCCATGCTGAAGAAAATCGGCAGTAATGCAAGATATGAGATTGAGCGTATGCTGGAGTCAAAGGTTAATCTTAAGCTTTGGGTAAAAGTTAAGAAAGACTGGAGAGACAGCGATTTTCTCATCAAGAACTTTGGTTACGATAAGACAGAATACTAGGAAAGATGTGTCCAAATGGCTGAACTGGTAAAAGTCACAGGTATGGTGATCTCAACGATGGCTGTGGGAGAATATGATAAAAGGGTTGTCATTCTGACAAAGGAACGGGGCAAGATTCACGGGTTTGCCCCGAGGCGC
>ENA-OQKD01000379-OQKD01000379.1-human-gut-metagenome-genome-assembly--contig:-NODE-379-length-11919-cov-3.010855_pt1 | contig 11919 bp, 11 predicted proteins | sample MGYA00242775_ERZ504792 | MGnify/ENA primary metagenome ERZ504792 (study PRJEB26092, sample SAMD00036401) | human gut metagenome | host: Homo sapiens | study: EMG produced TPA metagenomics assembly of...
ATTTTACACATATTCCAGCTCAAAATCGAGCCTCTCCAGTTTTTATCAATCTCCATCATCACATAAGTCGCTCTCCGCCCCTCCTGCCTGGATATGAGAGGCTTCCCGGGTTAATGACGATGATATCTTCATCAAATTCCAAATCCGGCTTATGTGTATGCCCGTACATGACGATATCCGCTTTTCTCAATCTTGCCTCTTCTTTTAACCGAGCAGTTCCCATAGATACATAGTAATTATGTCCATGGGTGATGAATATATTATACTTTCCAAGTGTGAACTCTCTTTCTTTCGGCAAAAATGAAAAGAAATCATTATTCCCTGCAACCATATAAGTCTCGCAGTCCGCCACCGCTTCAATGTAATGTTCACCGTTCTCCACATCTCCCATATGGATGAGTGCATCAATTTTTCCGACGCGTTCTAACACCGCATCTAAATTTCTGTGACTTCCATGTGTATCACTTACAATTAATACTCTCATAGTTTTTTCTCCATAATTTCACGCATTGCACGAAGTGCTTTCCCTCGGTGGCTCAGTTCATTCTTCTTCTCCGGATCAAGTTCTGCTGTCGTGCATCCGTATTCCGGGAGATAAAAGATCGGATCATAGCCAAAACCATGCTCTCCGGCGATTTCGTAGCCGATACGCCCTTCAATTGTCCCTCTGACTACTTCTGTCGTTCCGTCTGGAAATGCCGCAGCCACTGCACAGACAAATCTCGCTGTACGTTTTTCATCCGGTACTCCTTTCAGACGGTCAAGCAGCATATTATTTTTGATATCATACGATGTATCCACCCCCGCATAGCGTGCAGAATAAATTCCCGGCTCCTTGTTCAGGTAATCAATCTCCAAACCAGAATCATCTGCAAGCACAATACAGTTGCCGGCAATTTTTGCAATCTCCGTGCCTTGATCAATGCATTTTCTTCAAACGTGCTTCCATCTTCCACAACATCCACATCAATACCAGCTTCTTTCATCGACTGGATTGGCATTCCAAGGTCAGAAAGGATCATGCGGATCTCTTTCATTTTATTCTCATTACCTGTTGCAAATATAATCTTTGGTTCCATATTCGGTTTCCTCCTTTATTTCTTCTGTTTTGGTGGTTTCGGTCCCAGAAATTGATAAAAATACGTCTTCAACATTCCATTGTAAATCTTTCGGTTCTTGTCCGCTTTTCTGCCAAAATACTTTTCTGTATCCTCATAGCTTGTAATCATATATGCCGACCAGCTGTCCAAGTTGCGGAAGCTGTCACCAAACTCTCTATATAGCCCGGGAAGGTTCTCTTTTTCTTCCAAACGCTCTCCGTACGGCGGGTTTGTGATAATGAATCCATATTTTTTTGGATGGCGCAGATCTTTCACAGCACGCTCCTGAAAATGAATCAAATGATCCACCCCTGCCTCTTTTGCGTTTTCACGAGCTGCTCTGACTACATCTCCATCGATATCATATCCCTGGATGTCCACTTCAATGTCATCATTAATCAAACTGTTTGCTTCATCAATCGCATCGTACCACGCTTTTTTCGGAATCAGGTTACTCCATTCTTCTGCGGTAAACGATCGGTTCATTCCGGGTGCAATATTCGCCGCAATCATCGCTGCCTCAATCGGAAATGTTCCACTTCCGCAAAATGGGTCGACAAGTATTCTATCTTTTCTCCAAGGTGTCAGCATGATCAGCGCTGCCGCAAGAGTCTCAGTAATCGGGGCCTTGCTTGACAGCTGTCTGTATCCTCTCTTATGTAAAGAAACACCGGATGTGTCAATTCCGACCGTCACGATATCTTTCATCAGAAAAACGCGTATCGGATAGGAGGCTCCACTTTCTTCAAACCAATCCACATGATAGTGTTCTCTCATGCGGTTTACCATCGCTTTTTTCATAATAGACTGGATATCGGATGGACTAAACAGTTTGCTTTTTACCGATGCCGCCTTTGTCACCCAAAACTTTCCATCTTTCGGAACGTATTTCTCCCAAGGAATTTTTTTTGATGTTCAAACAGCTCTTCAAATGTAACTGCCTTAAAACTTCCCACTTTCAGAAGTACTCTCTCTGCGGTCCGCAAAAATATATTTGCCCTGCAGATTGCCTCTGCATTTCCATAAAATGATACCCTTCCATCTTCTACATTTGAAATCTCATATCCGAGATCCTGTATTTCTCTTTTTAACACAGCCTCAAGTCCAAAATGACATGGCGCTATTAATTCCATTCTTTCCATTCTCTTCCTCCTGTTTCTATATACTTTATATTACGTGTAAGGCGTCCCACTGTCAAGAGATGCCACATATTAATAGAGATGGGAAATGATCACATTCCCCATCCCTTGCTGTCCGCTTAATAGTTGTTGCTTTCGTTTCTGCTTGCATCAGATGCGCTTGCTTTATTCTTAGATGCATTTGAGTTTGTATTTTTGCTTGTTGTCTTGTTAGATGTCTTATTCTTGCTCTGTGCATTGCCATTAAGAAGAAGTTGCGTTGTTGTTCATTTGAATTGTTGTTTGTTGCATTATATTTTTTGCCATTGTTTCATTCCTCCTGAGATTTTAATTGGTACAAACCTTATTATCTCTCATCCGAAATGTTTTATACATTCAACTTTTTTCACAAATTACTTCTTAACAGTCTCTGAACCTGCTTAAGAAATTTTAATTTTAACTTGCTTTTTTTTCCAATCTATATTATACTAACTCTTGTAGAAAGCGATTTTCTACAACCCCTTATTAATTATTTATACTCCCCTCAAAAAGACCAATGGCTCCCCCATTGGTCTTTTTATTTTCGGCGGAGCATGTTGAAAATCGTCACAACCAATATCAAAGGAATTGCAATCGGCAACACAATCGAGAGAATCCCCAATATCAAAGAAATAATAAGAATAATAATAGCAATCACGCCCAAAATAACCGCGGCCTTCTTCCACCAGGTGTCCAGTCCAAACACATGAATCTTTTGGCTTTGCTGTTTCTGTTCCTGATCGCTCCACACTTCCTCTGAGTTGATGCTCTCCTGTGGCCCACTCATCTTTTCTTCCAATAGGATTTGCTTGGCAATCGCCCATGGATCTCCAAGCATGTCCATCACTTCCTGCTCCGATTTTCCACTTTTCATTTCCTCTTTGATATAGTTTTTATAATATTCTACATTATCCTGAACCTGAGCTGCGCTCAATTCATTCTCCAATGCTTTTTTAATTGTAATAAAAATCACTGCTTCTCATACATTCACCTCCGTGTTATTCTTTATATGCAGAATAACACAAAGGCTTCTATATGAAAAGCAGGTTTTTTATACTTCGAACAACAGATCCCCGTAAGACGGCATCGGCCACATCTCTTTATTTACAATCATTTCCAGTGCGTCTACCGGCTCACGCAACGCCTGCATTCCGGTTACAACTCTATCTTTGAAAAATTCCGCCTGTGCCGGACCTTCCTGCATCTTGCATGCCTCATCTGTCACCACAATCAGATCTTTCAAAGCTTTTCTAGTCTGAGCCAGCAATTCGGAAGATTCTTTCAAAAGCTCTTCCTGCACACTTACTCCAACATCTCCACACGCCTCACGCACCTGATTAATAGAATTTGCAAGAGAGGTAATATATTTGATTACAGCTGGAATAATATGTTTGCTCGCAATGTCGATCATCGCTCTCGCTTCTATATTGATCGCCTTCGCGTAAGTCTCGTATTTAATCTCTGCACGTGATTCCAATTCCGCCCTTGTGAACACGCCAAACTTTTCAAACAACTCGACCGTTTTCTCCGTTGTCAGATATTCAATCGATTCCACAGTTGTTCTAATATTCGGAAGCCCTCTTCTCTTTGCCTCCTCTACCCATTCGTCAGAATATCCGTTTCCGTTAAATACGATTCTTTGATGCTCAGAAGCAAACTGCTTGATCAAATCATGTACTTTCATGTCAAAGTCTTCTGCTTTCTCCAACTCATCGCAGACTTCCTGAAATACTTCTGCCACAATCGTATTCAGCACGACATTCGGCGCTGCCACAGAATCTCTGGAGCCCACCATACGGAACTCGAACTTATTTCCGGTAAATGCAAACGGTGAGGTACGATTTCTATCTGTCGCATCTTTCGCGAAATCAGGCAGGGTGCGGACACCCGTCTGTAATTTTCCACCTTTCAGACTGTGAGTTGCCTCTCCTGTACTGATCAATTGTGAAAGTACATCTTCTAACTGTTCACCTAAATATACCGAAATAATCGCCGGAGGCGCCTCATTCGCCCCAAGTCTGTGGTCATTTCCCACATCTGCTGCAGATTCTCTCAACAATTCGGCATGTCTGTCTACCGCACGTAAAATACATGTCAAAACAAGCAAAAACTGAATATTCTCATGTGGTGTTTTTCCCGGATCTAAAAGATTAATTCCATCATCAGTCGTCAGAGACCAGTTGTTATGCTTTCCTGAACCGTTCACCCCCGCAAATGGTTTTTCATGCAATAAGCAGTGCAGCCCATGACGGTATGCAACCTGCTTTAATGTCTCCATCACAAGCTGATTGTGGTCAACTGCCACATTACACTGTGCATAAATTGGCGCCAGCTCGTGCTGCGCCGGTGCAACCTCATTATGTTGTGTCTTTGCGGACACTCCTAATTTCCAAAGCTCCTCATTGACATCCTTCATAAAGAGTGCAATACGCTCACGAATTGCCCCGAAATAATGATCGTCCAGTTCCTGTCCCTTTGGCGGCATTGCGCCAAATAACGTTCTTCCCGTAAAAATAAGATCTTTCCGTTTCAGATATTTTTCCCGGTCAACCAAAAAGTATTCCTGCTCCGCTCCTACTGACGGTGTCACTCTCTGAGAAGTTGTGTTGCCAAACAGGCGAAGAAGTCTTAATGCCTGTTTGTTAATTGCCTCCATAGATCGAAGTAATGGTGTCTTTTGGTCCAAGGCTTCTCCTGTATACGAGCAAAATGCTGTCGGTATGTAAAGAATCGCTCCCGTTCCGGTTGCATCCTTTTTGATAAATGCCGGAGATGTACAATCCCATGCCGTATATCCTCTCGCCTCGAATGTGGCTCTAAGTCCTCCTGACGGAAATGACGACGCATCAGGTTCTCCCTTGACAAGCTCTTTCCCTGAGAACTCCATCAACACCTTTCCATCTGACTTTGGCGCTGAAATAAAGGAATCATGTTTTTCCGCAGTTGCCCCGGTAAGAGGCTGAAACCAATGTGAATAATGCGTCGCACCTTTTTCAATCGCCCATTCTTTCATCTCATGTGCCACTACATCCGCAATCGACTGCTCTAATTCTTTTCCTTCTTGAATTGTTCTCTTTAATTCTTTATATACTTTTTTCGGCAGGCGCTCCTGCATAACAGAATCATTGAAAACATTTTCGCCAAATATCTCTGCTACATTTATTATCTCACTCATTGTTTCACCCTTCCCAGTTCATTCGTTTCTTGCAAAATATTCTCTTCTAAGATACTCTAATTTTTTTTAAAATGCAAGGAAAAATAAAGAAGGTGACGGAAATAACTTCCATCACCCTCGATTAAGAACTTGTCCTTATTAAGCTTTATTAACAGAACCAAATAATTCCATTTTTTCTTTTACAGTTGCTTTGATTGCATCTGCACCTGGAGCTAATAATTTACGTGGGTCGAATCCTTTTCCCTGTAAATCTTTACCAGCTTCAATGTATTCACGAGTTGCTGCAGCAAATGATAACTGGCACTCTGTATTTACATTGATCTTAGCAACACCTAAGTCAATTGCTTTTTTAATCATGTCTTCCGGAATACCTGTTCCTCCGTGAAGTACTAATGGCATCTCTCCTGTAAGCTGCTGAATAGCATCTAAAGTCTCGAAGCTTAATCCTTCCCAGTTTTCTGGATATTTTCCGTGGATGTTACCAATACCTGCTGCTAACATAGATACTCCAAGATCAGCGATTGCTTTACATTCCTTAGGATCTGCGCATTCACCTTTTCCTACAACACCATCTTCTTCTCCACCGATTGAACCAACTTCAGCTTCAAGAGACATTCCTTTTTCGTTACAGATTGCAACTAATTCTTTTGTTTTTGCTACGTTTTCTTCGATTGGATAGTGTGAACCATCAAACATTACTGAAGAAAATCCAGCTTCGATACATTTCAAACATCCTTCATAGCTTCCGTGGTCTAAGTGAAGTGCTACTGGAACTGTGATATTCAGTTCTTCTAACATTCCATTTACCATTCCTACAATTGTCTTGTATCCCGCCATATATTTTCCAGCACCTTCAGATACACCAAGAATTACTGGTGAATTGCATTCCTGAGCTGTAAGTAAAATTGATTTTGTCCATTCTAAGTTGTTAATGTTGAATTGACCTACTGCGTAGTGTCCTGCTTTTGCTTTTTCAAGCATTTCTTTTGCTGATACTAACATTATTCTTTCCCTCCGATTCTTTACTATAAGTTTTGACGTTTCTTATTATAAACCATATTTTGCAAAAAAGAAACCCTTAAAACAAAGTATTTCATGACAAAAAAATATCCGCAGAATCTTCTGCGGACACTTATCAAGAAATGACTCCAAGGGGAATCGAACCCCTGATTCCAGCGTGAGAGGCTAGCGTCTTAACCGCTTGACCATGGAGCCGTATCACTCGTACTTGTATATTATAACGCATTGCCGAAAAATATACAAGTACTTTTTTAATTTTTTAATTTTAACTAAGACTTCCCATACCCCAATGGACTTGTTCCTTGAAAATTCAATATTTCAGCTAACAAATAGCGATTTATGCCACAGTAGCCAGTGGATGGAGTGCATTACGCAGATATTCCGGCAGTCTGGACTCAAAATCAGCAGTAAATCTAGCCAACTGTTCGTCACTAAGCTTCAGAAGTTCCTGAAGGCTTGCCATGAAAGCATCCATCAGGATGCTAAGTGAACGGTAGAAAGTGATATCTGCCATTTCATCTACCAGAAAAAAGAACAGTTCCCCTAGGGTTCGTTGATCTTCATTCTGTCTCTGCTCCATTGCAAGTAACATGTATCTGGTAAACACGATTGCTACGTGAGCAGTCAGTGCATCATAAGATAAGCTATGACATTCACCAATCAGATTCAGCATAGACTTGCAGGTCTTGAAAAAGACCTCGATTTTCCAGCGTTTGCCATAGATGCGGATGATTTCTTCTTCGGAGAGCGATGTATCTGTGCATATGAAAGCAAGCCAATCCTTACGATTGGCCTTGTTTCTTACGCAAACGATTTTTGCTGGAATGGGATTCTCTTTCCCTACCATCACATCAACAGAAAGAAGATACCTGGAACGGCCACGACGTTTCTTGTTCCTGGAATATATTTCCTTGATATTAAGCTGGTCCTCACCATAAGTGTACTTGATGCGGCTGCTTTTCTTGATCATGGCAATGACATCCATTCCTCTAGACTTAAGCGCAGTTATCTGTGCAGGATTGGAAAACCAGGAATCAAAAAGCATATATTCTGCAGAAAGCCCCGCAGATACAGCGGTATCAAGGAGTGTAAGCATTGCCTCCGGAGCTTTTGTCTGTGCAAGCTTACGACGCTTTCCGGCAAGAGTTCTCTTATCAAATGCCTTCACAGGGCCGATGATGTTCGACTCTTTGGATGAAGCCAGGAGACAGCTGTTTACAGGAATCAGCGTATTCCCATCGCTCCAGCTTACGGTCAGCATACGGAAGCCTTTCTTGTAGTTCATTCCCGTATGATCAAAGACTTTAGATCCCAGTTCTGTCTTTTTGCAGCTTGTACGATGGAACAGACTGTCGTCGATGATAAACACGTTCTTACGGGAGTCATCAGTAAGGTGCTTTAGATCATTCTTCACGATGTCAGCAGCAAGAAGTGATGTAAAACGGAGCCAGTTGGTTTTCGTAGAATTCAGAAAACGATAGAAGGTGTTCTTGGAAAACGCTTCTTTGAAGGAACCTGTTTTCTGTTGCATATACATACTTCTTCCAGTGAAAATGTTCCCCATCTTATACTTAAGCAGAGAAACAGCGGAAACGCCTTTCTCTTTGGTGCCGTTGCATTGCTTCAACAACCTGCCAACGTGATGCTTGATAAAAAACTTCTGGACACAATCAAGTAATGCTACCTCATTGCTATTGTTCTGTGATATACTGGACATGGCATAAATCCCCTTTTCTATTTTGGTTTTTCGACAATTCTATTATACCAAAGGAACGTATTTATGCCTTTTTAATTGGCTGAAATATTGAATTTTCAAGGTTAATCACACCTTATTGGTGTGGGAAGTTTGAGTAACTAAATCTAACGGAATTTTAAATTCTTTGAATCACAAAAAAATGAAAAAACTTCCAAAAAAAATCTATTTAAAATAAAATAGCCCGGTGCTATTGTAGATATAGAATGAAATTTTCAAATAAAAAGGAGGAAAAAGGATGAAAAGAAAGAGAAAATACTGGGGGGTGGCGAGTATTCTGCTTATTCTAGCCATGATATGTAGTTTACTCCCCGTAAATTATTTGGAAGCGTCTTCGTCTTCGGATAATGGAGATGGAACGTTTACAAATCCGGTTATTTATGCAGATGTTCCGGATTTGGATGTAATCCGTGTGGGAGACGCTTATTATATGGTAAGCACAACCATGCATTTGTCTCCAGGATGCCCAGTTATGAAATCTACGGACATGGTTAATTGGGAAATTGTCAATTATGTCTATGATACCTTGGGAGATGAAGACAAGCTGGCATTGAGAAATGGAGAAAGCGATTACGGAAATGGTTCATGGGCAGCAAGTCTTCGGTATTTTAAAGAAAAATACTATGTGACTTTTGCAAGCTTAAGTACGGGAAAGACGTATATCTACTCTACAGCGGATATTGAAAATGGACCATGGCATAAGTCAGAGTTTAAGGGATATCTTCATGACATTTCTCTTCTTACAACAAAAGACAAGATGTATGTAGTGTATGGAAGCGGTACCGCTCTTTGCCGGGAATTGTCAGAAGATGAAAATGGAGATATTTCTTTTGGAGAAGAATCTACATTAATTAAACATACAGCACTTGACAAGGATGGGAATCCGGTGAACGGTGCAGTAAATTATGTTTCAGAAGGAATTCACGCATATCAGATCGGAGAGTATTACTATCTGTTTATGATTCAATGGCCAAGCGGCGGACGCGCCAGGAGATCTGCTGGAGATCGAAAACGCTTGATTCAAAAGGCTGGGAGAGCAGAAAGATCTTTGATTCAGGCTTGGAGTTCGATGGCAAGATGGATGAAGCCGGAGTTGCCCAGGGCGGAGTTGTAGAGACGAAAGACGGAAAGTGGTATTCATATTTATTCCAGGATCATGGATCAGTCGGAAGAGTTCCGGTGCTGGTTCCGGTGGAATGGAAAGATGGCTGGCCGGTGTTTGGTGATGAGAATGGCAAAGCAGAATCAGTTATGAAGATTCCGGGAGTCTCAAGTGAGGAGAAGAATATTGTAGTATCCGATGAATTCTATAATGGAGAAACCAGAAAAGTTTATTCGGATAAAGATGCGGTTGTTCAATCTTCTGAAGAGCCAAAAAAGGCAGTGAAGAATAAAGAAAATAAGGCAGAGAAAGAAATAATCGAAGTGCTGGAAAACAGCGGATTTGAAGAAGGAACGAAAGGCTGGACAACACAGCAGCCGGGAACACTTACGGAAGTGACAGATGTGATTGTAAGTGGAGAAAAGGCTGTAAAAGTGACGGATAGAACGTTGACCGCATCAGGTCCAAAGCAGGTGATTACCGGCAAAATAAAGGCTGGACAGAAAGTCAATGTCAGCGCCAAAGTAAAGTATGATGAAGGGCCAGACGTTAGGACGTTTTAATATTTGCATTCAGAATAATAAAGATGGAAATGTATGGGATGGAATTGAAACTGCGGCCACAGCCGAAGTGAAAAAAGGAGAGTGGACGACAATTCAGGGAAGCTATACGATTCCGGCCAATGCAGATATGTCTTATAGTGGACTTTTTGTTGAGACAGGATGGGTACCAGAGCCTTCCAAGGACAAGGATCTGATGGATTTTTATGTGGATGACGTATCCTGCAGTTATGAAGCGAATTACGGTATTATTGAAAACGGTGGATTTGAATCTGGTTTAGCCCCATGGCAGATGCAGGATGGCAAAGGGAAATTAGAAGTTACAGATGCAGATGCAGCATCAGGAACATACAGTGTATTGGCAAAAGACAGAGTGGCAACAGGAAATGGTCCGATGCAGAACTTGACAGGTAAGGTGAATGCAGGCAGAAAGTATAAGGTTGCTGCGAAAGTAAAATATACATCAGGACCAGACAGCAGAGATTTTGCATTTACCTTCCGTTACGGAGATGGAACGTTTAAAAATGCCAAAATTGCAACGGTAAAGAAAAATGAATGGACACTGATAGAAGGAAGCTACAAGATTCCGGCAGATGCAGATATGTCAGATGTCTATGCATTTCTTGAGACGACATGGACAGTAGAACAGGATAAGCAGAAGGATTTAATGGATTTCTATGTAGATGATGTCTCAATTGTCGAAGAACCAAAAGATGAGCAGATTGAAAATGGCGAGAACGATTATAATGGATCAAATTTGAAGCTGGAATGGCAGTGGAATCACAATCCAAATAATAATAACTGGTCATTGACAGAGAAAAATGGTTATCTGCGTCTGACAACGGGAAATGTTGTGACGAATATTCTTGAAGCTCGAAATACTTTGACACAGCGAACATATGGACCAGCTTGTTCCGGCGATGTGGCTTTGGAGGTTTCAGGCATGAAAAATGGCGATGTAGCAGGTCTTGCTGCATTCCAAAAGCATTATGGATACGTCGGAGTCAAGATGGAAGGCGGAACCAAATATTTGGTTATGGTGAAGACGGAAAGTGATGATAACCCAAATGGAAATGAGATCGAACGGGTAGAACTTGATCCTTCTGTAGAGAGAGTTTATCTGCGTGCAGATATGGACTTTAAACAGAAGACGGATAAAGCGGTATTCTTTTATAGCCTGGACGGAAAAGAGTGGTCTCAGATTGGCGATACTCTGCAGATGGCATATACGCTTCCGCATTTCATGGGATATCGCTTCGGATTATTTAATTATGCGACTATAGAAGCCGGTGGATATGCAGATTTTGATTATTTCCACGTGGGAGATATGGGAGCAGAAAGTGCGCCGACAGGATTGAATGTATCGTTAGAGGATATCGAAGGGGTATCAGGAATTGCAAATGCAGAGGTGAAGCTCCCGATTCAAATGGACGCACTTCCGGATGGAGAGTATTCCGGAATTGAGATGTCTATGAATATTCCAGAAGAATTCCGAGTGGCAGATGTTGCTTTCCAGGACAAAAATGTATCAGGAAATACTTCTTATTCTTACTTGAATGGACGACTGGTTCTTTCAGTTACAGGGGATAAAGTTGATTACAACAATACAGAAGGACAGGAATTTGCAACGGTAACATTGCGATTAGCGGATTATCTTACCGAAGATAAGACGGTAACAGTGCGTACAGACTATGTAAAAGTGGCAGGAGGAAATGTAAGCTACAATGTAGACCAGGCAGTGTCCAATATCTCTATGACAAAGCTGAAAACGAGTGCATTGGCAAAAATCCCAGGCTACTCAAATCCAGTTATTGATTATGATTTTGGAGCGGATCCATTTGCGCTTACTTATGATGGCCGGGTTTACTTATATATGACAGCCGACCAGTTCGAGTATGATGCCGAAGGAAACTTTGATTGATAATACATACAGTAAGATTAATAAGTTGCATGTGGTTTCTTCCGCAGATATGGTGAACTGGACAGATCATGGATTTGTTCAGGTGGCGGAGTAAACTGGAGCGGCTAAAGTGGGCAAAGTCAGTTCCTGGG
>ENA-OQKD01000380-OQKD01000380.1-human-gut-metagenome-genome-assembly--contig:-NODE-380-length-11848-cov-3.668885_pt1 | contig 11848 bp, 10 predicted proteins | sample MGYA00242775_ERZ504792 | MGnify/ENA primary metagenome ERZ504792 (study PRJEB26092, sample SAMD00036401) | human gut metagenome | host: Homo sapiens | study: EMG produced TPA metagenomics assembly of...
CACTGGCGCTGCCATGAGGATTCCACAGCAGAGAACCCGGAAAGCAAGACCTATGCCTTTGAGGCAGGAAAACGGGCTATTGAAGAGCATTATAAGAGAACCGGGATCAACGCTGAGGTGCTTCAGGGAGAGTTTCTGGGTCTTTACCGCACAAGGTTTATCCGGGACCATGATCCGCTGATCTCCATTATTATTCCCAATAAGGATCATATTGAAGATCTGAAGCGGTGCATGGACTCCATTGACAAAAAATCCACATATCAGAATTACGAGTATATTATTGTGGAAAACAACAGTACGGAGGAGGAAACCTTCCAGTATTATAAAAAGCTGGAGGCAGAGAATCCAAAGGCTCATGTGGTTTACTGGGACAGAGAGTTTAACTATTCTGCTATCAATAATTACGGAGCCACTTTTGCAAAGGGTGAATATATCCTGCTTCTGAACAATGATACGGAAATTATCAATGAGGACTGTCTGGAACAGCTTCTGGGATACTGTATGCGAAGCGATGTGGGAGCTGTGGGAGCAAGAATGTATTATGAGGACGATACCATTCAGCATGCGGGAGTTGTCATTGGCTTCGGAGGCATTGCAGGACATTGCTTTGTGCTGCAGCCAAGAGGAACCACAGGCTACTGCCACAGAATCATCTGCGCTCAGGATTACAGCGCAGTTACAGCAGCCTGCATGATGGTAAAACGGTCTGCCTTTGATGAGGTAGGAGGTCTTACGGAGGAGCTGGCAGTTGCTTTTAACGATATTGATTTCTGTATGAAGCTGAGAGCCGCAGGCTATCTCATTGTGTACAATCCTTATGCAGAGCTGTATCATTATGAGTCAAAGTCAAGAGGTCTTGAGGACACACCGGAAAAGGTTGCGCGGTTTAATAAAGAAATTCAGATTTTTGAAAGACGCTGGCCGGATATTATGAGGGACGGAGATCCTTATTATAATCCGAATCTGACATTGAAGAGTCAGGATTTTTCGCTGAAAAGGATATAGGAGGTTTGGTATGAAGGTATTGGTTACAGGAGTAAACGGACAGCTTGGCCACGATGTAATGAACGAGCTTGCAAAAAGAGGCTATGAGGGAGTAGGCGTAGACGTGGCGGAAATGGACATCACAGACGCAGAGGCTGTGCGCAGAGTGATGGAAGAGGTGCGCCCGGACAAAATGGTTCACTGCGCTGCATGGACAGCAGTGGATGCGGCAGAGGATGAAGCAGAAATGTGCCGCAAGGTCAATGCAGAGGGAACCGAAAATATTGCCAGAATGTGCGGAGAAATGGATATCCCAATGATCTATTTAAGCACAGACTACGTGTTTGACGGTCAGGGAACCCGTCCCTGGGAACCGGATGATCCGGTGGTACAGCCTCTGAATGTTTACGGTCAGACAAAATATGAGGGCGAGCTTGCAGTAGAAAAATATACCGACAAGTATTATATTGTGCGTATTGCCTGGGTATTTGGTGTCAATGGAAAGAATTTTATCAAGACTATGCTGAATCTGGGAAAAACACATGATACACTGACTGTTGTGGACGACCAGATCGGCACTCCTACCTACACCTATGATCTGGCCAGACTTCTTGTGGATATGCTGGAAAAAGAAGAGTACGGAAAGTATCATGTGACAAATGAGGGCGGATATATTTCCTGGTGTGATTTTGCAAAGGAGATCTTCCGTCAGGCAGGAATGAACGTAACGGTAACTCCGGTAAGCTCCGATCAGTATCCGGCAAAGGCAAAAAGACCTTCCAACAGCCGTCTGGAAAAGAAAAAGCTGACAGAACACGGCTTTACCCGCCTTCCGGACTGGCAGGATGCCCTTGCCCGTTATCTGAAGGAGATCATGTAAGCAGATATGAATAATACACATAGGACAAAAAGAGCGGTGGATAAAGCCACCGCTTTTGCTAAATGGTGTGGAAAAGATCTGAAATATCCGGCGCTTTTGTTTCTGCTGATGACAGTCAGCAGCATGTTCATGTTCCGGGACTATCTTTTTGGAGATCAGCTGATGATTTTTAATGATATCGGAAGCGACACCTGGCAGCAGTATATTATGAATTACACTGCCATTGTCAACGACATCCGGGACGGAAGCTTTTCTCTGTGGGATTTTTCCAATGGACTGGGCGTGAATCTTTTTAATTTCAACCTGTTCGATCCCTTCCTGATGCTGCTGTATGGACTGGGAGTAATTCTGGGACCTGCGCACATGCTGCTTTTTATCAATGTGATACAGATCATAAAAATGCTGGCAGCGGGGCTGGTCTTTTACTGGTTTTTATCTCAGTTTTCCTTTAGTCCCAGGGCGAAGCTGGCTGCCGCCTATGCATACGGCTTCAGCGGTTTCCTTCTGGTGTGGGGACAACATTACCAGTTTGGAACAGCAGTGATCTACCTTCCTCTGCTTTTGCTTTTCTGTGAAAAATTTATCCAGAAAAAAAGAGGAAGAGGATTTTTTTCGGTGATGGTATTTCTCTGCGGAATTTACAGCGTGTATTTCACCTACATGTGTCTGGCTGCCACAGGGCTTTATCTTCTTTTCAGGATTTTGATGGTGGATGATTTGACACTGACACAGAGAGTGCGGAGGTTTCTGCTGGGCTGCGGAGAAATCCTTCTGGGTGTGGGGATGAGCCTTGTGGTATTTCTTCCTATGGCAGAGGTGCTTCTGAATGTTTCTTCTCGGCTTGACAGCCAGGGAACCGGATTCCTGCAGTGGATTCAGCAGTGCTTTACTTCTTATCACACAAAGGTCTATGATTCCATGATAAAGCATCTGTTTTCCAGCAATCTGCAGAACGGCTTCGGCCTTGCAAAAGGTCCTCAGTCCTATGCCATGAATTATTATGAGGATCCCATTTTTTTCTGCTCTGTACTGGCAGTGTTTCTGAGTGTCCAGTTCCTTTTTGTACTGCGCAAGACCCAGATGAATAAAAGGGCAAAAACAGTGTTGTACAGCGCTGCAGTTCTGATTTTTATCGGCGTGGTCTTTCCGGTTGGAGGAACAGTGTTTAATTATTTCACAAAGCCTACGCAAAGATATACCTTTGTTCTGATCCCGCTTTTTCTTATGGCAATGGCATGGATGTGGGATTATCTGAGAAAGGGCGGAAAGCTCTGTCTGACTTTAATACTGGCTGTAACGGTCCTTATGGGCTGGGCGTATCTGGAAGGCTGGAAACAGGCAGGCTTTGCAGAATATAAAAGAAATATACCTGATCCTGGCAGTGACAGGAACCGTGATGGCAGTGTGTCTTGTTCTTTTAAATTTTGTACATAAGCAGGCTGTGCGGCAGGGGCTTATGGCTGTGCTGGCGTTGGCTCTTCTGGTGAACGTAGCGTCCGAGGGCGCAGCCAACTTTCAGGCAAGAGTTACCATGAAGAAAACCGATACACCTGCAGAGCTTATGGAGCAGGAAATGGCTCAGTATGAGGCTGACAGGAAATCAGATGATAAAGAAACAAAATACCGGGCAGAAATGAGCAAGCCACAGGATTTTTTCAGAGAAATGTATCGTGCAGACCTGGGGCAGTGCCTGGATTATCTGGAACAGAAAGACCAGAGCTTTTACCGGGTGGAAAAGGATTACATATCAGGAACAGTTGCCATGGATGCTTCTGCCCAGGGCTATAATGGTATTTCTTCTTATAATTCCGTTATAAACGGCCATGTGAAGGAATTTGTGGAAACCTTCTGTCCGGAGCTGTTTTTTGCAGACCAGAACCATTATACCTTCTGGAATAATGTAGAAGAAAACCGTCTTGCAGCGTTCCTTGGAATACGCTACCTGCTTTCCGGACAGGAAACACCTCAGGAAGGCTGGAAGCTTCTGGACAGGGTGGGAAGCCTTTATATCCATGAGAATGAGGCTCAGGCAGGAACCGCGCATTTTTATACAGATGCGGTGACAGAGGAGAGCATGAAGGCGCTGTGCAGCGAGGAAAACAGAGATGAGCTTCTGGAAAGTGTGATCGCTCTTCCACAGGAAGGAGAGGGCTCAGAGAAAGATGTGCTGAAAGGTGGCGGAAACTCTGAGGCAGAAAACAAAACTGTGAAATCCTCAGAGGATGATCCGGCATATGAGACTACAGATCTGGAAGAGGTTTCTGACATTGAAAGCGTTGTTTCCGAACAGGACAGGCAGGTAATGGAAGCTTCAGAGATCATTCTGGATGATCCGGAAAAGGATGCTTATATTACAGGAACCGTTCATGCGGAAGCTGACGGCTATGGAGTGTTTATGATTCCCTACGAAAAGGGCTGGAGCCTTACTGTTGACGGAAAAGAAACAGAACTTTTAAGAGGCGATATTGGTTTTCTGGCATGTCGGCTCCCGGAGGGAGATCACAGTCTGGAACTGAAATTTGAGGCTCCGGGTCTGGAGGCAGGAGCAGCCGGAAGTGCAGTATTCTGGGTTTTGTTTGCAGTGAGCAGGGCAGTGCCCCGGTGGAAGAGATACAAACTGAAAGTGAAAAGTGAGTAAGAAAACAGGTTTGTTCACCAGCGGAAAAAGAGAGGCACAGGAATAAGAATTTCCAGGCGATCTATCAGAAATCCGTCTGAAAAATGGAGGTAAAAGGATGAAGTTTGCATTTTTAATTATGGGAAAATTTAACAGTGAAACAGATAAAGCGGCAATTCATAACGGCGTGTCTCAGCTGATCGGCGTTGCAGATATAGAAGATGCCTGCCGGACAGCCAGAAACCTGTATGAAAATGGAATTGACTGTATTGAGCTGTGCGGAGCTTTTGGCGCAGAGGGCGCCAGAAAAATAATCGAAGCCACAGAAAACAAAATCCCTGTAGGCTATGTTACCCACCTGCCGGAGCAGGAGGAGGTGTACCAGGCTGCGTTTCCGCAAAAATAAAGCCCATGTATCGGGAGCAGAGAGCCGGGGAGAACTGTGATCCTATGCCAAATAAAAAAAGGAGTTTCTGCAAAAGTGGAAGGGAAATCCACTTTGCGGAAGCTCCTTTTTTGTAAAGATTTCGGTGAGATAATTTGTGCAGTTTTATAATACTGTGGTATAGAAGGAAATCCGCTTCTTGCCATATTTTCAGACTAAAAAAGAAGAAAGATGATTATGATACCTAGTATCATTAAGCCGAATATTATTTTAAGAATCATATTCTTGCTGGCATATATCAACAGCATTAACGATGCGCACCATAAAACGCCTGCAATATAAAAAACAATATCATTACTATATGCCATCATACTTAAAAAGAGAAAGATACCGGTTAAGACAACTCCTCTTTCTCCGAAGTTTTTATATTTTTCTCTTTTTATTTCGTCCATACTGCTGCCCTCCTTATCATAACTGAAAATCTGTTTTTGTATAAGTATTTAATAGTCAATATCCAATAAACTGTGAGTACATTTCTGTATATTCTACTACGTTGCAAAAACTGGCATCCTGAAAGCTTTTATGTAAATTGTATGATTTTGTATTTCGATTCAGACAAAATATATTTTATTTTATAATTTTCGTGCTTTTATCTTATGATATAAAGGTACAATAAACACGCAGTATTGTCAAGCTGATATTTCAGTTCATAAAAAAACCAGCGCAGCTTTACGCCGCGCTGTTTTTTAAAACCTATTTCAGGAATTTATTGATCAGATACACAAGAATCGTCAGAATGATGATGACTGTAAAAATACTCAGCATTCCTTTCCACATAACCTCAAGTGCCTGCATAATAAGCTCAGAATTCATAGAGATATCTCCTTTCTCTTACAGAATACTTGCAACGACATTCAGGATAACTCCACCTGCAACAACAGAAGCGATCTGACCGGATACGTTTGTACCTGTGGCCTGCATGATCAGAACATTGCTTGGATCCTCTTTAAGCGCCATTTTCTGAACTACGCGGGCTGCCATCGGGAAGGCGGAAATACCTGCGGCGCCGATCATAGGATTGATCTTTTCCTTTGAGAAAAGATTCATAAGCTTTGCAAAAAGTACGCCTGCAGCGGTGTCGAAGATGAAAGCCGCAAGACCGATCAGCATAATGAGAAGAGTTTCTTTGTTTACAAAAGTGTCAGCCTTCATACTGAACGCAATGGTAATACCCAGAAGAAGGGATACCAGATTGGACAGTACGTTCTGTGCAGTATCGGAAAGGTTGTTCAGCACACCGCACTCGCGGAGAAGGTTTCCAAACATCAGGAATCCTACCAGAGAAACGGACATTGGGGCTACAAGGCCAGCAATAAAAGTAACAACGATCGGGAAAATGATCTTTGCTTTTTTGGAAACAGTAGCCGGTTTGTATTCCATATGGATGCAGCGCTCTTTTTTTGTTGTAAGAAGCTTGATGACCATAGGCTGGATAATAGGAACAAGCGCCATGTAAGAATATGCCACTACGGCGATAGGCCCTATGTAATTGGAGCCCAGTACCTGAGATACAAGGATGGAAGTAGGGCCGTCGGCTGCTCCGATGATACCGATAGACGCAGCGTCTTTTAAGTCAAAGCCCAGGAAACATGCTACAACGATTGCGGCAAAAATACCGAACTGTGCGGCTGCTCCGAAAAGAAACAGCTTCGGGTTGGACAGCAGCGGTCCGAAGTCGATCATTGCTCCGATCCCGATAAACAGAAGCAGAGGCATTGCCTCGGAAGCCTCGATACCTACGTTAAAAAGCCACTCAATAATACCATTTGTTTCACCGATACCTGCTAGTGTCTGATTCAGAACACCGGAAGCAGGAAGGTTTACAAGAATTGCTCCGAATCCCAGAGGCAGAAGCAGTACCGGTTCCAGATCCTTATTAATGGCAAGCCAGATCAGCACAGCGCCGATCACGTACATAACGATCTGCTGGGGGGTGATAGATGTGATGCCGGAAATTAAAAAATCCATACTGGTTCCTCCTGATTTTTTTCACGGGAAAGTCTGCCTGAATATTTTCAGTAAAAAAGACCTGTGCTCCCCTGAAAGCGGAACACAGGTCTTGTCGTATACCAAAAGCATAAGGTATAGATTAAGCCAGAGCCGGAGGCTCAAGGTGTTGACTTAATCGCACCATACAGTGCTGACTACTCCCCTATATCAAGAGTATTGTACCGTATGGAAAAGTTTTTTTCAAGAAATTTTTTCTGATTGTCAGGATTTTGCGGTTTTTACAATTCGGTAGATCAGAAAACCAGAAGCAGAATCCCAACGCCGGCGATCACATAATAAGGAACTGCAGTATGCTTTTCGGAGTAGCTTCTGGCAGCGTCCATATTTTTCTGGCCCTCATCTGTAAGGGCAGTATCCTGTTCCTGTACGGCAGCCATTACCGAGGTTCCTACCGGAGCGTTTCCAAAGTAATACTGACGGGTGTACTGACCGTTTTCCGGTGTGCCGTCTTTTGTGGTAAGAGAATCGGCAGCAGTTCCCACAGGAACATAGACATTTCCTCCGGAAAGCATGTTAAAGTCTGTATCGCCAAGAGAGAGCATCTGGAAGTTGTCAAAGCCATAATTTAAAAGGCTTCCGGCTTCGGCAGCTGTGGTGCCGGATGCGCCCTGAAGCACAACTGCGATCAGGGTTACTCCGTTTTTTTCTGCTCCGCATACAAGAGTACTGCCGGAAGCGTCCGTATATCCTTCACGTCCTCCAAGGCAGTTCTGATAATAAGCGGCGTTGGCTGCGCTCATCATGGAAAAATTATTTGTCAGTACCCGCTCGCCTCCTGATATGTTGGTAGGAGAGATAGTATAGGAAAGAGCTCCTGCAATGGTGCGGAATGTTTCGTTTTCCATGGCGGCCTGCATAATAAGCGCCATGTCATGAGCAGTTGTGTGCTGGTTTTCATCAGAAAGTCCGGTAGGGTTGGTAAACACTGTGTTGGTGCATCCAAGCTCGGCAGCCCGCTGATTCATCATCTGCACAAAACCTTCCACAGAGCCTCCAAGATGTTCGGCAACCTGCAGGGCAATGTCATTGGCAGACACAAGCATAATGGCATACAAACACTGTTCCATGGTAAAAACTTCGTCAAGATTGGCGGAGATATTGGCTCCTCCGTCAGTGACGCCGGAAACTCCGGTAGCAGTCATGGTAACCTGATCTGTAAGCTGGCTGTTTTCCAGTGCCAGAAGAGTTGTCATGATCTTTACCGTACTTCCGGGAAAAAGCTGCTGATCCATATTTTTTGCGTAGACAATGGTATTTGTTGACTCCTCCATGACAACTGCGGCGGTAGAAGTGATATCGGCTCCCTGGGGCCAGCCCGGAACTGCGTTGGTGGTAATTCCGGAAGCTGCCTCTGCGGCGCTGACAGGTGTCTGAAGCATCAGGGAAAAAGCCATTCCCAGGGCAAAAAGCCCGGCGCATAATTTTTTATTTTCATAAAGTATACTCCTGTAATAGGTTCGGTAAATAAAGGTAGTGTGCCGCAATATCCGGGTGAATAATCCCCTGTGCGGCGGAAACTGTTACAAAATCTATCATATCCCATTTTTTTATGTAATTCAACACTTTTGTGAGGCCGGAATACTGATACACACGTTCAGCCTTGCAAAACCCGGGACGTAATGATAAAATAAACCCGGATTCTATGTAAAAACAATGTAAAATGACAATAAACCGAGGTTTTATATGAATAAAGAAAAAAGTTCAGCCGGCAGGATCCAGTGGGGAAGGATGTTAAAAAAACTCAGCCCCTACACCATACAAAAGGGATTCCGCTATCTGAAGCATTACGGACCAAAGGAGTTCTGGATAAGGCTTCACGAAAGATTTGAGCCGGAGGAAGTTCCTTACGGACCGTGGTATGAGGCTTATGTGCCTGATGAAGCAGCGCTTGAGAAACAGAGACACCACCATTTTGAGTACAGTCCTCTGATCAGTGTGGCAGTGCCTGCATACCGTACACCGGAAAAGTTTCTGGTTCAGATGATAGACTCTCTTCTTGCTCAGACCTATGGAAACTGGGAGCTTTGTATTGCAAATGGAAGTCCTGAGGATGGAGCAATGAAAAAGGTCCTGGAAGAGTACACAAAAAAAGACAGTCGTATCCGGGTCAGTGAACTTACAGAAAATAAGGGGATTGCAGGAAACACAAATGCGGCTCTTGAGATGGCCCGGGGAGAATTTGTGGGACTTCTGGATCATGACGATCTGCTTGCACCCAATGCTCTTTATGAGATCGTCCGTGCGCTGGATGAGGACAGAACTCTTGATGCGGTGTATACAGATGAAGATAAGGTGACAACTGAGCTTGACGAGCATTTTCAGCCTCATCTGAAACCGGATTTTAATCTGGATCTTCTGAGATCAAACAACTATATCTGCCATTTTTTTGTGGTAAGACGTTCCATTGTACAAAAGGTTGGAGGATTCCGTCAGGAATTTGACGGAGCCCAGGATCATGATTTTATCTTCCGCTGTATAGAAACTGCGGAAAAAGTAGGACATATTCCGGAAATTCTCTATCACTGGCGTACCCATAAGGCTTCTACAGCAGACAATCCTGCCAGCAAAATGTACGCTTTTGACGCCGGAAAGCGGGCTATAGAAGCGCATCTGAAGCGGACAGGAACAGAAGGAACCGTAAGTCATACGCCGGATCTGGGATTTTTCCGGGTGAAATATCCGGTGCAGGGTCAGCCCCTTGTTTCTATTATTATTCCCAACAAGGATGAAAAAGAAACACTGAAGGCCTGTATTGATTCCATCAGAGAAAAAACAGAGTATCCGAATTATGAGATCATTATTGTGGAAAACAACAGTACCACAGATGAGATTTTTCAGTATTATAAAGAACTGTCACAGGATCCCCGTATCCGTCTTCTCAGATGGAAAAAAGAATTTAATTATTCTGCCATCAATAACTATGGAGTCCGCCATGCAAATGGAGAATATCTGCTGTTTCTGAATAATGACGTCACTGTGATCACACCTGGATGGATCAGAGAACTTCTGGGTGTCTGCCAGCGCCCTGAAGTGGGAGCGGCAGGCGTCAAGCTGATCTATCCGGATGATACGATTCAGCATGCGGGCTGTGTGATCGGACTTGGCGGTATTGCAGGCCATATGTTTGTGGATATGCCGGCAAACAGAACCGGGTATCTTCATAAGGCGTCGATTCTTCAGGATATGAGCGCAGTGACAGCTGCCTGCATGATGATGAAGAGGACAGCCTTTGAGGAGGCCGGCGGATTTACCGAAAAGCTGTCTGTGGCGTTTAATGATGTGGATCTGTGTCTGAAGGTTCGCAAGAATCATAAGCTGATCGTCTATGATCCATATGTGCAGCTTTATCATATGGAATCAAAAACGCGGGGAGCAGAGGACAATAAAGAGAAGGTGCGCCGTTTCCAGGAGGAAATTGAATATATGCGGTGCCAGTGGATTGATATTCTGAAAAAGGGAGACCCTTATTATAATAAGAACCTTTCTCTTACAAAATGGAATTATTCTCTTCGCCCTCTTCCGGGAATGACGAAGAAGCAATAAGGAGGGCTTATGGAAGTATCGGTAATCATACCGAATTATAACGGGATCGCGTTTCTGGACAGCGTGCTTGGAAGTCTGGAAGGGCAGACCGCAAGAAATTTTGAGGTTATTTTTGTAGACAATGGCTCCACAGACGGAAGCTGTTCTTTTGTGGCCGGAAATTATTCATGGGTCCATATTATAGAGCTTCCTGAGAATTATGGCTTCTGCAGAGCTGTGAACGAGGGAATCCGTGCTGCAAAGGCTCCTTATGTCCTGCTTCTTAACAATGATACAGAAGTGGCTGAGGATTTTGTGGAACAGATGCTCAGCGCCATACGAAGACACAAAAACGCATTTTCCTGCGCAGCCAGAATGGTTCAGTATCATGACAGGGACAGGCTGGATGATGCAGGAAATTATTACTGCGCTCTCGGATGGTCCTTTGCCAGAGGAAAAGGAAAAGATATTCATACCTACGAAAAGGAAGAACAGATTTTTGCCGCCTGCGGCGGAGCGGCCATTTACCGAAAAAAAATACTGGAAAAGATCGGGTATTTTGACGAGGAACATTTTGCGTATCTGGAGGATACAGATATTGGTTACAGAGCCAGGATTTACGGCTATGAAAACTGGTATGCCCCTGAAGCGCTGGTTTACCATGTGGGAAGCGGCACAAGCGGCTCCAGGTACAATCACTTTAAGACAAGATACTCGTCCAGAAACAATGTATATTTAATCTATAAAAATATGCCTTTGCTTCAGATCATCCTGAACCTGCCGTTTCTGATCGTAGGCTTTGGAACAAAGCTTCTGTTCTTTACCGTAAAGGGAATGGGAAAGGAATATCTGGCAGGGATCAAAAACGGGTTCAGTATCAGCCGCCAGGGAAAAAAAGTGAAGTTTTCTCTGAAAAACCTGCCTAATTACGCAAAGATCCAGGTGGAGCTGTGGGTCAATATGTTCCGGAGACTGGCGGCGTAAAGTGTTTATTACAGAATTTCACTGAAATTTTATAAAATAAACCCTAAGAAAACATTGATTTTGAAGAACAACTATTATAATATAGACGAAATGGATTGAGGTGTCAGAGATTGATTCAGGATAATCAGAAGAATTTCAGCCGCCTTCAGATGCTGATAGATGTAATTGTACTGGCAGTTTCCTATATAAGCGCATGGTTTCTGCGTTTTATGGGACCCTTTGCCTATTCGGCAGAACAGGGACTGAGTTTTGAGCAGTACATGCTGGCTCTGATTTTTATATACCGGGCTATCTGCTGTTATATCAGGCATTTTACTCTTTATGAGCCTCTTCATATGCAGGGGTACGCAGGCTTATGCTTGCCAATATTATCAAGGCAAATGTGTTGGGAATGCTGATTTTTGTA
>ENA-OQKD01000381-OQKD01000381.1-human-gut-metagenome-genome-assembly--contig:-NODE-381-length-11796-cov-2.948839_pt1 | contig 11796 bp, 6 predicted proteins | sample MGYA00242775_ERZ504792 | MGnify/ENA primary metagenome ERZ504792 (study PRJEB26092, sample SAMD00036401) | human gut metagenome | host: Homo sapiens | study: EMG produced TPA metagenomics assembly of...
GTTTGTTGATAATAGTCTGGGCGCTTTCTTTCTGCCATAAAACAGAAGATACAATACACAATGAGAGGAAAACAGCAATGAAAAAAAATCTTGAGTTTATTGGGGAACAGTTAAAGAAACTGACAGCGATTCCAAGTCCGTCCGGTTATACGGAAAAAGCTGCAGAATATCTGATGGAAACACTGAAAAGAAATGGGATATGAACCGGAACTTTCCAATAAAGGAAATGTACTGGTAAATATTGGCGGTAAGGGAAATCCACTGATTCTGGCATCTCATGTTGATACGTTGGGGGCAATGGTGCGCTCTATAAAGGATAATGGGCGTCTCCGTCCGACAACCCTGGGTGGTCACCAGTGGAGAACTGCGGACGGAGAGAACTGTACGGTTCATACCAGGGATGGCAGAGTTTATACAGGAGTGGTGCTGAATACAGAACCATCTTCTCATGTGGCAGATGAGAAAGTGGAACAGAAAGAAGAGAATATGGAAATCCTGCTGGATGAGAATGTGGATTCCAAAGATGACATCAAAGAACTGGGTATTCAGGTGGGAGATATCATTGCTATGGATCCCCGAACTGTAATCACTGAAAGCGGATATATTAAGAGCCGTTTCCTGGACGATAAACTTTCCGCGGCAATTCTGCTGGGACTGGCAAAGGCAGTGAAAGACGAGGGGCTTATATTGAACCGTAAGGTGTCGCTGCTTTTCACAGTATATGAAGAAGTTGGGCATGGTGGAAGTTACGTACCGGCAGACACACAGGAAATGATCTCCGTGGATATGGGATGTGTGGGAGCCGACCTAGGATGCACAGAGCGCATGGTTTCTATCTGCGCCAAAGATTCCGGTGGTCCGTACAACTATAATCTGATCACTGCGCTGGTCAACACAGCGAAGGCACATGATCTGGACTTTGCGATTGATATTTATCCACATTATGGTTCTGATGTAGAGGCAACTCTCCGCGCCGGATATGATATCAGGCATGGTCTGATCGGACCGGGAGTTTATGCGTCTCATAATTATGAGAGATCTCATATGGATGGGGTAAAGAATACGTATGAACTTGTGAAAGCGTATGTGACAGAATGATAGAAAAGCAATCGTTTCTGTTCTAATTAGAGAGAAACTGTTTCATTGAGTCAAATAAAAAAATCTGCAGGAGATACCATATAACTGGTATCTTATCTGCAGATTTTTTGTCTGTATATACTGGGTTAAAATTTCAGTCTGAGATTTTGGCAAAAATTAATCTATTTCATCGCATTCTTAATAGCAGCCAGCAGTTCATCATATTCTTCATAGGCCGGAAGTTCCGGGTGATCAGCTTTGATCTTATCTGTACTGCGGAACAGGAATCCTGCTTTGCTCGTCTGAATCATACCAAGGTCATTGTAGGAATCGCCGCTTGCGATTGTATCAAAACCAATAGACTGCAATGCTTTTACAGTACTTAACTTGGACTGTTCCACTCTCATCTTAAAGCCTGTTATTTCACCATTCTCAGCTACTTCAAGGGTATTGCAGAATAAAGTAGGTCTGCCAAGCTTCTCCATCAGTGGCGCTGCAAACTGTGTGAAAGTATCACTGATCAGGATCACCTGAGAGAAAGAACGAAGCTCATCCAGGAATTCTTTCGCGCCTGGAAGCGGATCAATCTTTGTAATAACGTCCTGAATCTCTTTTAAACCAAGTCCGTGTTCTTTCAGAATCCCAAGTCTCCATTTCATAAGCTTATCATAATCCGGTTCATCACGGGTGGTTTTCTTTAATTCCGGGATTCCGCTTGCTTCTGCAAATGCGATCCAGATTTCTGGTACTAATACGCCTTCTACGTCAAGACATGTAATATACATAATGATAGTTCCTCCTCTTATCCATTTGTCAACTACTGTTGTCATGGAATGTTCCGCGGTTGTTGACAGTTACAGACTTTTGCGTTTTATCGCTGTGCTTAATGAAACTATCTTAACATATTCTTATCTGGGTTGCAATTCCCAAATTGTGTAGTAAATTGCTGGTGTAATATTGATGTAAAACTATGGTGCTGACGTGGTTGAAGTTTATCCGGAAATTTTTCTCAAAAAGAAGTTGACAATTCATGGATACATCCCTATAATAGTAAAAAGTTAGGGAACGAACTATTAGGAAGCTAACTAATTGAAGAGCTATGAAATTTTCCACCCATAGAATTTACTTGTATGCAGGATATAGTCGGTGGGACTTTATCAGCTTAAAGGAGGTGTGAAGTGTGGATGAAGAGCTGAAAATCAAAGTAGAAGATATGCATATGGGAAGACTGATCGGTATTCTTTCCCATCAGATGGCGCGGAACAGGAATAATCCGTCAATTGTAATGGAATCGGATGAACTGACTGCGATGCAGAAGCATGTGTTGAAGTTTATTCTTCTGGAGACATTGCACCGCGACCTTTATCAGAAGGATATTGAAGAGGAATTTCAGATACGGAAATCAACTGCTACGGGTATCCTTCAGCTGATGGAGAAGAAAGGCTTTATTTATAGAGAATGTGCTAAGCAGGATGGACGTCTGAAGCGAATCGTACCTACTGATAAGGCAAAGGATATCCTTCTGGCAATCCTGGAGCATATTGATGAGACAGAGCGCTGCCTGGAAAAACGGAATTTCAAGGGAAGATGTAGTTTTGTGCAAACAGGTGCTGTGGATGATGCACAGGAATCTGGAAGAACTGCAGCAAAAACAAAGCAAGTGATCCTAAAAAACGCTAAATGGTTAAAAAAACATAAACTGTTCTGTATTTTTGCAGGTAGTCAAACTGCTGAACAGTTATATAAAATCTATAATTAAGGAGGACATCGACAAAGATGAATAAGAAACTTTTACGTTCTGTCCGGGAATACAAAAAGCAGACTGTACTGACTCCGATTCTTGTAATCCTGGAAGTACTGATGGAAGTTCTGATTCCGCTGGAGATGGCGAAGATCATCGATACAGGTATTGCAAATGGTGATATGAACTATATTATCCAGCGAGGAGTCATTCTTGTTGCAATGGCAATGCTTGCCCTGTTCTTCGGTGTACAGGCCGGAAATATGGCAGCAGTTGCAGCGGCAGGATTTGCGAAGAATTTACGACATGATATTTTTTATAAGGTGCAGGATTTCTCCTTCAAAAATATCGACCACTTTTCAACCTCAGGTCTTGTCACACGTATGACCACAGATATCACCAACGTACAGCAGGCATATATGATGAGTATCCGTCTCCTTGCCAGAGCACCGTTTATGATCATCCTGTCATGGATCATGACACTGACTATCAATAAACCAATCGCAATGCTGTTCCTGGTTGTTGTTCCGCTTCTGGGTGGCGCACTGATCTTTATTGCAAAGAAAGCACACCCGCATTTCATCAAAGTATTTGATGAGTATGACGTCCTGAATAACTCCGTGCAGGAGAATGTCAATGCGTCTCGTGTTGTAAAGGCTTTCGTAAGAGAAGATCATGAGATTGAGAAGTTCCATGGAATTTCCAAATACGTTTACACACTGTTTACTAAAGCTGAAAAGATCGTTGCATGGAACTCACCGGTTATGATGTTTACCATGTATACAGTGATCATTATCATTGTTGCTATCGGCGGAAGAGGAATCGTGTTCGGAACTATGGAAACCGGTGAACTGACAAGTATCATCGTTTATGCACTTCAGATCCTGATGTCTCTGAACATGGTAACTTTTGTATTCGTTATGCTGATGATTTCAGAAGCATCCACTGAGCGTATTACAGAAGTTCTGGATGAAGTTCCGGAAATGCAGGATAAAGCTGACGCGGTGAAAACTGTAGCTGATGGTTCTATTGACTTTAATCATGTAGACTTCAGCTATTCAGGTGAGGGCGGAAATCTTTCTCTGAAAGATGTAAACCTTCATATTAAATCAGGTCAGACCGTAGGTATTATCGGTGGTACTGGTAGTGCCAAATCTACTCTGGTACAGCTGATCCCGAGACTTTATGATGTTACAGGAGGTAATGTTCAGGTCGGTGGCGTAGATGTCCGTGATTATAACCTAGAAGTACTGCGAGATCAGGTTTCCATGGTACTGCAGAAAAACGTTCTGTTCTCAGGAAGTATTTATGAAAACATCCGCTGGGGTGATGAGACTGCCAGTGATGAAGAAGTTCAACGAGTTTGTAAGCTGGCTCAGGCAGACGGATTTGTCAATGAATTTCCGGATGGCTACAACACCATGATCGTTCAGGGCGGTAACAATGTATCCGGCGGTCAGAAACAGCGTCTGTGTATTGCCAGAGCGCTTCTTAAGAAACCGAAGATCCTGATTCTGGATGACTCTACCAGTGCGGTAGATACCAGAACAGATGCCCTGATCCGTAAGGCTTTCCGCGAGGAAATCCCAAACACAACAAAGATTATTATCGCACAGCGAGTTTCTTCTATTGAAGATGCAGACCAGATCATCGTACTGGATGATGGTAAGATCGTAGGTGTGGGTACATCAGAAGAACTGCTGAAAACAAACGACATTTACAGAGAAGTATATGAATCACAGGTCAAAGGAGGCGGAGACGATGAATAAAAAGAAAAAATTAGATCAGAATACCATCCAAACTGCCAAAAGACTTCTGAAATATATGACAGGAACACATAAAATACAGTTTATCATTGTATTTATCTGTATTTTTATCAGTTCTGTCGCAAGTATTGCAGTCTCTCTGTCTTTGAAATTCCTGCTGGATGATTTCATCATTCCGCTCATCGGACAGACGGATCCGAACTTCGCAGAGTTGTATAAAGCTCTTGCAGTACTTGGCACTATTTTTGCCTTGGGTGTAATTGCTACATTTATTTATACCAGAATGATGGTTTTCATCGGACAGGGTGTGCTCAAGAGCGTTCGTGATGACATGTTTGAGCATATGCAGACTCTCCCGATCCGCTATTTCGACCAGAATACAAACGGATCTATCATGAGCCTTTATACTAACGATACCGATACACTGAGACAGATGATCAGTCAGGCAATCCCGCAGGCACTGATGTCACTGTTCACCATTATTGTTACTTTTATTTCCATGCTGGTATTAAGTCCGCTGCTTACAATCCTGGCAGTTGTGATCATCTTTATCATGCTGAAAGTAACCAATAAAATTGGGTCTAACAGTGGTAAATATTTCATCCGTCAGCAGGTAGCTCTGGCAGATGTAACCGGATTCGTGGAAGAACGAATGAACGGTCAGCGTGTGGTAAAAGTATTCAACCATGAAGATAAATCAAAAGTAGAATTTGACAAACTTAACGACGCACTTTTCGAAAGTGCAGCAAATGCCAATAAATACGGAAACATGATGGGACCGGTGATCGGTAACATCGGTAACCTGCAGTTTGTACTGACAGCAGTACTTGGCGGACTTCTTTCTGTAACTGGTGTAGGAGGAATTACTCTTGGTGTTATGGCTTCCTATTTACAGTTTACAAAGAGTTTTACTCAGCCATTTATGCAGGTGGCACAGCAGTTCAATGCAATCGTTATGGCACTTGCAGGTGCAGAACGTATTTTCAAACTCATTGATGAGAAACCAGAAGAAGATGAAGGTTATGTAGAACTGGTTAATGCAAAAAAAGATGTCAACGGCAACATTACAGAATGTAAAGAGAGAACCGGTATGTGGGCATGGAAACATCCGCATTCCGCAGATGGTTCTGTTACTTACACAGAACTGACAGGAGATGTTCGTTTCGAAGACGTTACATTCGGATATAACCCGGATAAAGTCATTCTGAAAGACATCAGCCTCTTCGCAAAACCTGGACAGAAGCTTGCTTTCGTAGGTTCCACAGGTGCAGGAAAGACAACTATCACAAACCTGATTAACCGTTTTTACGATATTCAGGAAGGTAAGATCCGCTACGACGGAATCAACATTACCAAGATTAAGAAAGATGACCTGAGACGTTCTCTGGGAATCGTACTCCAGGATACTCATCTGTTCACGGGAACCATCAAGGAAAACATCCGCTATGGTAAACTGGATGCCACAGATGAGGAAGTATACGAGGCAGCAAGGCTGGCTCACGCAGACCAGTTTATTAAGATGCTTCCGAAAGGATACGATACTATGCTGAGCGGAGATGGTGAAGAACTTTCCCAGGGCCAGCGCCAGCTTCTTTCTATTGCAAGAGCAGCTGTAGCTAATCCGCCGGTACTGATTCTGGATGAGGCAACTTCAAGTATCGATACCCGTACAGAGAGTATCGTACAGAAAGGTATGGATAACCTTATGAAAGGCCGTACTGTATTTGTAATTGCTCATCGACTTTCAACTATCAGAAACAGTGATGCAATCATCGTACTGGATCATGGTAAGATTATTGAGAGAGGTGACCATGAGGACCTCATTAAGTTAAAGGGAACCTATTATCAGCTTTATACTGGTAAATTGGAATTGTCTTAAAAGTTCAACCAAACTGTGAAACAGTTGGCTTGGTTATGAGCAGTCAGCGAAGCGGATGATTTTATCTGCGTGACTTTAAGGAGGCCGCGATACAGGCTGAAAATATTAATTTGATCATATAAGGGCATGGCAGATTTAGTGAAATCTGCCATGCCCTTGATTTATATCAAGGAATACCTTATTTGTCGAACGAAATTTTTAGAAAACCATATCTATGAGACCGTCATGAGACCATTATAGTATATACTGAATAATAAGGTATCTGTTGTGATTATGTAAAACTATTGTCTGGAACTAAAAAAATATTTAGAAAAAGGCATATTTGAAAAGGGTTATACATATATTACCGGTGTCAGAGAAACTGGTTCAAATGAATCTTGAAATAAACAAAAGACTACATGTAAGATACCGAAAGAATATAAAGGTTCAGCAAAATGAGCAACAGAAAGGAGAGAGTTTATGAAAAAGACAGCCAAATGGAAACGAATTCTTGCAGTCGTACTTACTGCTCTGATGGTACTGTGTAATCAGACCGTTTTATTTGCAGATACGACAGTGCAGGACACGGAACAGGAAACTGAGATCCGTGAAGAAGAACCGCAGGAGGTTGAACAGGATTCTGAGGATACAGAATATCAGGAGATAGAAGAATCAGAGACAGTTCAGCCTGAGGCAGAAGAGCCGGAAGCAGTTGAACCTGAGGCAGATCCAGAGCAGGATACTCCTGAAGAGGATACTCAGGAACCAACAACTGAAAACAAAACAGTTTACTATACAGTGAAATTCCTCGATAAAGATGGAAATGAAATTACCAGCCAGAGAATTGCAGAAGGTCAGTCTGCAACAGCGCCGGCAGCACCGGACGTTGACGGATATCGCTTTAATGGATGGGACAAAGCATTTGACAATGTAACTGAGGATCTTAAGGTACAGGCATTATATGTTAAGATCGGAGAGAAAGTTACATATACAATTAATTATCAGTTCAGCAATGGAACTGCAGCCAGTCAGCCATGGGTGGCACAGCTTGAAGTTGGAACAGAATACACCAACACTATTGTATCACCGGAAATTACAGGTTTTACACCGGACCAGCCGTCTGTAGAATTCAGTGGAACAGTAGAAGCTGATCAGACAATTACAGTTACCTATTCAGGTGCAGAGACAACATATACAGTACAGCATATGTTACAGAATGCAGAGAATGATGAATATACTCTGGATTCTGACTCAACAGAAACAAAGAATGGAACAGTTGGACTTGATACAGCAGCAGAAGCGAAATCTTATGATGGTTTTACAGCACTGCCGGTAAGCCAGGCAACGATCAATGCAGATGGACAGCACAGTTGTCAATGTATATACTGACAGAAATGTTTACCGTCTGACCTGGGATACAGATGGCGGAAGTTATGAACAGCCTGTAGATATCAGATACGGTGCAAAAATTAATGAGCCAGGTAATCCTACAAAATTAGGTTACACCTTTAAAGGATGGGAAGGAATGCCTGAGAATGGCAGAATGCCGTCACAGGATCTGGTAGTCAAAGCAATATGGAAAGCGAACGAGACTGCTCAGTATAAGGTTATCCACTGGCAGGAATCCCTGCAGGCTCTGGGAACCTATGAAGTAGCTCAGAACAGTGGCGGAAATGCAGCTATAGAAACTAAAACAGGAACAGTTGGCGATGTGATCAGCTATTCTCCTAAGTCTTATGAAGGATGAAGGATTTGAATTAGATTCTGAGAGAAGCAGCGGAGATGTAAAGATTACATCTGACGGTACTGCAGTAAAGAATGTTTATTATAACAGAAAAACATATAGCATTCATTTTTGTGTGGCAAAATCAAATGATTGGTGGGGCCGACCAACCGACTGGCAGGAAGATGAAAGCTTACGTATAACTGCCAGATATGGAGAAGACGTTTCCGCTCAGTGGAATGATGCAGCACATAGCAAGTATCTGTGGGCAACGGATCGGGGTTCAAATACATACTATACTCTGGTTTCCAATATGCCGGCACAGGATATTACAGTATATGCATACAATAATAAAACCGGCAAAAAGGTTATTTATTATGTTGAAGATTTGGATGGAAGCAGGAAAGTATATGCTACTTTTGACGCAGGAAGCGAAATGCATCTCACAGACGAAGATAAGATGCCGATTGATGGATTTACATATAAATCATGGCATCAGAATTCTGACAGAGATGGAAGAGATCTCTGGCTGTATTACACCAGAAACTCTTATACCATCACATTCCAGAACTGTACAGGAGTTAACGATCTTTCTGTGAAGTTTGAAGCTCCTCTGAATAATCTTAAACCGGCAGACGGATCTGTGGGTACACCTGCAAATGTAGAGAGTGATTATACCTTTGCAGGATGGTATACATCACCAAGCTGCGAAGACGGCACAGAATTTGACTGGAGCGGCACAATGCCTTCTCATACCATTACTCTGTACGCTAAGTGGCAGGCACCGATTTATACCGTTACATTTGAAACAAACGGAGGAAGTCCGATCGATCCGATTTCTGTAGAGAAACATCAGGCTCTGAGAGATATTCCTGAGACTGTTAAGGAAAATGATGAATTCCTCGGATGGTATACAGATCCGGGTCTGAATTATAAATTTGTTGAAAGTCTTCAGATCGTAAAAGATATTACACTCTATGCAAAATGGAAAAATACAAGTGTATACAATTATTGTATTGTAGCTGTAACAAGAGATAAGGATGGTAATGAGACAGAAATTGCCAGAGGCTGGGAAGGTTCAGTAGTTCAGAACGGAACTGCAAATGTAACAGCTCCGGACATTGAAGGCTATTATCCAAAAGAGACATCCAAGAGTGTGATCGTTACAAAGGACGGACAGGAAATCAAATTTGTATATGAGCCTGTTGCAGCATGGACTTATACGATCAGATATGTAGATACTGACGGAAACGATATTGCAGATTCAGAGACAGTTAGTACCAGAAATACAGTAGAAACTGTAGTTTATAAGGCAATTGCCGGTTATCAGTTAATTTCCGATCCTGTTGTACAGGCTGAAAAAGGAAAAACTGATACAGTTATCTTTAAGTATACAACCAATCAGGCAGTATACAGAATTGAACATTACAAACAGAGACCGGATGGAAGCTATGCTCTGGAAGAAACAGAGAATAAAGAAGCAGCAGCAATCGGTACATGGGTAACTGCAGAGCCTAAAGACTATACCGGATATACCTGCATTACTGATACAGATGAGAGAAGCGGTGCTGTTAAAGAAGGACTTGTACTGAAAGTATACTATAACAGACCTGATTTTACAGTTGGAAATTATACAGGTAAATATGATGGTGAATGGCATACTGCTGAGTTTGCAGGAACCGGAATAGAGGGAGATACCTACTATTATCAGACAGAAGATGGAACATGGACACCGTTTAATGATGTTTCAGAGCTTCCGCAGTATAAGGATGCAGATTCTTATCAGATTTCTGTCAAAGTTGTAAATGATGGTGCAGAAAGTGCACCTAAGACTGCAACAGTTTCAATTCTTCCAAGAGAGATTACTTTAACAAGTGGATCAGCTCAGAAAGTTTATGATAAAGAACCACTGACAAATAATGAAGTTACAGTAACAGGTGATGGTTTCGTGGATGGTGAAGGAGCAGCTTATGATGTAACCGGAAGCCAGACAGATGTAGGAACCAGCAAGAATGCGTTTACTTACAGTTTCAGTGAAGGAACAAAGGAACAGAACTATAAAGTTACCAAGGTTGAGGGAAATCTTACTGTTGTACCAAGTGAAGACACAGTAACAGTAACTATTAAAGAAAACAGTGGAACAGAAAAATATGACGGAACAGAGAAAACTGTAACAGGTTATGAGGTTATCAGTATCAGCGATCCGAAATATCTGGAAACAGATTTCGCATTTGAAGGAAATGCAGAGGTAAAAGGAACTGATGCAGGTACCTACAATATGGAATTAAAACCAGAAGATTTCACAAACATCAACAAGAACTTTAAGAATGTTGTTTTCGTGATTGAAGACGGTACATTGACGATCACACAGAGAGAAGTAACTCTCACCAGTGCGGATGATTCCAAATCTTATGACGGAGAACCGCTTACCAACGATGAGATTACAGTAACAGGCGATGGTTTTGTTGAAGGCGAGGGAGCAACTTATAATGTAACCGGAAGCCAGACAGAAGTTGGTTCCAGTGAGAATGAGTTTATTTATGAACTGACTGAAGGAACAAAGGCAGCGAACTATATTATTATTCCTGTGTTTGGTACATTAACAGTTTCTGATAAGGATGTGCAGGGTGTTATAACAAAGACACATACCGGAGAGAAATTCAGATTAAATGATCAGGTAACATTTACAATTACAGTAAAGAATATTTACGCTGAGCCGCAGACAATTACTATTTCCGAGATTAACGGAGTAACATTTGACGGACCGAATGTATTTGAAAATGTTGAACCAGGCGCAGAAGTATCTGTAAATGCACTTTATACTATTACACAGGAAGATGTTGATAATGGTTCCTTTACCAATACTGCAACAGCATTGTTCAGCAATGGTCAGAGCTATACCGACACAGATACAGTAATAACAGAGCCGACTCCTGTAGCAAGCATTTCCATTGAGAAAACAGCTGAGCAGAAGGAAGGCGGATATGCAGCAGGCGATACTGTCACTTATACAATCCGTGTGGTAAATGATGGTGAGCAGCAGCTGACAGATATTCAGGTATCTGACCCGCTGACAGGCCTGAATGAAACAATCCAGTCTCTGGCTCCTGGTGAGGAAAAGATCTTCACAACAACATATACAGTTACAGAGCAGGATGTATTAGCAGGCAAGATTGTTAATGTGGCAACTGTAAAGGCAACAGATGAAGATGGTAAGACAGTAGAAGACGAGACAACAAAAGAGCTGGAAACTGAAGAGAAGAACAGTCATCTGACTGTAATCAAAACAACAACCAGCACTCCTGCAGATGGAAAGGCTTATTCTGTAGGTGAAAAAATCACTTATAAAATTACAGTAACAAATGATGGAAATATAACTGTTACAAACGTACAGGTAACTGATGAACTGACAGGAAATGTCGGAGACCTTGCATGGACAGTTGATTCTATTGCTCCAGGTGAATCCAAAGAGTTTACTGCTGAGTATACAGTTACAGAGGCAGATGCAAAAGCTGGTAAGGTTCACAATGTAGCAACTGCTCAGGGAAGCACTGATGATCCTGAGAATCCAGAGTACCGGTAACTCCAGGTGAAACAGAAGACCCGGTTAATCCGATGCCGACTGAAACTC
>ENA-OQKD01000382-OQKD01000382.1-human-gut-metagenome-genome-assembly--contig:-NODE-382-length-11782-cov-3.836551_pt1 | contig 11782 bp, 11 predicted proteins | sample MGYA00242775_ERZ504792 | MGnify/ENA primary metagenome ERZ504792 (study PRJEB26092, sample SAMD00036401) | human gut metagenome | host: Homo sapiens | study: EMG produced TPA metagenomics assembly of...
CCTGTTCAGTTTCCATCGTATAACCCGCTTTTCCATCTCTTTTAGGAATTGTGACCAGGAGTAGCTTTCCTGTACCGATTCCCTGATATCCAAACGGATCGCCGTTCTCCATGTCGGCTTTCCTTCCTGTTCTGCTTTCCACTGTACATAAGGGATTGATTTTTTCTGATTGGATTCAATGATAGACAGACCATATTTTCTGCACAGCTCATCGGAGATCTTCCGGATCTCCGTATAATAACTCTTTGCATTGCTGTGGTACTTACGCCCGTCTGCCATGCTCACAGAGTTCCAGACAATGTGGTTATGATAATGTCTGGTATTCAGATGCGTTGTGATAACGACTTCATACTGTCCCTTTAAGAGCCGGTCTGCCAGTTCCTGTCCGATGAGATGTGCCAGTTCCGGTGTCACCTCACCTTCTGCAAAACTCTGTACCAGATGGTATCCTTCCACACCGCCCATCTTATGGAATCTCTTTTTTGTTGCCACCATATCTGCATACGCATTTTCATTGGTACATCCGATGGTATCTTCGAAGACCGCCTGTTCCGTCTTTGTCCGGTTCATGGCATAATCAATGGCAGCCTCCAAAGAGTCTGCTTTCTGTGTGGTTTTTTCTTTGTCTTTCACATATTCGATGGAACGGTCCAGGCGGTGGACGGGGATAACACTTGTATAAGCCATCGGTCATTACCACTCTTCCTTTACCAGATGCCATGTCTCTTTGGTAAGCCGCAGCATTTCCTGAATACTCTGCTCGCTTGCCATACCAGAAGCATTGGCAACATGTGCAAGCTGATTGGCATTGTTGCATAAGCCTGCAATCTTTCGGAGCAATTCGGGATGATGCTCACAGGGTTTTGCATGAACCTGCGCTCCTAAAATCAACGAACGCATAAACTCTCCCGGCTCAGACCGCTTCTTTCGACCTGCTCATTCAGTTCCCTGACTTCCCTTGCATTAAGCCGTACCGGGATCACATGGTTTCGTTTTCGCATTGCATCACCGTCCCTTCTTTTTTCTCTTCCTCTTTCATCATACCGCCAAGATCCTCATCGGATTTTTTCGCTGCAACCATGCAACAGGTCACTATCACTCCTATAAATCCTCCGCTCATCAATGCGATTACAATCATTACTCCATTTCTTAACATGACTTGATCCTTCCTTTCCATTTCCGTCTGTGTCCGGGGGATTGGGGTTCTCCCCAAAGTGCGTTTGGATATCCAAACGCTATGCTTGCAAAACGAGTACCGCCAGTTTCTGTAGCACCGGATTGACTCGATTCTGATTTATTTTGATTCTTTTATCTGTACCAGTCCATCAAGTGTCGTACAAATGATATGGAGTCTGTCTGCCATACTGATTTCGGTATTCATTGTTCCTGTCACTTCTTTCCCACATACGACTACCATCCGGCATCTCCGTAAAAGGATATGGGACATTCTTCCATATCCCTGCATATCTTCTGCATCAGACTCTTCCAAGAATGGTGAGAATACAAATCTCGGACAGATTGGTACATACCCAAGTTCATAGATTTTTCTGCAATATTTCTGCACTTTTACCCGGCTTTCTTCTGCTGAACAGCACACATAAGCCAGCGCCTGTTCCATACGCTCCATCTCCTTCCTGCATCCAGTTGGATGCCACTCATTTTCTCTATAAAAAACAAGATGTCCAATTGGACATCCCGGCTACTTTTCATCCTCTTTCTGCTCTGCTTCTAATGCAATTTTCACTCTGTCACTTCCCAGTTTGTAGTAGGCATCTGTTACCTCAATTCCCACTGCACGATAACCTGTCATAACCGCTGCAAGGACAGTTGTTCCTGCTCCGACAAACGGGTCCAGGATCAGCCCTCTCGGTTCACAAATCTGGATAACATCTTTCATAAGCTGCAACGGTTTCTCTGTCACATGAATCCGGTTCTGCGGATTGCCATATCGGAAGACGCCCGGCAGACAAGATACCGGACGGTTGATCGGCATCGGTCCGTTACTGCCCCACACAATATATTCAGCCTGCTGGCGGAAGCGCCCTTTCTGCGGACGGGAGTTTCCCTTATCCCACACCGCTGTTCCTCGCCAGATCCATCCTGCCCACTGCAATGCATCGGTAATCGATGGATACTGACGCCAGTCAATGAACAGACAGATCGGAGCACCTTTCTTGCAGGCTTTCCGCACATCATAGAGCCATTCAGCCATCCAGTGCGTCCAAGATCTCTGGTCTTTGTTATCCCCATCGAAATCCGGAAGTGCATTGGCAGCACTCATACTGCTGTATTTCTGATTTGTAGTACGATTTCTTTCATTCTGTTTTGTTCCACCGGATGCATACGGCGGATCGGTAATAACTGCATCAAAGATTCCCGGCTGGAATGCTTTGACCAGTTTTAATGTATCTCCATGTAATATTTTCCAGTTTTCCCCTTCAGTATATTCCTCCGGGTATGTTCCCTCTTTCATAAGTTCTTCCAAACTCAGGCCATTTGTCATAGGCATCATCCTTTCTTTTCTCAGCGTTCCGGCTGATTTTTCTTCTTTGTCTTTTTATTTTCTTTTGGTGGTGGACTCAACTCGGTTTCCACATATTCACTGATAATCAAAAGTGCTTTGTAATAGTCCCCACTTTCCAATACCCTTTTACGCATTTCTTTTGCTTCTGCTGTCTGTTTATTCTTTTTCAAAAGAGTTGAGGCATCGCCCATAATGGAAAAAATATTCCCATCATGTCCAAGGAGCTGTAACTTGGGACGTTGTTTCTCAGGCTTTGTCGGAATCTGCTCTGTTTTCTTTTCATACATTTTCGGCTGTTCCATATTAGGATGCCAAAAATGCACATTCATCGTTCCACCATCTACCTTGATATCCCTCTGTTCAAATCCTTCACCCCACCCGTCACTGTACTGCCCTGTAATGTATTCGGTGAATTCCTGTAGTTCTTCCTGACTTAAAAATTCATTTAATTCCAGTTTGGTACAGCCGTACAGGATTCCGTCTTTGTTTTCTATCGTAACAACTGCACTTTGTATCTTTTCCTGAATGGACTCACTTCCGTCAAAATACTGCATGAGATCATCTTCCCCATAGCGTTCCAGTTCTTCTCGGATGACTTCTTCATAATCGGCAAGTTCTGTTCCATCTAATGGCATTCCATATTCATCACTCTCCGACCAATCTTCTTCCCATTCGGATTCTTCTGAATAAAGATTTCCAGTCAGCTCTGTCAACAGATGTATGTGTATCGTTCCTTTTTCTTCCATTCTCTATCACCTTCTTTCTAATGGTCTATCCCTGCATTTATTTGCCTGCTTTTTTTCTTTCGCAAGGTCTGCATAATCTGCCCCTTCTTTTTCCGGCAGATTGCAAATAATCTGATACGTTCCCTCGTAATGCTTTTTCATCTGTTCTTTCGCCCATCTCCCTGCAAAGTCATTATCGGTACAGATTTCAATTTCTTTGATTTCCGGATGATTCTTCAGAAATTCTTCCAGTGCGTCCGGCGGCTTTTTAAAACGTTCACTCTGTATCTGTGCGTTTTCTTTCGGAGCAGCGATTCCCCCAAGGGAAAGACGATATTTATCCCTCTTTCCTTCTTCCAGTGTCATGTGTGCCAATGCATCAATACACGCTTCATATACGGCAACTCGCTTTGTTTCTCTTTCAGGTGGAATGCAAAAGCTGTACTTTTTTTCACTCCCGGTCTGCTCCATCTTGAATCCCTTCCCGTTTTTTTCATAGATTCCTCGCAGGAATGCATATCTTGCTTTTCTGGATTCATCTTTCCCAACAAAAACTGCGTTATGGTACGGGACACTTTCATAAAGGATTTCATGTGAAATACAATATGTGATCACTTCATCGCTGATTCCTCTGTGGTTTAAATAAGCCCTGATTCGTCTGCAATTACAATATCTCTCCGGCAGTTTAAATAGTGGTTTTTCCTTTTCGGCAGACTGTGTCGGAATAAAAGACGGACTCTCTTCGCACAGCAGTTTTACAGCATCTGTAAATTTCATTCCATCCACTTCAATCAGGAACCGCAGTGCAGACACTCCCCCGATATCTCTGGATTTCCAATGCCATTTACTCGACAATTCATTGATTTTAAAACTGTCATGGTCCGTCAACTGCCATTCATTTCTGGTTCTTGTCTTTTGCAGTCTCTGTGCCTGATGTGTTCGCAAATACTCATACGCAGTCATATTTTTTGCTGCCTGAATCTCTTCTTCTGTTACCCAAGGCATTACAGAATCGTATCCTGAAGAGCCAGTACCTTATCTGTCCGCTCCCAAGGAAACTCCTTTCTTCCAAAATGACCAAAAACTGCCGTCTGCCGGAAAATCGGACGATTCAATCGAAGGGATTCCATGATCTGAACGGGTGTCACTCCAAACACCAGTGGGATTGCTGCCGCCAGACAATCATCTGCACACACTTTTCCTGTACCAAAGGTATCTACCTCAATCATAACCGGTTCTGCTACTCCGATTGCATAAGCCAGAGACACCTGACACTTGCTTGCAAACTCAGCAGCTACTATATTTTTGGCGATATACCTTGCCATATAAGCCGCCGAACGGTCTACTTTCGAACAGTCCTTTCCCGAAAATGCACCGCCGCCATGCGGAATCATACTGCCATAAGTATCCACCATCAGCTTTCTCCCCGTCAGTCCGGTATCTGCATCAAACCCTCCACACACAAATTTTCCTGACGGATTAATCAGAATTTTCGTATCCTCATCCGGAGGCAGTAATCTGAGTGCCGGGCGAAGCACCTTCTCTCTGATCTCGGCATCTAACTTCTTCAGGTTCTTTTCTGCACCATGCTGGCAGGAAACAACAACACTTTCCAGTCTCACTGGTTTTCCATCTTCATATTCTACGGTTACCTGTGCTTTTCCATCCGAAAAGATATCTTTGATATATCCGCTTCTTCTGCAAGCCGAAAGTTCACGTGTGATCCGGTGTGCCAGAACAGTCGGCATTGGCATAAGCTGCGGAGTATCATCACACGCATATCCGACCATAACACCCTGATCTCCAGCTCCCCTGCTTCTATCTCTTAATTTTGCGCCGATATTATCCCGAAATTCTTTCGACACACTCACTGCTTTCGCAATATCTGGACTCTGCTGGTGTACAAACGTATCCATTTCTATCCCATCTGTACAATATCCACACTCTTCTAAAACTTTTCGGATCACATCAAACACTGGTGGTTCATATCCGCTGGTGATTTCTCCTGCTACAAACACATTTCCTCTTGTAGCAAGGACTTCACACGCCACTCTCGAAGATGGATCGTAACGCAGACATTCATCTAAGATTGCATCTGCTATCTGATCGCATACTTTGTCTGGGTGTCCTTCTGTTACTGATTCTGCTGTATAAAAACGTCTCATCATTCTTCTCCTTATATACAGACAGGGCAGAAGCTGCTTTATGCACATCTCCTGCCCTGTCAGATTGGTTTATCCTGTAATTCTTATTTTATTTTTCTTCTGTTTCTTTTTTGTTGTCTGTCATTTTTGACTTCTTTCTGCGGTATACAGTCACTCCTGTAGCTGTTCCAGCAGATGCCAGTGCAAGCAGAACAAACGCCCATATTTTCTGGTTATCACCTGTTTTTGGTGCATTTGTTTTTTCTGTTGTTTTCTCCGGTGTTCTGGCATCTTTCATTTCTACTTTCTGGACTTCCATTGTATCTTTCAATGTAAATGTGACATCTTCCGCAATCTCGTAACCATCCGGTGCTGTGATCTCACGCAGAGTAAGTTCTTCATTGACTGGGAGTTTTTCAACGGAATGTGGTTTTCCATCTGTAATCCACTCTTCCAGAACAGTTCCGTCTTTGCGGATAATCTGAAGCTTTGCCCCTTCCAGTTCTTTTCCGGTTGTAAGGTCTGTTTTTGAAATTTCCACTTTGGAATATTCATCTTTCATCTCAACCTTTGTCACACTGCCATCTTCTTTGACTTCAAACATCACATCGCTGGCAGACACATAGCCATCTTCATAAGGAGCCAGTTCCTCATGTAAGGTATAACTTCCTTCCGGCAGTCCGTAAATGACATGTTCTTCCTTACTGCTTACCCATTCTTCCACAACATTTCCGTCTTTATCAATGACCTGCAGTTTGGCTCCTTCCAGCTCATTTCCGGTAGTTGCATCTGTTTTTGTAATGCGTGTTTCTGTCGGCTGATTCTCAACTTCTTTGTTCAGTTCAATCTTTGCAAGATTCTGATTTTCGTAAGTTGCATCTACATTCCATACTTCCTCATTTGGAAGATATCCAGCTTTTCTGACTTCCTCTTTGACATAATATTTTCCATGTGGAAGGTCACTGTCAAAAGTCAGATTCCCATTCTTATCAGTTGCTTTCTTTTCCAGCAGAGTATCCTTCTCTACAAGAACTTCTCCCTGATTGGAAACAATATCTTCCCCGGCATACAGTCCGAAGATGACTCCTTCCAGTTTTTCTCCTGTAACAGAATCCTTCTTTTCTACCGATACGGACACCTTCTGTCTCTCGTTTTTGTAAGTAACTCCTTCATAAACAACTGCCTGTGTATCATCCTCGGCTGTCAGGGTAAATTCTTTCTGTTCGGTATTCAGAACAAAATTCTCTCCTGCCACAACTTCTTTCAGATAATAAGTTCCCAGTGGCAGGTTGTTGAGTACTGCCATTCCCTTTTCGTCTGTAGTCAGTTTGGCTACCAAATCATCTTTTTCGTAGCGGACAAGCGGATTCCCTTCTTCGTCCTTTGCTCCGTCCGGTGAATAGATGGTATCTTTGGCATATACTTCGAACTGGGCACCTTCTACTCCGGTTTCTTCATATTTAAAGCCTTTATAAATACCTGTTTCTTCTTTACCAGATACAGCATTTCTTACTTTAGAGACCAGTGCTTTTACTTTTGCCAGAACAGAATCTCCTGTTACTTCGGTAAGCTGTTCTCCCTTTTTCGTCAGGAGCAGGCTTCCTACCTGTTCATCGTTTTTCTGTTCTACCTCTACAATCGCAGCTCCTGTATCTGGATCAATCTGATGTGCAGTGTTTGAGGATACTGTAATTACAATACCACTCTGTGGATTTTCTTTATATGTTCCTTTTGTAGTCTGTTCTAATGGTGAAATAATCGTTGTTCCATCATACAGGGACTCCTCGCTTCCCTGTCTTACAAATCCTTCCGGTGCTTTCACTTCTTCGATTCGGTAGGTAGAGCACTTCAGTTCCTGCGGTGTGATCAGATATCCTTCCTCGTTTGTTTCGAATACACTGATCTTTTCTTTCTTCGGATACTGAACAACCTGTTCCACATATTTCTTATTTGTCACATCGTAAATCTTATAAGAAGCACCAGCCTTTAAAACAGTATTTCCAGTCTGTGCATCCTTCTTTACAATTTTCAACAAGAATTCAAACGGACGGTCATCAAATACTCTCCACTGCATTGGTTCTCTGCTGTCATTTTCCACATTTACAACAAATGGATCAATGGTTTTCAGATTCTCCGGGGTAGTGCTTTCCACTACAACATAACTTCCATACGGCAGTTCCGGGCTGACTGCATATCCTTTGGTATCAGTGATCAGTTCCGGTACTGGTACGGCGGTTCCGTTCTCATAAGTAACTGCAACCTGCTCTTTGCTGAAGTCATAATTCTTGAAATCACTTGCTGTATAGCTTTCTCCATTGGACGGTTTCAGTTTCCCATTTTTCACCTGTGTCAGGTCGCTGATCAGATATACCTTAAATCCTGCTCCTGCAACCAGGTCTGTTTCTGTCTGCTCTCCATCTTCACTGACTTTGATCAACTGGAATGCCTGTTTCTTTACCTGCTCTTTTACCGTAAGGTCTCTTGTCACTTCTGCAACATCCTGACCTTCATAAGTTACGGATACTTCATATTTTGTAGTATCCAGTGTATATCCTTCCGGTGGAGTGATTTCTTTTACATACATTTCTCCAAGGTATAATTCTGAAAACTCCAGTGTTCCATCATCTCCGATGACTCCCTGCGCGATCAGGCTGTCCTGTTTATACAGAACTCCTGTTGTTCCATCCGGATGCACGATGTCCTCTTTGGCATACAGACCATACACCGCACCACGAAGAACACTGTCCCCCTGTGCCTTAAATGCAAGTGTTTCTTTATCGATCTTTGCGATTTTTACCCTTCCGGTGACTCTCTCATCGGTTGCTGTTACAGTCAATGTCTTTCCGGCTGCAACATCTACTTTATATACTTCTGTATTCAGTTTGTATCCTGTCGGAGCAGTGATCTCTTTCACGTACACTGTTTTCAGTGCAGAATCAAAATAATCGCTGACTGCTTTTCCGTCTGTTCCGGTTGCTGACATTGTCATCAGCAGATTTTCACACTTCTTATCAGTATAAATACCATAAACTGCTCCTGACAGTGGATTCTGTGTATTGACATCTTTCTTCATAAGTTCAATGCGTGTCATATTCAGCCACTGTACACTGAAGCTTACCGGCGCTGCTGTTTCGCTTTCAAATACACCGATATCCTGCTTGGAATCTCCGGTTGTCAACACCAGTGTTCTCCATGTCTTTCCGACAGAACCATATAAGTTGCCGGAAGCATAACTGCCTGTCAGTAATAAATCTGCGGACAGATAGAATGTATCTCCACCATAAATCTGGATTTTTCCATTTGTAACACTTGTTCCTTTGGAAAGATTATGTGCTGTCACATTTTCTGGTACACTCAGTGTCACATAGTTTCTGTGATCTCCAGACAGTGTGATATTTGGTGTTTTCTGGATGTTTCCATCCCGTACTGCATTCAGCTTTGTGCTTGAAAGGCTCAGTTCACCTTTTGGCGGTTCTTCCTGTCCAAACAGATAATTGATATATGCGATAACCCCTGCATTTACAAGGTCATTATAATTACACCCTGTAAATCCGGCTTCTCCTGCATAAGCATAGCTGGCTGCAATGTGTGTATACACATACTTTTCATCCTCCGATTTCCCGGACAGATAACTTCCTGTCAGATCTCCTGCCCCACCATAGCCATAGTAAAGGACTTTCTGCAGATTTTTATTGCTGTCCAGTACCTGTGCTACATAACTTCCACTCGGTGGGGATGCTTTCTGGGACTGAAGGCAGTATGCAATTTTTCCATTGACTGTAAACAGGCAAGTAAGATAATTTCCAATATAACTTGGATAATAAATAGTTCTCCCCTTTGTCAATGTAACTGTGGAACCGCTGCTTGTAGCTCTTTCAGCCGCAGACAATACCATCACATTTCCCTCTTCGATGTCCTCTTTCAGTTCTTTGATTGCCTGTGCAGATGCATCTTCTTCGGATGTTTCAATTTCTACATCTGTGTAGTTCTGCACAGGCGAATCCGAATCATCTTCAGATTCTGTATCTGACTTCTGTTTCTCTCCACCATTTTCTTCGGAATGTGCCTGTCCTTCGGTATCCGTCAGAGTCACTTTACGGGTGATGGTATAGCTGTCACTCTTATCTTTTGGAACGACCATATAAGTGGCAATATATGTTCCTGCTTTGTCTGAATGATACTCTCCACCATTCTCATCTTTGATACTTACAAGCGTAACATCTTCTTTTTCTGCATCATAATGGATTCCTTCCATACTGGTTTCCACTGCAAATGTATCATCTGAAACTGCTTTTGTGATATCATCTGCTGTAACTGATGTATCTTTCTGGCTTGTTACCGCCTGTTCAGATGCCTGTACTTCCGTCTGCTGTTCCGAGCCTGTCTGTTCGGCCGCAAACGCATTCGCACTGCTCAAGGTACTGATGCCCATCAGGACAGCCAGTCCAAAAGCAGCAATTCTGGTCTTTAATTTTCTAACCTTCATGTGCTTTTCCTTCCTATTATAAATAGATTTTTTCAGTAAAATACCGCAGAAGATGTTTCCTCTGCGGTACGTTTTATCTTGCATATCGATTTTTTCTTTTTTACTTCCTGTCTGGTACGTTTTACCGCTTCCATGACAGACTCCGTTGGAATCTGGTTATCCTTACATCCTTCCAGAATTCCATCCAGATAAAATTTCGATGGCTTTGCCGGAACATCTTTGTGCGGAGCGTTCATCATATATACAAACACTTCTTTCTCCACACCATCCTGATTTTTTACCCGAATCGATTCTTTCCCATAAAAACTTGGGAATCCTTCATAAAAATCCAGACTCTTCTCACACGCTTCTGTGATTTTCCATAAGACTCCTTCGACATAGCTTCCTTTTTCCGGCAGAACCGTTGCTACCCCATTGCCCGGAGCCCTTCCCCGAAATGCCAGCCGATAATTTTCAAGCCGGACGTTTTCCACAACTTCCGCAGCCGGACACCTGTACTTCATCTGCTCCAGATTCATGTTGCTGCCATAAGCGAAGTAATATCTATCTTTCATTTTTTCTCACCTCTATCTGACTCCTTCTGTCCTTTGATTTTTCTTCAGACACTCATACGTGCTTTTATCATATCTCCACGCAAGATCACCATCCAGATTTGCCAGCAGATGTTTTCGAACATTTTTATATTCGTCTCCAATTAACCCAAGTCTCAATAAAAATGTACGAAATGTAAATGCCGGGTTTTCTGATATCAGTGTCTTTTTCATCTGTGTCGATCTCTGATTGATTGCCTGTGCGGAAATGGCTAATGCCAGTGTAATATTTGCTCTCACCTTTCCTGCATGTAGTGTGCTTTCAAAACAACGCCATTCCAAAGTTCCCTTGGAAAACACAGCATGAAGATTCAGAGCATAATAACGGGTATGATCATAATGGGTATGACTTCCATCCCTGCCTCCATACCAGACATTTCTTACTCGGTCCATTGTGATTGATTTATTTGGTATTTTTCGGATTTTCTCCAATACCTCCGGTCGCACCCTCTGACAATAACTATTTGCTCTTCTCTCCTGCACTTTCAGTGCTTTGAACAGGATATCTTCCTTTGCATACATAATTGTCAGTGCAGTTTTTCAGACTCTGCGGTGTATGATTCGATGCATCTACATGAACATGCTGACCACAGGACTCATTTACAAAACCTCCATGCTGTCGCAGACATCGTACTACTTCCTGTAACTTTCCCATTTCATCATAGGATAATTTCGGTGATACCATTTCTGTTGAATATTCTCCACCTGCGTCTACAATTCGACCGTATACTTTCCGTTGTGTATAAATGCTCCCATCAGACATAAATTTCCACTTTTTTCCTTCCAGATCTATCACTGACCAGACTCCATAAGTAGTGCCGTCATAATATGCTTCTGTTCCAAACATTTCAGCAACAACTTCTGCAGCACGTTGTCTGGTAATCCCTGTCATTTCGATTTCTGTGCCAAAGTATTGGTCTTTTATTCCGATCATGCCTAATGGATTCCTTTCTCAGACACTTTCTGTGTGTTAAGTTCGGAGTCTGCCTTTTGTAACAATCTGCCAATTGCCTCGATAACATTGACAGTTACTCCGTTTCCAGCCTGTTTATAAAGCTGTGCGTCAGAAGTGCTGTCTATGATCTTATCAATCTGCCAGTCGTAATAACCCTGCAGTCGCAGACATTCCCTCGGAACTAACCTTCTTATTCTGCCGTGATACAAGATGCCATGACGATCGGTTGCAGTAATTGTAAACATCGGTTCTTCGGGTTCTTTCATACGTCTGCCGTTCCGACGAACATTCTCTTTTGCTGGTGTTAAGACTGCTCTTGCTCCATCCTCTGCTAATACACCAGAACATTCTCCTTTGT
>ENA-OQKD01000384-OQKD01000384.1-human-gut-metagenome-genome-assembly--contig:-NODE-384-length-11719-cov-3.257160_pt1 | contig 11719 bp, 9 predicted proteins | sample MGYA00242775_ERZ504792 | MGnify/ENA primary metagenome ERZ504792 (study PRJEB26092, sample SAMD00036401) | human gut metagenome | host: Homo sapiens | study: EMG produced TPA metagenomics assembly of...
AGCGAGTTTATGAAGAAGATTTTCGAAGCCATCCACGAAGAATCAGTTCGTCAACAGATGGAAATTATTAATAAGTAGTTAGAGTGAAGGTGTGTCATAATGAATAATAAAACGCAGATTAACGCAAATTATCGCAGAAATAATTTTATAAGTCGTTGATTAATATATCAATATAGTTGAAATAATCTGCGATAATTTGTGTTTTGACACACTCTCACTAAATAATAAACATTATGAGAATATTAATCCTTGGAGCCGGTAAAATGGGCTCCTTCTTTACTGATATTTTGAGCTTTCAACACGAGACGGCCGTGTTCGACGTCAACCCGCACCAGTTGCGTTTCGTCTATAACACGTATCGTTTCACTACATTGGAGGAGATTAAGGAATTTGAACCGGAACTGGTTATTAATGCTGTTACAGTGAAGTACACGTTGGATGCCTTTCGCAAAATACTGCCTGTATTACCGAAAGACTGTATCATTAGTGACATTGCCTCTGTAAAAACAGGATTGAAGAAGTTCTACGAAGAAAGTGGTTTCCGCTACGTTTCCAGTCACCCTATGTTTGGCCCGACTTTCGCAAGTCTTAGCAATCTAAGCAGTGAAAATGCCATCATTATCAGTGAAGGCGACCACCTGGGAAAAATATTCTTCAAAGACCTCTACCAGACATTACGGTTGAACATCTTCGAATATACATTTGATGAGCACGACGAAACAGTAGCCTACTCGCTTTCTATTCCGTTCGTATCGACGTTCGTATTTGCTGCCGTAATGAAACATCAGGAAGCCCCGGGAACTACGTTCAAAAAGCACATGGCAATCGCCAAAGGGCTGCTAAGCGAAGATGATTACCTGCTTCAGGAAATACTGTTCAACCCACGCACTCCGGGACAAGTGACTAATATCCGGACAGAGTTGAAAAACCCTTCTCGAAATCATCGAAAACAAGGATGCGGAAGGTATGAAAAAGTATCTGACGAAGATCCGGGAAAAGATTAAATAATCAATACCGGTGCCAAGATTTAACGATCCCCTGCAAAAAAGTTCTTTGCAGGGGATTTTTTTATGTGTACCTTTGTATCCGCAAAAACGGATTCACAGGAGAAAGAATGATAGATCAAATTACCATAGACCGGATATTGGACGCGGCACAAATTATGGATGTCGTTTCGGATTTTGTCACCCTGCGCAAACGTGGTGTCAATTATGTCGGTTTATGTCCGTTCCACAGTGATAAAACCCCTTCATTCTATGTATCACCGGCCAAAGGATTATGTAAATGCTTCGCCTGTGGAAAAGGTGGAAATGCCGTGCATTTCATTATGGAACACGAGCAGATGTCTTATCCGGAAGCATTGAAGTACCTTGCCAAGAAATATAATATTGAAATCAAGGAGCGGGAATTAAGCGATGAAGAGAAGTTTGTGCAAAGCGAACGCGAAAGTCTGTTTATCGTTAATAACTTTGCACGCGACTATTTCCAGAATATACTAAAAAATCATGTAGACGGGCGTAACATCGGTATGGCCTATTTCCGCAACCGTGGCTTTCGCGACGACATCATTGAGAAATTCCAATTAGGTTACTGCACTGAAGCCCACGATGCATTCGCCAAAGAAGCAATCCAAAAAGGATATAAGAAAGAGTACTTGGTAAAAACAGGACTTTGCTACGAAACGGACGACCACCGGTTACGGGATCGTTTTTGGGGACGTGTTATTTTCCCTGTACATACGCTTTCCGGCAAAGTGGTGGCTTTTGGCGGACGTGTACTTGCCAGTGCTACGAAAGGGGTCAAAGTCAAATATGTCAATTCGCCCGAATCGGAAATCTACCACAAAAGTAACGAGTTATACGGTATATATTTTGCCAAACAGGCTATTGTAAAACAAGACCGTTGCTTTTTGGTTGAAGGCTACACGGACGTAATCTCCATGCATCAATCCGGCATAGAGAATGTGGTTGCTTCCTCGGGAACAGCCCTTACACCGGGACAAATCCGTATGATTCACCGGTTTACCAACAACTTCTGTTGGAGAGACTGCGGATCAGTCTTGAGAAAATGGAAGAAATGGCTTCCCGGAATGAGGAAAAGCTTTATGGATGGTGGAATGATCTGAATAATGATTTTATCCGTCTGAATCAGAATTATCAGGACTATATGCGTGAACTGAACAGTGTTAAAGCAGAGGAAATGATGAAGACCAGGGAATTTCTTCTGTTTAAGGACAGGCTGATCGAGTATCTGCGGTCATTTGTAAAAGGGCTTCAGGCAAACGTATCTGCAATTGAACAGAAGCTTCGGAATATGGACAGAGAAACTGTGCATCAGATTTTGGAAAAAGCTACGGCCTATGAGCTTTCTATTCCCCGGATGGATGTTGAGATAGATGATCAGATGATTTTTGATAAGAATCAGGGTCGCTGGGAGAGTATCGTGGAATGGTTTTCCGGAAAAGACGGGGCGGAGTCTGAGGCTGGGAAGGTATTTGATACCACAAATGAAATTATCCGTAAAATCACCAGATATGCTGCGCGAATCAGTGAGATGAGCAGTCAGGGCTCCAACCGCAGGGAAGAATACAAAAAAGTAGCCCGTATTTTTCATGAGTGCAGGGATATTCAGCAGGCCCACAGACTGGCTGCTGTTGTATTTGGCATAGAGAAGCCTTTTCATTTAAAAGGGAATTTACAAAGAGAAACAGACAGCATTAACAGCGGCGTATACGAAGAAGCTCCCGGTGTGATCACACTGACTCCAAGAATCCGTACCTATCGGGAAAAGGCAAAGAGAACAGGAATTCGTGATCATTCAAAAGAAAAAGAAGAAATGCGTGCGTCAGAAATAAAAAGACTGGAGCAGGAAAGAAAACTGCTGAAAAGCTATATCAAAGATAATCGTCTGGAGTTTGCCTCTCTTCCGGAAATTGAGCCTCAGGTAAGAGATATTTTTCTTTTATGGCTGTCAAAAGCACTGGAAAGGAAGGATCACAGGGCAAAGACGGAAGAAGGCCAGATTTATTACATTGAACAGGCGGATGTGCAGGAATACTGTACTCTGAATTGTACGGACGGCACTTTTCAGATGCCTGCCTATACCATGATATTTGAGGAAGAGAAGGACTAAGATGAATGTACTGGAGATTTTGCTGAACCGGAGATGGATCCTGAAGTCGAGAGATCGGGAACTTTATTATCAGGTAAAAGAGAAGCTGGCTTCCGGTGAGGAAAAGAAATTTTTGAGAGAAAAGCTGGGGTATCAGGTGATTGTAAATCCCTATTTGATCAAGGTAGAAAAAATGCCTGCTGTGCCGGAAAACTGGATGGGGATTTTGGACTTTAAAGAGCCTGTGGAGTATGTGTTTTTTTGCCTTGTACTTATGTTTTTGGAGGAGAAGGAAGCAGAAGAACAGTTTGTGCTGTCTGAGCTTACAGAGTATGTACAGAGTCAGTATGAAGGGGAGCAGATTGACTGGACGGTTTATCGGTACCGTCGTCATATGATCAAGGTGATGAAATACTGTACTGCCTGCGGGCTTCTGAATATAGACGATGGAAGCGAAGAGGGATTTGCCCGGGACTATACAGGGGAGGTTCTGTATGAAAATACAGGTGCTTCCAGATATTTTATGAAAAATTTCACTCAGGATATTATGGGCTACCATTCACCGGAGGACTTTGAAAAGGAAGAGTGGATCGACGTCAATGAGGACAGGGGAATTGTGCGGAGACAGAGAGTTTACCGGAGACTTTTGATGTCTATGGGCATGTATAAGGATTCAGATTCAGAAGAAGATTTCGCCTATGTGAGAAATTACAGAAATATGATACAGGGAGAACTCTCCGAGCTGTTTGACTGCGAGCTTCAGGTTCACAGAAACAGTGCGTTTTTGATTCTGAATGAAAACAGCCATCTTGGCAGATGTTTTCCGGAGGAAAATACCTTGTCAGATATTGTTCTTCTGTTTAACCGAATTCTGCAGGAAAAGCTTCAGACAGGAGAAATTCAGGTTCCTCTTGATGAGCAGATCAGGATTCCAAGGGAAGCCTTTCAGAGACTTGCAGAAGAATGCAGAGAGAGATTTGGAGCAGCCTGGAATAAAACATATCGGGAAATGACTTTTGGAGAAATCTATCGGGAGATGGCTGACTATATGAAAGAATTAATGCTTATAGAAGAAAAACAGGATGAGATTGTTATAAGACAGGCAGCAGGAAAGATCATGGGAGTTTACCCGGCAGATTTCTCATTAGAAGGAGGACAGAATGAATAACAGTAAGTGGCAGATCAGCAAGGTGGGGCTGATTGATTTCTGGTATTATGATGAAGAAGAATTTGATTTTCTGGACGGCCGTATGCTGCTAAGGGGAGCAAATGGTTCAGGAAAATCTGTTACCATGCAGAGCCTTATTCCGCTTCTTTTGGACGGAAATATGAGACCGGAACGTCTGGATCCCTTTGGCTCCAGGGCAAGAAAAATGGAAAATTATCTTCTGGAAGAGGGTGATGACCGGGAAGAACGGACCGGCTATCTTTATATGGAATTTAAACGCATGAAAAGTGAGGAATACATGACCCTTGGACTAGGAATCCGCGCCAGAAAGAATAAAAAGCTGGAATCCTGGTATTTTTGTATTACAGACAACCGACGGATTGGAAAAGATGTTTTTCTGTATAAGGATGTGGACAACCGTATTACCTGCTCAAAGGCAGAACTGAAAAATCGTATTGGCGACGGCGGAAAGGTAATGGAAACCCAGGGAGAATATGCGGCCTGTGTGAACCGTCTTCTGTTTGGGTTTGAGACTCAGGAGGAGTACAGGGAGTTTCTGGAGCTTCTGATCCAGCTTCGTACGCCTAAATTATCAAAGGATTTTAAGCCTACAGTAATCAATGAAATCCTCAGCAGTTCTCTGCAGACTCTGTCGGAAGATGATCTGCGCCCTATGTCAGAAGCAATTGAAAACATGGACAGCCTGAAAACAAATCTGGATTCTTTGAATGAAAGCATAAATGCTGCCAGACAGATTGAAAAGGTATATGATCAGTACAATCAGATTGTCTTGTACGACAAGGCTATGATGCTGACGGAGGCTCTGAAAAATCTTGAGGATTGTGAAAAAACAGAAAAGGAGCTCTCAGAGAGTCTTATGAACAGGGAGGAGCTTTTGATTCAGGAGAAGCAGCATTATGAAGCTCTGGCATGTGAGGAGACGGTATTAAAAGAAGAAAGCAGTTCTCTTGCGGAAAGTGATGCGGCAAAGCTGAAAGATCAGGAAATAAAGCTGACGCAGGATCTGGATGAAAAGCGGAAGGAAGAGAGAAAAAAAGAGGCTCAGGAACAGGAGAAAAAAGAAAAACATCTGGATGCAAAGGAAAGGCTCAGACAGGAAAATGAGAGAAATGAAACTATCTGGGCTGACATGGAAGGCTGTCTGGATGAAATGGAAGAGGAAATGGAAGATATCCCCTTTGATGAGTTTTCTTTTTTAAGGAAAGAACTTCTGGAAGACAGGAATCCTTCTTATTCGTTTTCATCTCACAATGCTTTATTAAAAAAATATACAGACAAGGTGGAAGAAGGAAAAGAGGGGCTTACGGAGGAAAAAAACTGTCAGGATCGATATGACAGATACCTGAAAGAGCTGGATGTCTGTCAGCAGCAGCGGGATCAGGCGGAAAGATCAGTCCAGCAGTATGAAAAACTGTTTCAGGAGACAAAGGCAGAGCTGACAGAAAAAATTTATATCTGGGCTCACGAAAATCAGGAGTTAAAACCAGAACCGGATGCACTGAGGGAAATGACCCGAAAAATTCAGGAGTATGAATTAGGGGAGGACTTTCTGGAAATCCGTGATTCTGTAAAAGGCATTCTGTTCAGTAAGGAAAATGAATTGAACCGGGAAAAGCTGCAACTGGAACAGGCTCATGGCAAAGCACAGGAATCCTTTGAAGAATTAAATGCAGAACTTGAAAGCTGGAATAATAAAAAGATCCGGAACCGGAGCAGCCAGAATGTGTAAGACAAAATCGAAGAAGACTGAAGGAACAGGGAATACCCTATCAGCAGTTTTATAAAATCATAGAGTTTGACACAGGATTAACTAGAGAACAGGCAGACCGCATAGAAGAGGCTCTTATGAATATGGGAGTTCTGGATGCCCTGATTATCTCAGAGGAATATCGGGAACAGGTGTATTCTCTGGACCCAGGCGTCTGCGACAAATATATTTTCAGTGACGTTTCCCATGTGAAAGAGAATCTGACTCAGGTCCTGGACGTGGATAATGGAGAGCAGGATATTCTTTTATATCATAGCATCTCCAATATTCTTTCAGCAATAGGATTTGGAAGCCGGGAGGAGCAGAGCGGTCATTCCTGGATTGACAGAGAGGGAAATTACCGGATTGGAGTGCTGGAGGGTACGGTTACAAAGGAGTATAAAGCGCGTTTTATTGGTGCCCGTGCCCGGGAAGAATACAGGAAAAGTAAGATAGAAGAGCTGACAGTCCTTTGTGAACAGGAAGAAAAAGAAATCCGGATGCTGGAAGAAGCTATAGTGCAAAATGAAGAAAGAAGGAACAGGCTTCAGAGAGAATGGTTGGAGTTTTCCAAAAGAGGATGATCTGAAAACAGCGGCAAAGGCCCTGGCAGAGTGTGAATATAAGTTGGAAATTTCGGTAAGACAGCTGGGAGAACAGCAGATCATTACGGAAAAAGAAAGTAAAAAATCTGGATCAGATTCGGATTAAGGTCAGGGAGCTTTGTTCAAAAGCATATTTAACGCCTCGTCTGGAGCTGTTTGTACAGACGCTGGATGGGCTGAGAAATTATAAGGAGCGTTTTGGCTAGTCTCCAGGGTTTTATGGGGAAATTATCAGAATGGTCTCCGATTTGTGGAAAGTCAGGAAGCGTATCTGGAGGAGCTGGAACAGGATCTGGACGAAATACGGTATGAAAGAATTCGGATTCAGCAGAAAATACGGGAATTGGAGGGGCTTTTGGATTCTGTGAGAAAACAGCTGGAGCTTACGGATTATGAGCAGATACAGGAACGCCTGGATTTCTGCATGAAGCGTCTCTTGCAGCTTCCGAAAGAACGGGAAAACAGTGTAAGGGAACAGGAAGCCCTGGAAGGTGAAATCCAGACGCTTGAAGAAAAAATCAAGGAAAACGGTATAAAGAAACAGGAATTTCTGAAGAAACAGGAAAAGTATCAGTATATTTTCCAGAAAGAATATAATTTAGGGTATGTGGAAAAAAATTTTGTAATTACAGAGGATATGGATGATCAGGCGCGGAAGGTGTGCAGGATGTTTGCAGGAGGCTTTGGAAATAAGAAACAGAGCGACCTGTTTGGAAATCTTCAGGAGATTTATCATCAGAACCGGGGATATCTTCTGGATTATCAGATTACTCTGTTGTCTCTGTTTGGTGATCTGGATGAGGACAGTCTGTTTTATGAAAAAAGTGTAAAGCGAATTGATATTTCGGCAAAATATCGGGGAATATCAGTGACTTTTAAGGAACTGATCCGGAAATTGACAGAAGATGCGGAATCATTGTCTGCTCTTTTAAATGAAAGAGACCGGGAGCTGTTTGAGGATATACTTGCAAACACAATCAGTAAAAAAATCAGGATAAAGATCCAGGCAAGCAGGCGCTGGATAGAAAAAATGAATACACTTATGGAATCCATGCAGACCTCAAGCGGATTGAAATTAAGTCTTCGCTGGAAGAATAAGCAGGCTCAAAGAGAAGATCAGCTGGATACCAGATCTCTGGTGGAGCTGCTTCAGAAGGATGCGGAGATTATGAGGGAGGAAGAGGTTGAGAGCCTTTCCCGTCATTTTCGGTCAAAAATTGAGGAAGCCCGTAAAATTTCAGGAGAAACCGGCGCAGTTCAGTCCTTCCATGCAACTATGCGGGAGGTACTGGACTACAGAAAGTGGTTTGAATTTCAATTGGAGTGCCAGAAAACAGGAGAGAAGAAGCGGGAGCTGACAGACAGAGTATTTTTTACCTTCAGCGGAGGAGAAAAAGCCATGTCCATGTATGTTCCTTTATTTTCAGCAGTGGTGGCAAAATATGCAGGAGCCAATGAGGATGCGCCAAGGCTGATTTCTCTTGACGAGGCTTTTGCCGGTGTAGATGAAACCAATATCCGGGATATGTTCCGTCTGATGGTGGAATTTGAATTTAATTTTATGATCAATTCTCAGATTTTGTGGGGCGATTATGATACGGTTCCGGGACTGGCAATTTATCAGCTGATCCGACCGGAAAATGCAAAGTTTGTTTCTGTGATCCGCTATATCTGGAATGGAAAGAAAAAGATCATGACAACAGGAAGTACGGAACAGAGGTCATAGGAAATGACAGAAGGAGAGAAAAATAAAAACCTGAAGGAATGTCTGGAATATTTTCGTGAGCGTCCGGTTTATAAAAAGTTTTTCTCAAAATGGCGAGAGAAATATGCCGGACTGGGATATCTGGGCGGTAAGATAACGCTGACCGGATTGGATCAGGAGGAGAAGGCTCAGCTCAGTGGCTTTTTTCAAAAGGATTATACAGAAAGCAGGACTGTGACAATTTCTGCGCAGGTGTTTGAAAAAAGGCTTCAGAACAGCCGTTTTGCAGGAATTTCGGGAGAAGAGCTGCTGAAAGCATATTTTGAACAGCCATTGGTAATAAAAAAGAAGAAAAACAGAAGGAACTGGAAAAAAGAGCTTTTTATTTCAATGATATTATAAAAAAATCTCAGGGAAATACGGCTTCTGTATGGCTGAAGCTGGTTCTGGCAAATCACCTTCCAGGTTATGAAATTCTGATTCAGCAGTATGGAGGTGATCCGGAGACATTTCGCAGTGTGCTGGAGAATTTTATGGCTGCAGTTCAGAGACTTACAGAAATGTTTAGAGAAGGAAACGGCTGCAGAGAACTGCTTCCTGTATTTTCTGCAAAGGTCACAGGCAATCCTCATTATTTTGACGCAGGTACTGCTGCCGAAAAATTACTGACTGCATTTTTTTCATGGCAGTTGTCGGACACAGACTCAGAGAAAATGACAGGTGCAGAGGAAAAGAACCGCCTTTTTTATCAGTGCGGGCTTTTGAGAGACGATTTGTCTAATGAGGTTCTGGCTTATGGTATCCGGGGCTGGAAAAGAGATGGAAGTCTTCACAGGGGAATAGAAGGATTTTTTCTTGAGAAGGAACCCATGCGTCTGACGCTGCACACCATGGGCAGTATTGAGGTTATCAGGGCGCAGCGGAAACAGGTTTATGTAGTAGAAAATCCGGCAGTATTTTCTGTTCTGACAGCCCGATATCCGGAATGTGCGGCTGTGTGTATCAATGGACAGCCAAGGCTTGCCGCTCTGCTTCTGCTGGACAGCCTGAAGGGCAGTCACAGATTCTTTTATGCAGGGGATTTTGACCCGGAAGGTATCCTGATTGCTCAGAGGCTGAAAGAACGATATGGTGAAAGTCTTCATCTCTGGAAATATGATAAAAAATGGTATCTGCAGTTTCTGTCCGAAGTGGAACTGAATCCCAGACGGCTTAAAAAGCTGGAACAGGTATATATAGACGAGCTTCTGGAAATCCGGGAGTGCATGAAAAAGAAGAAAAGAGCTGCCTATCAGGAGGCTATGATGGAGATTTATCTTGATGCAGTAAAATCTGAAGAGTCAGAAAATGGTTTTGTATCATCATCAGCAGATGAAAATGAATAAAATATTGTCAGAGGGTTACTGTTGTCGAATGGTGTCGATGAGATTTTGTTGACTTTCAGGCAGGAGGAGCATATACTGATAGTAGCTAAAAACGTTATGATTCTGACATTAGCGAAAACGAAAACCCCGGAAGTCTGCTACACTTCCGGGGTTTTCTATTCCTTTTATGTAAGGAGGCTTAGACCTTGAGGCTGTTACTGCCTGTTGTTTTTGTCCAGCCATTTGCAGATATAGTAGCTAACTATACCTGCTGCGACAGAAACAAAAAACGTCATGATAAGTTCTGACATCAGCATTCACCTCCTTTCTGCTGGAGGTTCGGCAGCAACTGTATTGTATCATTTGCAGTCAGAAAAATATGTCATATTCTGGTTACAAAGCTTGAAAATTTCAGCAGTGCAGAGGGATTTCTTTTAAATGCCTGTAATATGTAACTGAGAAAATTAAAATAGTACACATAAATAAAAAAATAGCAGAAGAAAATACAAGCTCTCCTGGGGTAAAATAAACTCAGTAATAACATACAGGAGGGTATGCCATGATAATCATTGGAGAAAAACTGAACGGTTCCATTCCGTCAGTTGCTAAGGCCATTGCAGATAAGGATGCGGAACTTATCAAAGAGAGAGCCAGAAAACAGGCAGAAGCGGGCGCCACATTTCTGGACGTGTGTGCTTCTGTTGAGGAGGACGTGGAAGTAGAAACTTTAAAATGGATGATTGATCTTGTACAGGAGGTAACAGATACGCCGATTTGTGTAGACAGTCCAAGTGCAAAATCCTGCGTAGCAGCGATCCCGTTCTGTAAAAGACCGGGACTGGTAAACTCTGTTTCCCTGGAAGGAGACAAAATTGACAGGATTTTCCCGGTCATTGCGGATACAGACTGGGAATGTGTTGCTCTTCTCTGCGACAATGACGGAATCCCGGATTCTGTAGAACGCAGGATGAAGGTTTTCCATGGAATCATGGAAAAGGCAAAAGAGTACGGAATTGCTCCGTCAAGATTACATATTGACCCGTTGGTAGTAACTTTGTCAACAGATGAGACTGCACTTACTGTATTTGCAGACTGCTGCCGTCAGATCAAGGCGGAATATCCGGAAATTCATATTACCAGCGGACTTTCCAACATTTCATTTGGTCTGCCTGTAAGAAAAAATATCAATCAGGCATTTATGGTTCTTGCCATGAATGCAGGTATGGATAGCGCTATCGTAGATCCAACCAACAAAAATATGATCGGAATGATCTATGCTACAGACGCTCTTCTGGAAAGAGATGAATACTGCCTGAATTATATCGGGAAATTCCAGGACAGACCTCAGGAGTCAGAAGCAGAAGCGGCATCGCAGACACCGGCAGACGAGAAGATGCTGGCAGTCTTTAAGGCAACTCAGGACGGTAAAAACAAAGAAATCGGAAAATGTGTGCAGGATGCCATTGACGCAGGCTGCGATCCTACAGCAATTCTCAATGACGGTATGATCGGAGCTATGGCTGTGGTAGGTGAGAACTTCAAAAAAGAGATCATCTTTGTTCCGCAGATGCTGGCTGCAGCCCGCGCTATGAAGGCCGGTGTTGAGGTGCTGAAGCCGTATCTTGCAACAGGAGAGGCGGGAAGCGCAGGAAAGATCATTCTCGGTACTGTGGCAGGCGACCTTCACGACATCGGAAAAAATCTGGTGGGCATGATGTTTGAGAGCGCCGGATTTGAGGTTCTTGATCTTGGCGTGGACGTTCCCATCCAGACCTTTATTGATACAGTAAATGAACATAAGGATGCAACGATCGTTGCCCTATCCGCGCTTCTTACTACAACCATGCCGTCTCTGCGCGACACAGTTGCAGCTCTTCTGGAGCAGCCTTTCCGTCCAAGAATTAAAATTATGGTAGGAGGAGCTCCGATCACTCAGGAGTTTGCTGATGAGATCGGCGCAGACGCATAGTACCGAGGATGCGGCATCTGCAGCAGAGC
>ENA-OQKD01000386-OQKD01000386.1-human-gut-metagenome-genome-assembly--contig:-NODE-386-length-11642-cov-3.784195_pt1 | contig 11642 bp, 12 predicted proteins | sample MGYA00242775_ERZ504792 | MGnify/ENA primary metagenome ERZ504792 (study PRJEB26092, sample SAMD00036401) | human gut metagenome | host: Homo sapiens | study: EMG produced TPA metagenomics assembly of...
CGGAATTGTCTGTCAGCCGGAAAATGAAAAGGGCGTTTTAAGAGTTCAGCTTCCGGGCAAAAAGATTTATATTAATCACAAAAGAGTGAAGCTTGTGGTTGCAGCAGAAAAACTTTATCCGGAGGACTATGATTTTTCTGTTATATTTGATACGATAGAAAATCGAAAGCTCCGTCATCAACTGGATCGTGGAAAGATGATTGAAAAAGAAATTATATTAGAGTAAATGCATAAAAATCCTCCATTTACAGATACTATTTCCAGAATCGGAAAGTACAGTAAACGGAGGATTTTATATGAAAGCTACGGGAATCGTAAGGCGTATAGATGACCTGGGCAGAGTTGTGATACCTAAGGAAATACGCAGAACATTAAGGATAAAAGAAGGAACTCCACTGGAAATTTTTACAGACAGAGAGGGAGAGATCATTCTGAAAAAGTATTCTCCCATTGGTGAACTCAGTACGTTTGCCAGAGAGTATGCAGAGGCTCTGGCTCAGACAACGGGATTTTTTGCATGCATTACCGACCATGACCAGGTTGTTGCGGCGGCAGGACATGGAAGCAGAGAAATCGCAGGAAAAGAGCTCAGCCGCGCTATGGAAAAGGCAATTTCAGAGAGGGAAGCCAGATGCTTTAATTTCGGAGAAAAGGGAAAAATTCCGGTCACAGACAGCCAGAAGGAAATTTTATATGCGCAGATCATTCAGCCAATCATTTGTGCCGGAGATGCCATAGGAGCGGTTATTCTTATTGGAAGAAGTGAAAAAGATATATTTGGAAATCCGGAGAAAATGCTGGTACAGACAGCAGCAGGCTTCCTGGGAAGACAGATGGAGCAGTGAGAATATCTTTTATCACGGCTGACGTTCGTTTATATGATCTGTCACTGATGATATAAGCATAGAAAAACCACCCTTATATCATATGGCTGTAAAACCCCATCAGAAGTGCGTCAGGAAGCATTGTCATCTGATGTATCCACAGAATACCCGATTCCTGAAAACAAACGGATAAGCAAATATAAAGAGAAATGGTGTGCATAGAAAAATGCCTGCACTTCAAAAGGAAATGCAGGCATCATCCACATCCGATTTTAGATATCTTAAAAGCAAGCACAAAAGTGATTTTTCAGCATTTCTCAGCAATTTCGTATATCAGTCGTTCAGTATCCTCCCATCCAAGGCATGGATCGGTGATGGAGCAGCCTGGAATCATATGATCGCTGATATCCTGGCGGCCTTCCAAGAGATAGCTTTCGATCATAACACCCTTTACAAGCTTTTTCAGGTCGGAATTGTAATTGCGGCTGTGAAGAACCTCACTGACAATACGGATCTGTTCTTTATACTGTTTGCCGGAGTTGGAGTGGTTGACGTCAACAATAACAGCCGGATTTTTGAGATTCCACTGATTATATAATTCTGCAAGGCGTACAAGCTCTTCATAGTGATAATTTGGCTGAGTCTGGCCGAATTTATTTACGCCGCCTCTGAGGATGGTGTGGGCAAGCTCGTTTCCGCTGGTAGCAACATCAAATCCCCGGTAAATAAAATGATGGGAATGCTGGGCAGCGGTAACGGAGTTTAACATAACAGAAAGATCTCCGCTGGTAGGATTTTTCATTCCCACAGGGATATCCATTCCACTTGCAGTAAGGCGGTGCTGCTGGTTTTCTACAGAGCGGGCGCCGATAGCTTCATAAGACAGAACATCGTCCAGATAGCTGCGATTTTCAGGATAAAGCATTTCATCTGCGGTAGAGAGTCCGGTTTCTGCCAACACACGGATATGCATTTTGCGGATGGCAATGATGCCTGCCAGGAGATCAGGAGCCTTGTCCGGTTCCGGCTGATGGAGCATGCCTTTGTAGCCGTCTCCTGTGGTGCGGGGTTTGTTGGTATAGACTCTCGGAATGATCATCAGTTTGTCTGAAACCCGGTCTGCAACATTTTTCAGCCGGTTTGCGTACTCACATACAGTATCCTCGTTGTCTGCAGAGCAGGGACCGACCAGAACAACAAATTTATCAGACTCTCCGGTAAAAATTTTGCGGATCTCGCTGTCTCTCAGAGACTTTACAGATCTGAGCTCATCCGTTAAGGGATACTGTTCCTTCAGCACATCAGGTAAAGGAAGCTGGTGGTTGATGTTCATTGACATGATAGATTTCCTCCGTAAGTAGATTAGTTATAAAATATTTAACTGTAGATAAGCTGCGGCGTGTTTTATTGTTACAGTTCACACGGCATTTGACCAAGTTGCTGTGAAGGTCATGAACAGTAAGGTTTTGTTTGCAGCAGCAATTAAAATATGTTCTACATTATTTTCATAAAAAATTCAGTCTGCAGGGTTTCGGATTTTTAATAAAATGAGGGAAAACCTGCGGGACAGTACTGTGTAAACAACAGTGGAAACTTTTATTTACGAAACATTCACAGTATATCACTTTAAATCGGAAAAGTCCACCGGATTTTCAAGCATATGATATTCTTCCAGGGTGAGACCGGTAAGTGAAAGATAAGAGGCAAGAGATCTGGTTACATAGCGAATATGCCAGGGCTCCCAGGGGATTCCGGTGATATGCTCTTTATTTTTTGGATAGCGTATAATAAAACCAAAAAGCGCGGCATGGCGGTTCAGCCAGATTCCCTCTTTTGTTTCTGCAAAGGCTTCAGTCAGCTCCATTTGTACTGCAGGGCAGGACATGTCCAGCGCAAGACCGCTCTGATGCTCGCTGGAGCCCGGAGGCGCCACATAAGAATCAACTGTAAAGAGTTCTTTCTGACGCCTGTAAGAACGGTAACCGGAGATACAGTACAGATTCAGTCCCTCGGAGCGGCTGCGTGTGATCAGCTCAAGAGCGGAGCGGGCTGTTTTTTCTTCCAGAAGACGCTTAGGCTCTCCGGGAACAGCATCAAAGGGCAGTCCGATATCAACCAGATGCTCCGGTATAAAATCTTCAGGAAGCGGATGCTTCCTGTTAATGAGAATCGTGTAATCTTTGTCCATAAAAATCCCCCCTTACCTTTTATGATATGAAAGGCAGGGAGGGGATATGCCCCTTTAATCAAGGGCCTTTTCGCTCATTTCCTCCAGAAGATTTTTTTTTCAGATCATAGAGCTTCTGAGAAAGATCTACATAAACTTTCTGGGGGTTGACCAGACGGCGGGATTCATCCCAGAGAGTTTCCTGCTCCTTCTGGCAGTATTTGCGAAGCTCCATAACTTCAGGCGAGGTGTAAATCCGTTTTCCCTCCCGGATCACCGGGATAAGAAGTTCACGAAGCTCATAGGTACCGCCCAGAACCTTTGTCTTTTTCCAGGTATCCACCGGATCAAAGATGATCATCGTTTCTTCCGGGTCAAAAATCTCATCAGCCAGACAGATCAGGTCGGCCTTGATCTTTCCGGTTTTTTTAGCTGTAAATACGATAAACAGTTTTATCTCCGGGATTTGTTACCTTTTCTGTATTTTCGGAAAGCTTGATTTTGGGTATAAAAGTATTACTGTCAGTGTCTTTTACTGCAGCAAGCTTGTAAACTCCGCCAAAAGCCGGGTTGTCCTTGCTGGTGATCAGATTGGTTCCTACGCCCCAGGAATTGATTTTTGCATCCTGAGTTTTCAGACTGTCGATCAGATATTCGTCCAGATCACTGGAAGCTGCAATAGTAGCGTCATCAAAACCGGCAGCAGCAAGCATTTTGTACGCTTCTTTGGAGAGATAGGCAAGATCGCCGCTGTCAATACGGATGCCGATTTTGTCAGTCGGAATACCCTACCTCTCGCATTTCCTCAAATACACGGATGGCATTGGGAACACCTGATTTCAGTACATCATAGGTATCCACCAGAAGGATGCAGGAATCAGGGTACAGTTTTTGCATAGGTTTTAAATGCAGTGTATTCATCCGGAAAACTCATGATCCAGCTGTGAGCATGAGTACCAAGAACAGGAACATGGAACATCTGACCTGTAAGAACATTGGAGGTTCCAACACAGCCGGCGATCACAGCCGCGCGCGCGCCGTAAATGCCTGCATCAGGTCCCTGAGCGCGGCGAAGCCCGAACTCCATTACTCCGTCTCCGCGGGCTGCATAACAGACTCTTGCCGCTTTGGTGGCAATAAGACTCTGATGGTTAATGATATTAAGGATTGCTGTTTCTACAAGCTGCGCTTCCATAACAGGGGCAATTACTTTTACAATAGGCTCCCGTGGAAAAACAACAGTTCCTTCCGGAATCGCGTAAATATCCCCTGTAAAATGAAAGGTGCTGAGATATTCCAGAAAATCCTCCTGAAACATATTCAGGCTGCGAAGATAAGCCACATCTTCTTCTGTAAAACGAAGATTTTCGATATATTCGATCATCTGCTCCAGTCCGGCTGTAATGGCAAAGCTGCCTCCGCAGGGATTGGTACGGTAAAACATATCAAAGATCACGGTCTGGTTTGTCGGGTTTTTGAAGTAACCCTGCATCATGGTCAGTTCATAGAGATCAGTGAGCAGAGTGAGATTATTTGCTCTCATATAATGTCTCCTTTATTGAGAATGCTTTTTGCTTGTCTTATTATACTTTGCTGATTTAAAGAAATTATAGTATAAAAACAGCATGTTTCAATAAATCTTTATAAAAAGAAAGCCAGTTCCAGGGGGGTAGAAATGGTCTGGAGAAAATTTTTTGAAGAAATTTAAAAAATAAAAAAGGGGTTAGCATTTTTTTAGACTATTATATAATATCACTTGTCGCAAGCGAGAAGCGACAAAGAAAACATAGGGCTATCGCCAAACGGTAAGGCAACGGACTCTGACTCCGTCATTTCAAGGTTCGAATCCTTGTAGCCCTGCTAAATGAGCATCTTTCAGTTTACTGGAAGATGCTTTTTTGTATAATTGTCAGGTCGGCGGTTATGGCAGACAAAATACAGTTCCCTGAGACGGAAGATCTCAGGGAACTGTCCTGCAACTGGGTTAGTTGCTGTTCTGAGTACACATCTTTAAAAATTCTTCCATGGCCCGGCTGAGATAACGGCCTTTTTTCCAGTAAAAACAGATATTGCGGCAGTTGTCCTTCAGTGGCAGCTTGTAATAAACGATATTGGGATTTGGTGTAACCTTTGTTATCATGATATCTCCAATAAAGGAAATACCCATGCCGGAGCAGGTAACATTGTAAGAAGTCATCTGCTGATCCATTTCAAAGGCAATGACAGGTTCAAAGTGATTTTTGCGGCAGATTTCCAGAGCTCTTTTTCCAGTATCATTTTCCTGTTTCAGCATAATAAACGGCTCTTTTTTAAAGCGTGACACAGGAACAGAGGGAACCTGCGGATCCAGAAAATTTCCTGTCTGAATGTCAGAAACAGAAAGCTGAAAATCCTGAAGGCTGTCATTAACAGAAAAGGAGCCAGGCACAGCAAGAATAAGGTGCTCTTCCTGATAAAGAACGCTGTCAAAAATTTCCGGATTCAGGCTGGTATTATCCAGTACAAGATCAATACTTCCGCTCTGGAGCATTTCTGTAAGTTTTACTGTGGATTCTTCCACAAGTCTGATCTGAATCTGTGGATAAAGGGCTGCAAAATCAGCCATAAGCGGTGGAAGGATCCATGAAGAAAATAAATTACTGCCTCCCAGGACCAGAGTTCCTGTTTTCAGTCCTCCCCAGTCATTGATAAAGTCTGAAAAGTCTTTTTCTATATTCATCATACGTTTTACACAGCGGATATACTGTTCACCGCATTCAGTAAGTCCCAGCGGCTTAGTACTTCTGTCAAACACCGGATAGCCGATCCGGGCCTCCACACGCCTGACATTGGCGCTGAGAGAAGGCTGAGAAATAAAAAGATTGGCGGCAGCCTTTGAAAAACTTTTTTCTTTATAAACTTCATAAACGTATTCCATTCCCTGAAACATGACAGTTCTCCTTTATATAATTTGCAAACTATAATAATTATAAAAATATATGTATTTGATTATATATTAGCATATTACTATAATGAGGACAATGAAAATGAACAGGCATAAAATCAGCTGCTGTTAATGAAGGTTCATCAGCGAAGCAGTCCGGCAGGAACTTTATATGAAAAAAGCCAGGAACAGCGGACGGTGATCAGTATCTATGTGAAAAGCACCGGAATCAGCAGCAAATAAGAAAAGGCCTGACGGGATAAAAACCTGCGTTCACCAGACAGCAGGAAAAATGCAAAGGGAGAAGAACAATGAACAAAAATGGGGAAGCAGAGAAGAAACAGGATTATCGCGTAGAGAAGGATTCTATAGGAACAAAGGATGTTCCGCAGAATGTGTATTATGGAGTGCAGTCTCTCCGCGCAGCAGAGAACTTCCATATCACAGGGCTGAATATGCATCCTGAGATCATCAACAGTCTTGCGTATATTAAAAAAGCGGCTGCAATTACCAACTGTGAGATCGGTATGCTTGATAAAAAGAAGGCAAAAGCCATTGTACAGGCCTGTGATGAGATTCTGGAAGGAAAGCTTCACGGTGACTTTATTGTAGATCCGATTCAGGGCGGCGCTGGAACTTCCTTAAATATGAATGCAAATGAGGTTATTGCCAACCGCGCCATCGAGATTCTGGGAGGAGAAAAGGGCGATTATTCCATCATTAATCCCAATGATGATGTAAACTGTGGGCAGTCTACAAATGACGTAATTCCTACAGCCGGCAAGATGACCTCTCTCAGACTTCTGAAAAACCTGAAAAACGAACTTCTCGTTTACATAAAGCGCTTTGTGCAAAGGCAAAGGAATTTGATCATGTAATTAAAATGGGACGTACACAGATGCAGGATGCGGTTCCTATTCGTCTGGGTCAGGAATTTAATGCGTATTCTGTTGCGGTTATGCGTGATATCCACCGTATGGACAGAGCGATGGAGGAAATGTGCACTCTCAATATGGGCGGAACTGCTGTGGGGACAGGTATTAATGCAGATGAAGCATATCTCAGAAGAATTGTTCCCAACCTGGTAGAGGTTTCCGATATGGAATTTGTGCAGGCATATGACCTGATAGACGCAACACAGAACCTTGATCCTTTTGTTGCCGTGTCAGGTGCAGTAAAAGCCTGTGCAGTAACTTTATCCAAGATTGCCAATGATCTTCGGTTGATGTCATCCGGCCCCAGAGCAGGATTTGGAGAGATCAATCTTCCTGCCAAGCAGAACGGTTCATCTATTATGCCCGGTAAAGTTAATCCGGTAATTCCTGAGGTTGTCAACCAGGTTGCTTTTAATATTATCGGAAATGATGTGACCATCACTATGGCAGCAGAAGCAGGCCAGCTTGAGCTGAATGCATTTGAGCCCATTGTATTTTACTGTATGTTCCAGTCTATTGATACGCTGGCTTATGCGGTTCAGACATTTGTGGATAACTGCGTAACAGGAATTACAGCAAATGAGACACGCTGCCGGTATCTGGTAGAAAACAGCGTGGGAATCATTACTGCGATCTGCCCTCATGTGGGCTATCAGAAAGCAGCGGACATTGCCAAAAAAGCAATCAGGACAGGAGAGTCTGTCCGCAGTCTGATCCTGAAAGAAGGACTTTTAAATGAAGAGCAGCTTGACCATGTTCTTGACCCTGTAAATATGACAGAGCCGGGAATTTCAGGAAAAGAGATTCTCATGGCAAATGATAAATAAAAAACCGAAATAAATTATAGATTTTGCAGAAAAACGTAAAAGGATCCCTTTTTGGCACTCAGAAAAATATCTGATGATGCCGGAAAGGGATTTTTGTATACAGAAATGAAGATGCATCGATATGCCAGGATCACGACACACAGGGAAAAATGCTATTGCCGAAGATGACAGGGGATACATTTTGACCAAGTTATTATGAAGGTCGTGGACAGTGACGTGAAATTTGCTCTTGCAGGGTATAACTTCAGTGGATATAATTAAGAAAAAATGTATTGAAACAGAAAAGAGGACGTAATATGGCATACAGTTTCAGCGGAAGAGTCCGCTACAGTGAAATCGGAGAAAACGGTCTTTTAACTTTGCCGGGGATACTGAATTATTTTCAGGACTGCAGTACTTTCCATTCAGAGGCAGCAGGGCTTGGGGTAAAGGTTCTGAAGGAAAAAAATAAATTCTGGGTACTTTCTGCATGGCAGGTGATCATAAACCGTTATCCGTATCTGGGAGAAGAAATCGTTACTTCAACATGGCCCTACGGGTTCCGGGGATTTATGGGATTCCGTAATTTTACCATGGATACAGCAGAAGGGGAGCGGCTTGCCTACGCCAATACGTTCTGGACGTTTATTGACGGGAAAAACGGACTGCCCTGCAAGCTTAGCGCTGAATATACAGAGGGATATGGTCTGGAAGAAAAGCTGGATATGGAATATGCATCCAGAAAAATAATTCTGCCGGAGACTTTTGCGGGAGAGGAAGCTTTTCCTGTACAGAAACATCATCTGGATACCAATCACCATGTAAACAACTGCCAGTATATTCAGATGGCAATGGATTATCTTCCTGTGGATTTTAAAATCAGACAGATGCGGGCTGAATATAAGCAGCAGGCCCGGCTTCACGACACGATCTGTCCGGAAAAGTCAGTAGATGGGGATAAAATTGTGATTAAACTGAATGATACAGAGGCAGAGCCGTATGCGGTAGTGGAGTTTGTGAGGTAGTTAAACGATAATGGGGGATATTTTTACTGCAGAAACTATTAAGAAAGTGGAGGTATATAAATTATGGGAAAATCTTATCAGAAGCAATGGACAGGAGTGTTTGGTGATCCGGTAGATGATAATCCAACAGTTGTGATGGAGCAGGCGGCTTTTGACGCAGCTGGGATTCCAATGGAGTATCTTACGATTCAGGTAAAAAAAGGAGATCTGGAAGCGGCGGTACAGGGCATGAGGGCAATGAACTTTACGGGAATCAATATTACTATGCCTCATAAGGGAGAAGTACTTCAGTATCTGGATGAAATATCGGAAAGTGCCCGTATTATGGGAGCTGTTAATACAGTTTATTGGAAGAATGGTAAATTGGCAGGAGAAAACACAGACGGGAAAGGTTTTCTGAAAAGTATCCAGGACGGAGAAGTTCCGATTAAGGGAAAGAAAGCTGTGATTTTAGGTGCTGGAGGCGCAGCAAGAGCTATTGCAGTGGAATTGGCAGATGCAGGAATTAAAACAGTGACTGTAATTAATAAAAACAAAGCTCATGGACAGGCTTTGGCCGATATCATTAACACAAAAACCAATGCAGAGGGAGTTTTTATTCCATGGGAGAACAGTGTCCATATTCCGGAAGATACAGATATTCTCATCAATGCTACACCTGTGGGATTTACAGATGATAAAAAGCCAGATATTGTTTATGAAGATATGAAAGCTGGAATGACAGTATGTGATGTGATTCCCAATAAGGCATGGACAGGTTTTCTTTTGGAGGCAAAAGAAAAAGGGCTGCGTACGTTTAACGGACTTCAAATGCTTGTCAATCAGGGGGCGATTGCATTTGAATTGTGGACAGGGGAGCCTGCTCCGGTGGATGTTATGCGGGAAGCTATGGAAAAAGAGTATGGTGTGGAACTTTTTTTAGAGAAAGTCAGAAAAAATACGTAAAATAACGTTTTTTTGAAAAAAAACGGATGACTTGTGTCGCATAAAAGAATTTTGTATAATTTTGGTATAGAAGTTAAAATCGCAGACATCAGTTATAACGGTGCAGTATATTTTATGCGAGAGATTTTTATAGGATATTTTATACGAAAGAAAGAACTGCCGCAGCAAAAAATATATCTGTGGCAGGCTGAATGAAAAGGTGAAACCATGAGTGGGATTAAAGATGTGGCAAAGCGAGCAGGCGTTTCAATATCAACAGTTTCAAATGTTCTGAATAAATCTAAATATGTTAGTCCGGAATTGGTACGGAGAGTTGAATTGGCAGTGGAGGAGCTGTCTTACGAGGCAAATCCCATTGCTCGCAGTATGAAGAATAATAAAACAGGAACCATTGGTGTAATAACGGAAGATATCTGTGGAGTATTTTATCCTTATGTGGTAAAGGGAATTAATTCCGTGGCAGACGAAAAAGGATATCAGATCATGATCTGCGATGCTCAGGGCACTTATGGAGATAAGCAGGCAATAAAAAGGGAAAAAGAACTGTTTCGTCGTATGATTGCCAGCAGAGTTGACGGTATTATTTTTGTTTCGTCTGTGTCTACAGAAAACAGAGAAAAATATTTCAGTCAGATTAAAAAACAGGCAAATAAATATAAAAACATTCCGTTGGTAAGTATAGAAAGAGATTTAACCAGCGTAGGAATTGATTCTGTATATTTTGATGGTTATGCAAATGCCAGAATGGCAACACAGCATCTTATTGAATGTGGATGTAAAAAAATTGGGCATATTACAGGACCTACCCATATGGAAATTGTCAAAGAACGAGTAAAGGGATATAAAGATTGTTTGAAAGAAAATAATTTATATTTGGGCGAAGAAATGATTGCTCATGGTGATTATAGCCATTTGAGCGGCTATGTGGCAGTAAAACAGCTTATGGAACAGGTCCCTGATATGGATGGATTATTTTGCGGAAATGATCAGATGGCAATAGGGGTTATGAAATATCTGAATGAACATGGAAAAAGAGTTCCGGAAGATATTAAATTGATGGGCTATGACGATGTTTTTCTGGCGAGTGTGGTGGAGCCGTCTCTTTCTACGATTCATGTAAGAAAGCGTCATGCAGGAATTGAAGCAGCGAAAATGCTGTTTAGAAGAATCGATAATCCGAATGAAAATATTGGACAGCCATTAGGAATAAAGATGGGCGCCAGATTAGTAGTGCGTCAATCAACTGTAAAAACAGCTACAGGGGACTGGGATTTAGTGGATTGGTGAGAGGGGCAAAAGCCCTCTTAAATTTTTATTTTAATACGGGATCAAATATCACTTGGCAGTTATTCAAGCTGTCAAGTGATATTGTGGTGCGCCTGGCGGCGCACGTTTCTAACGGGTGAAAGTCCCGAATCCGCCCGGTAGCGGGAAGGATATAGCCGAAGGCAAGGGTGTCCATCGTGAGGTGGAATCTGAAGGAAGCCGGATGTGGGGAACCAACTAACCTACGGGCAAACCTCCGGTCTGACGGAAAGAAATCGTATATAAGGCTGTACATGAGGGTAAGTCTGCCACACAAGATGAAGCCCGATAGCTACACGGAATCATGTGCAGTAAATGCGGCAGATGGATGGAGGGAAAGAAACGTGTGGTACCCAGGGAGGTCTGTACGGAACGCTCTGAAAAGAGTAACCGTTACCGGAAGGTAACGCTGAACGTACAGAAGTCAGCAGAGGCCACAGTAGCTGGAAGTTTTTTTTTTTACGGCGTAAGGGCTGAATCAATAGGAGTCTTTAGTACGACAGGGAAAGGGGGTAATGGGCAGATGGGTACAGAAAACATAGAAAGCTGCTCGCAAAGAGATAGCGCGGAACGCAAAGGGTATGTGAGAGCGCACCGCTCATTCAACCGGGATATGGAAGGAAACGGGACAGTGCAGAGCCGGACCTCTTAGGTAAGATACTGGACAGGGACAACCTGAACCGGGCTTACAAAACGAGTAAAGGCAAACGAA
>ENA-OQKD01000387-OQKD01000387.1-human-gut-metagenome-genome-assembly--contig:-NODE-387-length-11636-cov-2.505170_pt1 | contig 11636 bp, 7 predicted proteins | sample MGYA00242775_ERZ504792 | MGnify/ENA primary metagenome ERZ504792 (study PRJEB26092, sample SAMD00036401) | human gut metagenome | host: Homo sapiens | study: EMG produced TPA metagenomics assembly of...
GAAAAGCAGCCACTTCTCCGCAGCTCTCTCCACCCATGCCATCAAATACCGCCATCACCGGCACTCTGCTTCCAACAACAGTCTTCGAGCAAATTCCATTTGTTCCTTCATTATTCATCGGAAGGGATTCTCCAAAAGCACCAGAAATTATCTTCGTTATTTGCCCGGACATTTCCTATATGACAGGTATATGCACATTCAATCTGATACGCCATTATCCGTCTTTGTTCCCTCTCCCTTCAATGCTTTCAGTGAATTATCCCAATATTTCTCGCCACGCTTTACAAACTCTTCATTATCTGTTTCGTTATCATGGCATTTTCCATTGGAATCAATCCATCGAATCAATTCACCATCATCATTATAATAATAATATTCAGAAGTTTCATCATACCAGATGTACGCAAAGAAAAGCTTCTCTCCCCAGTAAAAATATTCTTCGTATTTTCCATCTCCGGACTCTGCCGGATAAACCAGGGCTTTCATGCATTCACTCTCGATATCCAGATTTCCATCTGCCTCCTGAGTGGTCTTGACTCTCTTCAGATACCTCAGAACAGTTCCTTCTGTACCTACCCAGTCATAAGAATCCAGATTATCTGTGATGGTTGTCGCCTGTTCCTTGATCGCATCCAAAGCTGCAGCAAAATCTTTGGAATCTGATTTCGTGGAACTGTACTTCTTATCCTCAAGGATTGCCATCGGATTATCCTCAAGTCCTCCCTGTGAATTACGCATACTTATCTATAGTAAACTCCTGCTGTCAGAAGTATAGCTGCTCCGGCAGCAATCGCAACTAATGCTCTGCGAAGAAGCTGTTTTACTTCGTGCGTCTGCGCTTTCTGGCTTCTACAGCGCGGGCAGATCTCATGGCAATCGTTTCTGAAGATGGCTGTGGCTGCATAGTTTCCGCACGTCCCTGATTCGGAATATTCTGAGCTGTACGATCTGATGGCTGTTTCTGTGATGGTACATTCGCAGATGCTCCGCCTGATAGCTGCTTCTGTGTCGGCGTTGCTGCAGTTTTGTTTGATAGCTGTTTTTGTACCGGTGTCTTCTGAACAGTTCTTCCCTGCGGCTGTTTCTGCGAAGGTATCTTCTGAGCTGCTGCGTTCTGAACGGTTTTATCCCCTGTCTGCTTTTGAACCACTTTATTCTGCACTGCACTTCTGCCATTCTTCAGGTCATCCAGTGCACGATAAAATTCCTCCGGAGTCTGGTATCTTTCCGAAGGGTCATATGCGCAAGCTTTCAGAATAATCTGAGCAAAAATTGCGCCTGCATCTGCAGGCGCATTCATTTTCTCTCCCGCAATTCTCTTATTTAAAGCATTCTCTTTATCCCTGTATGTGATAAACTGCTTTTCCAGACTCATAAATGGAAGTCTGTTATGATTCATCAGTTTATACAATACAAGCCCCAGAGAATAAATATCTACTCTACTGTCATATTTCTCGCCCTTATACATTTCGGGCGCCATATAAGAATAGGTTCCCTTCTTGGAGAATCCGCTCATGGTCCTTTCCAATTCACGTGCAATTCCGAAATCGCCCAGCTTGAAATCACCAAATCTGGATACAAATATATTCTCAGGCTTGATATCTCTGTGAATGATTTTAAGTTTACGACAGTAATCCAAAGCCCTGCTCAGGTCCATTCCAAGTTTTATCACTTCATTCTCTGTCAGCTGTTTCTCCGCGCAGTACTCTATAAAACTGGTAAGATACTCCATTCGTATGGAAATCTCCCAGCCAATAGCATCCAGATACTCCATTACTTTGAAATCTTCAACGGAAACAATATAGGAGTTTCCACGGAAATACTCCATGGTACTAATCTCCTGAATACATTCTTCCACCAAATTCTGAAAATATTGTCTGACAGACTGATCATCCCCTGTCTCGGAGCGTACACTGTTCAGCTCACTCTGACTTCCAGGTATATTAATTATCTTAATGGCAGAATAAAAGGACTTTCCACGTTCTGTTCTCTGGGCCTTATATACCTTGCCAAAAGAACCTTCGCCAATTTTCTCTATTATCTTCCATTCCGGCCATGCCGAAACCGGCAGTTCCCTGTCCATGCTGCACCTCCTTTTGTTTCGTGATCTGTAGCACTTCAATGCAATTAGTGCAGCTGCCAAATATATCCAACATACATTTATCAGCTGCCGCTCTATGTTTAAACGAAATAAAAAAGCTTTTCATTTCATTTTATCTCCAAATTATACTGGCATTATAACACAAAAGCTGCATTCTTTGTATTTCTCTCTTTTTGGATACTAAGAAATATTTTTCCAGAAGAAAATACTCTCAGTTCTGGCATTACTATAGATAATTATTCACAATCTGCTTTGTTATCTATACATAAACGAAAAGTCGATCAGCCCCTTATTCAAAGAAATCAGAACTCATTCTTTATCCCAAATTAAAAGAGAACTACCTTCCGGCACTTTCCAATACCAGTATAGATAGTTCTCTTATAAATTCATTTATATGTCAGCCCGGATAAAAATTCTGTGCCGAAAGTTTTAAATTATTCGTTGTCTTCTGTATCTTCAGCTTCTTCTGCATCAGATTCTTCAACGTCGAATTCTTCATCCTCCGGAAGTTCTTCATCCATTGTGATCATCTCATCGTCTTTAATCTCTTCATCCTGAAGTTCTTCTGCTGTTTCTTCAACAGGAACCTGTGGTTCAGGCATTGTGCTGTCGAGTCTTACATCTCTGTAGCGTTTCATACCAGTACCAGCCGGGATCAGCTTACCAATGATTACGTTCTCTTTCAGACCGATCAGCGGATCAACTTTACCCTTAATAGCAGCTTCAGTCAGAACTTTAGTTGTTTCCTGGAAGGAAGCGGCTGACAGGAAGGAGTTTGTAGCAAGAGATGCCTTGGTGATACCAAGCATAACCTGTTTACCTTCTGCAGGCTGTTTGCCTTCTTTTTCCATCTGCTCGTTAACATCCTCATATTCAAGGAAGTCAACCAGTGTTCCTGGAAGGAATTCTGTATCTCCGTTATCTTCGATACGGATCTTCTTCAAAGCATCTGACGAACGATAACCTCGATATGCTTATCGCTGATCTCAACACCCTGGAGACGATATACACGCTGTACTTCACGGATCATGTAATCCTGAACTGCACGTACACCCTTGATTCTCAGGATATCATGCGGATTTACGCTACCTTCTGTAAGCTCATCACCTGCTTCAAGGACCTGACCGTCAGCGATCTTGATACGGGATCCGTATGGAATAAGGTAAGTCTTGGAATCACCTGTTTCCGAATCAGTAACGATAACTTCACGTTTCTTCTTAGTATCATTGATTGTTGCAACACCAGGAATCTCTGTGATGATGGCAAGACCTTTCGGCTTTCTTGCCTCAAAAAGCTCCTCGACACGAGGAAGACCCTGTGTGATATCTCCACCGGCAACACCACCACTATGGAAGGTACGCATGGTAAGCTGTGTACCTGGCTCACCGATAGACTGAGCAGCAATGATACCGACAGATTCACCAACCTGAACAGCCTCACCTGTTGCAAGGTTCGCACCGTAACACTTCGCACAGATACCGACTTTACATTTACATGTAAGAATTGTACGGATCTTAACTCTCTCGATAGATCCGCCGGTCTGATTGTCCACGCCCTCTTTCATGATACGGGCAGCACGTTTCGGTGTGATCATATGGTTAGCTTTAACGATAACCTCGCCATCTTTATTCTTAATTGTCTCGCAGGCAAAACGACCTGTGATACGTTCCTGAAGTCCTTCGATCTCTTCTTTACCGTCTACAAAGCCTTCTACATACATACCTGAGATTTCGTCTCTGTTCTCACAGCAGTCTGTCTCACGTACGATCAGATCCTGAGAAACATCAACCATACGTCTTGTCAGGTATCCTGAATCGGCTGTACGAAGAGCGGTATCGGACATACCTTTTCGAGCTCCATGTGCAGACATGAAGTATTCCAGTACGTCAAGACCTTCACGGAAGTTTGACTTGATAGGCAGCTCGATTGTATGGCCGGTTGTATCAGCCATCAGTCCTCGCATACCTGCAAGCTGTTTGATCTGTTTATCGGAACCACGGGCACCGGAGTCAGCCATCATGAAGATGTTGTTGTATTTATCAAGTCCGGACAGCAGAGCATGTGTCAGCTCATCGTCAGTCTTCTTCCATGTATCAACAACTTCTTTGTAACGCTCTTCTTCAGTGATAAGACCTCGTTTGTAGTTCTTTGTGATAAGGTCTACTGTATCCTGAGCCTGTTTGATCATTTCCGGCTTCTGAGGCGGAACAGTCATATCGGCAATGGCAACAGTCATGGCTGCACGTGTGGAATATTTATAACCTGTAGCTTTAATATCATCCAGAACCTCTGCGGTCTTTGTAGCACCGTGAGTATTAATAACTTTTTCAAGAATCTGTTTCAGCTGCTTCTTAGCTACCAGGAAGTCTACCTCAAGAAGAAGTTCATTTCCAGGAATGCTTCTGTCTACGAAACCTAAATCCTGAGGAATGATCTCGTTGAATAAGAAACGTCCAAGTGTAGATTCTACTGTACCGGTCAGAACGGATCCATCCGGCATTGTCTTGCTGCAGCGAACATGAATTCTGGACTGCAGTGTGATTACTTTATTTTCATAAGCAAGGATTGCTTCGTTTACACTCTTGAAATACTTGCCTTCACCCTTATTTCCAGGTCTCTCCTGAGTCAGGTAGTAAATACCAAGTACCATATCCTGTGAAGGAACGGCTACAGGACCACCATCAGAAGGTTTCAGCAGGTTGTTCGGTGATAACAGAAGGAAACGGCACTCTGCCTGAGCTTCCTGTGAAAGCGGAAGATGCACGGCCATCTGGTCACCATCGAAGTCAGCGTTGAACGCGGTACAAACAAGCGGATGCAGTTTGATCGCTTTACCTTCTACAAGGATTGGTTCGAATGCCTGGATACCAAGACGGTGCAGTGTAGGTGCACGGTTCAGCATAACCGGGTGTTCCTTAATAACATCTTCGAGAACATCCCATACAGCCGGCTCCAGCTTCTCAACCATTTTCTTAGCGTTCTTAATGTTGTGTGAAGTTCCGTTGGCAACAAGCTCTTTCATAACGAAAGGTTTGAACAGCTCGATCGCCATCTCTTTCGGAAGACCACACTGGTAAATCTTAAGTTCCGGTCCTACGACGATAACGGAACGTCCGGAATAGTCAACTCGTTTACCAAGAAGGTTCTGACGGAAACGTCCGGATTTACCTTTCAGCATATCAGAAAGAGATTTCAGGGCTCTGTTTCCAGGACCTGTTACAGGACGTCCACGGCGGCCGTTATCGATCAGGGCATCAACCGCTTCCTGAAGCATACGTTTCTCGTTACGAACGATGATATCCGGTGCGCCTAATTCCAGAAGTCTCTTCAGACGGTTGTTACGGTTGATGATTCTTCTGTAAAGGTCATTTAAGTCAGATGTAGCGAAACGTCCACCATCCAGCTGAACCATAGGACGCAGATCCGGCGGGATTACAGGGATAACTGTCATGATCATCCACTCAGGACGGTTTCCTGACTCACGGAAAGATTCTACAACTTCGAGACGTTTGATGATTCTCGCACGTTTCTGGCCTGTAGCATCTTTTAATTCTTTCTTCAGTTCTACAGAATCTTTCTCAAGATCAATTGCCTCAAGAAGCTCTTTGATAGATTCTGCACCCATACCTACACGGAAATCATATCCATAAGCCTCACGGGCATCCTGATATTCTCTCTCTGTAAGTACCTGTTTGTACTGGAGTCCGGAATTAGCCGGATCCAGTACAATATAGTTTGCAAAGTAAAGAACTTTCTCCAGAGTTCTCGGAGAAATGTCAAGGATCAGACCCATACGGGACGGAATTCCTTTGAAATACCAGATGTGGGATACCGGAGCAGCCAGCTCGATATGTCCCATACGCTCTCTACGTACAGAGGATTTTGTAACTTCTACACCACATCTGTCGCAGACAACGCCTTTATAGCGAATCTTTTTGACTTTCCACAGTGGCACTCCCAATCCTTGCTCGGTCCAAAGATCTTTTCACAGAAAAGTCCGTCTTTCTCCGGTTTTAAGGTACGGTAGTTGATGGTCTCAGGTTTTAAAACCTCGCCTCTTGACCACTCTCTGATTTTCTCAGGGGACGCCAGTCCGATTTTGATGGCATCGAAAGTCATTGGCTGATATGTTTCATTGGCGTTAGTTGTTTCTGCCATGTATTCTTTCCCCTTTCTTACTCTTCGTCATTGTCTTCAAGAGCCTCATCCAGCTCAATGAAGTCATCCTCATCTTCGTCCTCGTCAATATCAACGAGTTCTTCTCCGTCAAACTCCTGCTTTGTATAGCCATGTTTGCCGTAGTCTTCTTCTCTGTCATGATGTCTTCTGGAATCTCCCTCGATGACAGAACGAAGATCTGTGTCACCATAGTCTACGGATTCAAGAAGATGTACTTCTGTATTATCATCCTTGAGTACCTTCACATCCAGACCAAGAGACTGGAGTTCTTTTAAGAGAACCTTGAAGGATTCCGGAATACCCGGCTCAGGAATATTGTCACCCTTAATGATTGCTTCGTATGTCTTAACACGACCAACAACATCATCGGATTTAACTGTCAGGATTTCCTGCAGTGTGTAAGATGCACCGTATGCTTCCAGTGCCCAAACCTCCATCTCACCGAAACGCTGTCCACCGAACTGAGCTTTACCACCCAGAGGCTGCTGTGTTACCAGAGAGTAAGGACCTGTAGAACGTGCATGGATCTTATCATCAACCAGGTGATGCAGTTTCAGATAGTGCATGTGACCGATTGTTACAGGGCTGTCGAAGTATTCACCTGTACGTCCGTCACGAAGGCGCACTTTACCGTCTCTGGAAATCGGAACGCCTTTCCACAGTGCTCTGTGGGCTTTGTTCTCATCCAGATACTGCATTACATCCGGTGCTAAAATGTCTTTGTATTTCTCACGGAACTCTTCAAAGTCTTCTGTGTTTACATAGTCGTTTGCAAGTTCCAGTGTATCCTGGATATCATGCTCGTTTGCACCCTGGAAAATAGGAGTTGCAACGTTAAATCCAAGTGCTTTCGCAGCAAGGCTTAAGTGAATCTCCAGGACCTGTCCGATATTCATTCGGGAAGGCACACCCAGAGGATTCAGAACGATATCCAGTGGACGTCCGTTAGGCAGGAACGGCATATCTTCAACAGGAAGTACACGGGAAACAACACCCTTGTTACCGTGACGTCCGGCCATCTTATCACCAACGGAAATCTTTCTCTTCTGTGCGATGTAGATACGTACAGACTGGTTTACACCAGGGGACATCTCATCGCCGTTCTCTCTTGTAAATACCTTGGCATCTACAACAATACCGTATTCACCGTGCGGTACTTTCAGAGATGTATCACGAACTTCACGTGCTTTCTCACCGAAAATCGCACGAAGAAGTCTCTCTTCTGCAGTAAGCTCTGTCTCTCCCTTAGGAGTAACTTTACCAACAAGGATATCACCGGCACGTACTTCTGCACCGATACGGATGATACCACGCTCATCCAGATCCTTCAGTGCATCGTCACCGACACCAGGAACGTCACGTGTGATCTCTTCCGGTCCAAGTTTAGTATCACGGGCTTCTGCCTCATATTCTTCAATATGAACAGATGTATAAACATCGTCCATAACAAGTCTCTCGCTAAGAAGTACAGCATCCTCGTAGTTGTAACCTTCCCAGGTCATGAATCCGATCAGCGGGTTTTTACCAAGGGCAAGTTCTCCGTTTGCTGTTGAAGGGCCGTCTGCGATAACCTGTCCAGCCTCTACGTGCTCACCCTGGAATACGATTGGCTTCTGGTTGTAGCAGTTGCTCTGGTTACTTCTTAAATATTTAGTCAGATGGTAATCATCTTTTGTACCATCGTCGTTCTTGATGCTGATATCTGTAGATGTGGAACGAAGTACAGTACCGGCTTTCTTAGCTACTACGCAAACACCGGAATCGACTGCTGTCTTAACTTCCATACCTGTACCAACTACAGGAGCTTCCGTTGTCAGAAGCGGTACAGCCTGACGCTGCATGTTGGATCCCATCAGCGCACGGTTAGCATCGTCGTTCTGCAGGAACGGAATCAGAGCTGTAGCAACAGAGAATACCATACGAGGAGATACGTCCATGTAATCAAACATATGACGCTCATACTCCTGAGTCTCTTCACGGAAACGACCGGATACATTCTTATGAATGAAGTGTCCTTCTTCGTCCAGAGGCTCATTGGCCTGTGCTACATGGTAATTATCCTCTTCATCAGCGGTCATATATACAACCTCATCTGTTACACGAGGATTCTTAGGATCTGTTTTGTCAATCTTACGGTAAGGTGCCTCGATAAATCCATACTGATTGATTCTCGCATAGGATGCAAGAGAGTTGATCAGACCGATGTTAGGACCTTCAGGGGTCTCAACAGGGCACATTCTTCCGTAATGTGAGTAATGGACATCTCGAACCTCGAATCCGGCTCTGTCTCGTGACAGACCACCAGGTCCCAGGGCTGAAAGACGTCTCTTGTGGGTCAGCTCACCAAGCGGGTTGTTCTGATCCATGAACTGTGACAGCTGAGAAGAACCGAAGAACTCTTTCACTGCTGCAGTTACAGGTTTGATATTGATCAAGGACTGCGGAGAAATATTGTCCGTATCCTGTGTTGTCATTCTCTCACGAACCACACGTTCCAGTCTGGAAAGACCGATTCTGTACTGGTTCTGAAGCAGTTCGCCTACCGCACGGATACGACGGTTGCCCAGGTGGTCGATATCATCGGCATTACCAAGGCCATATTCCAGATGCATATTGTAGTTAATAGAAGCAAAGATATCTTCTTTTGTGATATGCTTCGGAATCAGATCGTGAATATCTCTGTGGATTGCTGCGATTCTGTCTTCTAATGTGTCATTTTCTTCCAGAATGTTTTCGAGAACAGGGTAGTATACTAATTCTGTAACACCGATGCTCTTCGGATCTTCAATTTCCGGAAGATAATGGCGGATATCAACCATTAAGTTGGAAAGGACCTTAATTCTGCGGTCTTCCTCACCAAGGATCCATACATATGGAACGGCGCTGTTCTGGATGGTATTTGCCATTTCTTTTGTTACAACAGCTCCTTCTTCTGCCAGGATTTCACCTGTAGAAGCATCAACAACATCCTCAGCCAGTTTGTGACCAACAATTCTCTTGTTGAAATGGAGTTTCTTATTAAATTTATAACGACCAACCTTTGCAAGGTCATATCTTCTCGGATCAAAGAACATTGCGTTGATAAGGCTCTCTGCACTCTCAACTGCAAGCGGCTCACCCGGGCGGATTTTCTTGTATAATTCAAGAAGACCTTCCTGATAGTTAGTCGATGTATCCTTTGTAAAACTTGCAAGGATCTTTGGCTCTTCGCCGAAGAGATCAATGATCTCAGCGTTGCTTCCTACACCAAGTGCACGGATCAGAACAGTGATCGGAACCTTTCTTGTTCTGTCAACACGTACATAGAACACATCATTAGAGTCTGTTTCATATTCCAGCCATGCACCTCTATTCGGGATTACAGTACTGGAGAACAGTCTCTTACCAAGTTTATCATGCGCAATTGCGTAATAGATTCCAGGGGAACGTACTAACTGGCTGACAATTACACGCTCTGCACCATTGATGACAAAGGTACCTGTAACGGTCATGATCGGTAAATCTCCCATGAAAATCTCGTGTTCGTTGATTTCCTCTGTTTCTTTGTTAATCAGTCTCACTCGAACCTTCAAAGGTGCGGCGTAAGTTGCGTCACGTTCTTTACACTGTTCGATATTGTATTTCGCATCTTTCTCGTCAAATGTAAAGTCGATGAATTCCAGGCTGAGCTTTCCGCCGTAGTCCGCGATCGGAGAAATATCATCAAAGACTTCCTTCAGTCCTTCATCAAGAAACCATTTATAAGAATCTCTCTGGACTTCGATCAGGTTTGGCATTTCCAGGACTTCTTCTTGTCTCTGGTAGCTCATACGCATGCTTTTTCCAGTTTTTACAGAACGAATTCTGTTTTTTCCATTGACGTTTCACCCCTGTTTTTCTTAAATTTATTATAACTTGACCCTTTTGTCAAAAGACATAAAGGCACATCTTGCCATAATATAGCATTCTTCACTATAGCACAGCAATTTGCGCCTGTCAATCACTTTTTCAATATTTTTAAATTATTTTTTATTATTATCTGTTCAAAATATTCAGCCTGTGCAGACACAATATTTTTCTTTAATTATTATATCGGCACTTCCGAATTTCTGAAAAAAAGCAGGAACACCAATGGCATTCCTGCTTATAAATCTTCTATATATAATAGAAAGATAATTATTTAAGGTTAACCTTAGCGCCTTCAGCTTCAAGTTTTGTCTTGATGTCTTCAGCTTCTGCTTTGGAAGCGCCTTCTTTAACAACCTTAGGAGCTCCATCAACCATTTCTTTAGCTTCTTTAAGACCTAAGCCAGTTACTTCACGAACAACTTTGATAACTTTAACTTTGTTTGGTCCAACTTCTGCAAGTTCTACGTCGAACTCATCGTTTTTCTTCAGCTGCTTCTCCAGCTGCTCCAGCTGCTGCTACTACAACACCTGCTGCTGCGGATACACCAAATTCTTCTTCACAAGCTTTTTACTAAGTCGTTTAATTCTAATACAGATAATTCTTTGATTGCTGCAATAAATTCTTCTGTTGTTAATTTTGCCATTTTAATTTCCCTCCATATAATATTATTTTAGATTCGTTCTTTTTGTGCCCTTGGGCAATTAATAAAAATTATTCAGCTGCTGCTTCAGAGCCGTTTTTCTCAGCGATCTGATTAAGCACACGAGCGAAGTTTGTAATCGGAGACTGGATGCTTCCAAGCAGTTTGCCAAGAAGTTCTTCTCTGGACGGGATTCCAGCCAGTGCCTGAATACCTGCCTGATCGTTGTAGTTTCCTTCAACGACACCTGCGATTAACTCTAAAGCCGGGTTCTTCTTTGCGAATTTATCAAGGATTCTTGCAGGAGCAGTTGCGTCTGTAGCAGAAATTGCCAGAGCGTTTGTTCCATGTAAGTGCTGGATAAGTTCTTCGCACTGAGTACCTTCGAATGCACGATGCATCATTGTGTTTTTGTATACTTTGTATACAACACCAGCTTCTCTTAATTCCTTACGCAGAATAGTGTCCTGCTCAACAGTAAGACCACTGTAGTTTACAAGAACTACAGATTCTGCATCTTTCACGTTGTTGATGATTTCTTCTACGATCGGTTGTTTAAGTTCTACTTTTGCCATGAAATGGTACACCTCCTTATAGATTTTGTATACCGCTGCAAAATGAGTAAAGAAAAGCCTTACTGCATGACAGTAAGGCTTGCGTAATCTTCCATAAACATAAAGAATACTTAGTCCTCGGTAGGCGTTTGCAACTTATGCCTTACGGCACCTACTGTCTTCGGCAGCGTTCTGGCATAGAATAGCATATGGAGATTGGATTGTCAAGAGGTTTTTTAATTTTTTTGATTAAGGGACGCGTAAGCAGGATTC
>ENA-OQKD01000389-OQKD01000389.1-human-gut-metagenome-genome-assembly--contig:-NODE-389-length-11611-cov-5.438784_pt1 | contig 11611 bp, 13 predicted proteins | sample MGYA00242775_ERZ504792 | MGnify/ENA primary metagenome ERZ504792 (study PRJEB26092, sample SAMD00036401) | human gut metagenome | host: Homo sapiens | study: EMG produced TPA metagenomics assembly of...
GATCTTAGTTATATAATCCTCTTCGTCAGAGATTACAAAATCATTTAATCCTGCTTCATAAGCATAACCATTAAGCTGTAAATTATTTTTCTGGCATAATCCAGCATTTTTTGATATAGAACCGGCAATCTATCCCAAGTACCTTTCTGGTATCTGCAGAGATATTTTCTTCCAGACTTTGTAAAACAATCTGAAGACATTTTTGCGTTCAGAGTAGTTGTATAGAGTCCTTCGTATCTGTAGAAATTCGTCTTATACACATTATCAAGAGAAATAAAACTTCCCATTCCCATCCGGATCTGTTCAATTCCCCATGTATCTTTTAAGTGATAAATGGCTTTTGATATATCATCTTCTGAAAAATTATATGGATAAAGTAATAGTTTTTCTGCTTTGCATACTTCAACCCTGATTTCCTGATCTTATAAAGTTTCACAAAGAACAATTTTCTCTTTCTTTTCTTGCATTACGGTTTTAATATTTTTTAACTTTTGAATTTGCCGATCAATTTCTTTTTCTTTGGCATCATCGATTGCTAAAAAACTTGCAGGTGATGGAGCTTTTCGATATGTTTCTATTTCAGTGATGTTCATATTTAATTCCTTTAACACACAAATATACTCTATAGTGGTTTAGTTGTCAAGACAAAAATCTAAGATTCTTATAATGAACTGATATGGTTTATAGTTACTAAGGAACCAGGGAGAATGGTATCACATTTGCCTGACCCATATATGCATTAAGCTACATAAGGCAGAATCATTGCCGGATAGTAGCATTCAGCCAGTGTTTTATAATCAAGGGCAGAATGACATCGTTCAAAGTTGTAAGTGTGGATATAGCGTCCGATGTCCGCTCTAGTATAACATAAACTTAAGTTGTTGATAGTTTCGATATCTGGTATAATGGACTTAATGAATACAATTACGGAGGTCAATTATGCCAGCATTATCTTATAGTATAACAATATCAGATGAGGAATCTGCCTATCTGAAATCACTGATTAAAACCAGGACTATCCAAGCACAGGTTGTTGACCGTGCACGCATCCTGCTATGGAAGTCTGAAGCCAAAACAGACAAAGCCATTGCAGATGGCCTGGGCATTAGTGTAAATACTGTCCGGCGTTGTATTGACCGTTATCTCAACGGTGGAATTAATTTGGCCATATTTGATAACGACCGTTCCGGTCGCCCGGTTGAGATTACCGACGATGCAAAATCATGGATTATCAGTATAGCCTGCCAAAAGCCCTGCGATCTTGGTTATGCCGCGGAATTATGGACACTGGCGGCACTGCACAAACACACACAGGCACATGCGGAAGAAGCTGGCTATCCACGCTTAAAGACAGTTACCAAACCATGGCTTCAAAAATATCTCAAAAAGATGGATATAAAACCATTCAAAATCAAGTATTATCTTGAGCGGAAAGACCCTGATTTTGAGAATAAGATGCATGACGTTCTCCTAGTTTACAAACAGGTTGAGATGCAGTTTGGCGATGATGGAACGATCACCATACCAGAAAATGGGCATTTGACACATACTATTTCCTATGATGAAAAACCCGGCATTCAGGCTGTTGCCAACAAATATCCTGATCATAATCCGACAGAGGAAAAGGGGTATATCCGCCGGGATTATGAGTATGTGCGGCTTGGAACGCTGTCTTTGCTTGCAGGAATTGATCTTCTGACGGGGAATGCAATTCCGTTGGTCAGCCAGACACACAAAAGTTCTGATTTTATCGAGTTTCTAAAGATTCTCGATGCAAAATACCCAAAAAGTGACACAATACGGTTGATACTGGACAATCATTCAGCGCATACATCAAAGGAAACACGCCGGTATCTTGCAGGGTTACCGGAAGACAGATTTGTGTTTGTATTTACACCGACACACACCTCATGGCTGAACATGATCGAAAGCTTCTTCAGCAAGATGACAAAACAGATGTTAAAGGGCATTCGTGTTAATTCAAAGGATGAATTGGCAGAGCGAATATACCGCTACTTCGATGAAATCAATGCTGAGCCAATCGTCTATCATTGGACATATAAAATGGATGAAATTGATCCTGATGAAGCAGCAACTATTTAAACTATCAACAACTTAATTTATGTTAAATATCAACGATACAGCACACTAGCTATACTCGAACTGCTTCCTTTATTTTCAGAATTTTCGAACCGTTAAACAAAGACTTTATACCCTCTTATAGATAATCGGAACGTCATATCCAAATGTTCTTTTTCCATTCACTTCCATACTTTCGAATACTTCCAAACACGTATCCGAAAACTTTTCCCATAGTTTAAATATCATAACGGGTGAGAACTGACTAGTACTGCCTCCCTCCCAGACACCGTTTCTCTCATAATATAGTGCAGGAGTAAATTTTTTGGATTTTTTTAATTCAATATATTCCACCTCTTTCATAAATTCATATGAAAACGTGTTCTTATCTTCCCCATTTGGAATTTCATAGGATGAAAGTAAAATTCTATCTTCTTTCTCTGTAATCAAGAAAAGATGCGGTGACGCATGACGCTTTCCTTCATTTTCATAATAACTTTCTTCTACAATAAACATGCCCTTAAAATCAGCAGGAAGATTTTTAATTTTATCATTGCAAACCGTATTTACGTGCTGTGCATAAGGGTATGTCTTTCCTGCCTTTTTCATTGCATCAAATTGCTCCTTATTATCAAATCGTCCTGTTATCAGTTTTACAAATTCTTCTATTTTCGTCATAGCTTACCTCCAAAATATATCACAATCTCTTGGAATCTTCGGCCCAGCAAAATCGAGGCCTGCTAATTCAATTTCTAGTTACACCCACAATTCAATGGTGGTTTATTATCAGCTCTCCTAAGGTTACTGTTACTGCTCGTCCTAAAAGACGGATATCACAAGCACATAGGATCCTTTTTTTATTGCCCCCACACACCTCTGCTTATTCCATTCTCCCCAACATAGCTAGGGGATTAGGCTTTTCATTAACGAAAGACTATCGATATTATATCCTACAAAAATAACAATATTTTGATAATCTAATCCATTTTTCTTAAAACTGGGGGATACATCCCTACCCACAGATTTCTCCAAAATTTATACGTAAAAATTGACAATCCTTAATTATAAGATAAATTATTTCTGGTCAAGTACGGACTGGATCTGTTTCATCAGCTGATCGTAGTTTGACTGATCATCGATTCCGCCCATGAATGGCTCGCCAATGATATTTCCGTCTTTATCTACGAGAACGGTTGTAGGGAATGCCATGATGTTTCCAGCATATTTTCCAACTGTTGAATTAGAATCGAAAGTCAGGTTCTTGTAGGAAGCGCCCTGAGCTTTCAGAATTTCTTTTGCTTCTTTGATTCCCGCTTCATTGTTGTCTAAAGTATCCGTGTTGATACCAACAACTTCGCCACCCATTTCTTTGAGTTTCTCATTTAATTCATTCAGCTTAGAGAGCTCTCCGACACATGGCTTGCATCCACTGAACCAGAAGTTTACAACTGTAACTTTGTTTTTAGCGAAAAGACTGTCATCTACATCGTTTCCATCCAGATCTTTTCCTTTGAAAGCTTTGAATACAGCTGTGGATTCGTCTGATTTGGAGGAAGAACTGTCAGAGGAATCGGATGCAGCAATCTCTTTCTCAAGCTTGGCAATTTCTTCTTCAATTCCGCGGATTGTCTCGATGTCTTTGCACAGAGTTTCATATTCTTCTTCAGAGAAAGAGTCTTTGTTAGATTCCACTGTGCTTGCGAGGGAATCAGCATAGTTTTCGCTCATGGCATCACCGGCAGCGTTCTTGTTCATAAGACCAAAGGCTTTGTCCCATGCATCTTTGTGATCAGCAAAAAGCTGGTTTTCCTGCTGGTAAAGGTCGTTCAGTTTTTCGTTCAGCTCGTCTGCGCTGCCAGTTTCTGTTGTGGAAGAAGATTCCTGTTTTGTGTTTGTATTGTTTGTTGAGGAAGAGCTTCCGCAGCCTGTAAACGCAAAAAGTACAGAAATGGCAAGGGATGCAGCAATTACCTTTTTTAATTTCATTGAGTTTGTTCTAAGTGTTTTGTTTTTCATGAGTTTAAATCTCCTTTTCAATTTTATTTTGTTCGTTTTAGTTTATTTATTGTCAGCCTTTTTTTTGTTTGAAAATCCGTAATGATAGCAGATTGCATCAGTCGGACAGGCTTTCATACATTCTCCGCATCGGATACACTCCGGATGGTTTGGTGTGTCTACTACATTGACATCCATCTTACAGACACGACTACATTTCTGGCAGCCAACACATTTCTCATGATCAACCTGAATCTTAAGAAAAGATACCTTGTTAAACAGTGAATAAATAGCACCCAGCGGGCAGATCCATTTACAAAATGGACGGTAAAACAAGATGCTCAGGATGATGAAAAGCGCAAGGATTGTGAACTTAAATGTAAATAAATGTCCGAGTGCGGCACGGATTCCTGAGTTGGCAAGTGCCAGCGGAATTGCGCCTTCAAGTACGCCCTGTGGGCAAATGTATTTGCAGAAGAAAGGATCTCCCATACCAAGTGAATTGGTTACAAATGCCGGAAGTAGTATAACAAAGACGACCAGAATCACATATTTCAGATACCGCAGAGGCTTCAGTTTTGCGGTGGAAAATTTCTTGCCCGGAATCTTATGCAGCAGATCCTGGAACCATCCAAACGGACAGAGGAATCCACAGATAAACCGTCCTAACAGAACACCTAACAGGATGAAAAATCCGGTGATGTAGTAGGTAAATTTGAATTTTGAAGAACCGACCACGGCTTGAAAAGCTCCAATCGGACAGGCACCTGTGGCGGCAGGACAAGAGTAACAGTTTAGTCCCGGGACGCACATCGTTTTTACATTTCCCTGATAAATTTTCCCTTTAAACAGATTCGGGATGTGAATGTTGGTCAGTAGTGTAGCAGCTGCCTGAATCCATCCGCGGAAGCGGACCAGAGGGTTTTTGTTTGATTTCATTTTCTTATCCAATTCCGACACACTCCATACATAATTTTATTGCTTTGCTGAGTACTACAGCGGCTTCGCCGCGGAAAATTCCGCCAAAGAAAAGAACCAGACCGGCTGTAAGTAAAAGAATCTGTGATGCTTTTTCAGATTTCATAAAATACTCCTTTCAATGTTCAAAGTCAGTTTATTGACTTTTCGATGTTGGCATTATACAATAGGAGGTGTAAAATTTCTGTTAAGAAGATGGAGAAAAATAAAGTGAGATTATTAGTCGTTGAAGATGAGAAGAAATTATGTGACATGATCGCGAAAAGTCTGCACCAGAGCGGCTATGAGGTGGATGTATGCAATGACGGAGAAGAAGCATTGGATATGATTTATGCTGAAATGTATGATCTGATCGTGCTTGATCTTAATCTTCCTGGGGTGGATGGGATGGAGATTCTTCGGGAACTTCGTAAAGAAGATGAAGAGACAAAGGTATTGATCTTGTCTGCGAGAAGTCAGATTGCAGATAAAATTGAAGGGTTGGATGCAGGTGCGAATGATTATATGGAAAAACCATTTCATTTGCAGGAACTCGAGGCACGAGTGAGAAGTCTGACGAGACGAAAATTCATACAGAAAAATGTCTGCCTGGAATGCAACGGCATTCGGTTTGATATAAGAGAACGAGTGGCGTATGCAGAAGAGAATCCGGTTGCGTTGACGAGAAAAGAAAATGGGATTCTAGAGTATCTTCTTCTGAATCAGGGCCGGCCGGTCAGCCAGGAAGAGTTGATTGAGCATGTTTGGGATTCTTCTGTGGATAGTTTTAGCGGCTCTATTCGTGTGCATATGTCTTCTCTGAGGAGAAAACTCAAGGCGGGACTTGGCTATGATCCGATTGTAAATAGGATTGGCGAGGGTTATAAGATAGGAGGAGATAGCAAAGCATGAGAAAATTATCACTCCAGTGGAGACTGACAATCCTTACTACAGTGTTGATCACAGTATTGTGCGGATGCCTTACATTTTTCTTATATAAGAATGGAGTCTATTATATCGATACACTTCAGGAAACAGTTACAGATCAGGGAAAAACACCGGAAGCACTATACATTGAGATTCCGGATAATGAGTGGGACAATTTTGCATCACAATTTGCTACGGAGGTGTATAATTCGAAATCCGATTATAGAAACAGAAGTCTACTGATCACAGGTGTTGTAGCGTTACTTGGTGGAGCGGTGACATATTTTATTAGTGGCCGTGCATTAAAACCGCTCAGAGAGTTTTCTGAGACAGTTGAAAAAGTACAGGCACAGAACCTGACGGATTATACGATCGAAGAGAATAAGATTGCAGAGCTGGACATACTTCGTACGTCTTATAATAAGATGCTTTTGCGACTGTCGGAATCGTTCGAGACACAGCGCCAGTTTACCGGGAATGCAGCACATGAGCTGCGGACTCCTTTGGCATTAATTCAAGCACAACTGGACCTCTATCATGCGTCAGAAAATCCGGAGAATGGGGAAGCGGCGCAAGAGACGATCCAGATGGTGACAGAGCAGAACGAGCGTCTCAGCAAGTTGGTCAGAACACTTCTGGATATGAGTGAGTTACAGACAGTAGCGCGCAATGACAAGATCGAACTTTGTGGACTAATCGAGGAAGTGCTGGCAGATCTGGAACCGTTGGCACAGGAAAAAGGTGTTACACTGATACAGAAATCGCAGAGTACAGTAGATGAAAAAGAAGAGAATGCAGGCGAGGGTCTGATGCTGACAGGAAGTGATATACTGATCTATCGGATGCTTTATAACCTTGTTGAAAATGCGATTAAATACAACCATACAGATGGAAAAGTTACGGTATCGGCAGAACGAAAGAGGAAAGAAGTTGTTCTGACGATTGCAGATACAGGAAATGGAATCGATGAGACATTCCGAGAGCGGATCTTTGAACCATTCTTCCGGGTGGATAAGTCAAGAAGCCGAAAAATTGGCGGTGTAGGTCTTGGACTTGCAATGGTACGCGAGATCGTGCAGGTGCATGACGGGGAGATTGAGGTTCATGGAAATGAGCAGGGCGGAACGACATTTGAAGTGAAAATGAGTATAGAAAGACTAACTATTAAAAGTCAAGTCTAAAATGAAAGTTTTTTGAATGAATTGCAGAAATGCATTTCAGATATATTTGAACCTTGAAAACTGTATGACAACAAGAGCATCTTTATAGGTGCTCTAAAAGGAGATATTTACAGAAAAAAATTAAGCAGTTGGCAGATATGCTTTTCCTGATTTCTCCATTGCAAAAATCAATCGCACAAGCTTCTTAGCGGCATGGGATATGGCAACATTATAATGCTTGCCTTCCGATCGTTTCTTTTCAAGATATGCACCAAAAGATTTATCCCAGTGACAGACATATTTTGTGGCATTGTAAAGGGCATACCGGAAGTATCTGGAACCTCGTTTCTCCATATGGGAATAACAGTTGTCTAACTGTCCGGATTGATAAGTGGAGGGAGACATTCCTGCATATGCGAATATCTTATCTGCGGAATAAAACGAGAGAAATCCCCAATCTCAGCGATGATCATTGCGCCCATCCGGTAACTGATACCGGGAATGGTAAAGATTGGCGATTGGATTTCTTCATCCATGATTCGTTTGATGGCTGCTTCAATCTCGTCAATCTCAATCGCTAATTCCCGAATAAGTTTTATGGTGTGCTTTAGTTTCAAAGACTTGGCAGGCATATGAGAACCGATAGAACTTCTTGCAGCGTCACGAAACATGACAGCAGTATCTTTTCCATATCTGCCTTTCGAACTATCAAAGAGTAGGTTGGAAAGCCTTGTGAGATGTGCATTTGCAACAGCATCTGCACTTGGAAATCCACAAAGCAAAGCATAGACGGATGCCATATGAAGCGTAGGAACAAGTCTTTCCAGCTCCGGGAAAAGAATACAGACAAGTCTTGAAACAGAACTTTTCAATTTTGCCCGTTCTTTGACCTTATCAAAACGATAACGGGTTAGTGACTTTAATTCCTCATTGTGGTAAGATGTATCTGAGTAGAGCCGATTATCCCATAAGTATTCAATCAAATCTGCCCTTGTACAGATGACTCCGTCATGCTCAAAAAGATAATACATGATCCGCAATTCATTTTTTGTAAGCTCTGCCTGTTTTCCACCTGCCTCTATAGTTCCTGTCTCCAACCACAGAGATATTCCCTCATGAGTAAGGTATCTACTCTGTTTCTTTTCCAATCTGTTCTATCGTAAAGGAAGCAAAAATATTCTCAAAATGCTTTATTTCTATATTTATATCCAGCAACAAGTCAACAAGAGTTTTTATCGCAAGAAACTCCTATACTTTTACATTTAACTTTTTTGATCTTTGTGAGAAAATATTTTCAAATTCAGTGGCCATATTCTCTTGTATTCTTGAATATATATATTTATTGCTTTCATATTTTCTCATCCCCTGCACACCATTCAAATTTATTTACAAATCAATCTTTCTTCTGATCTATCAAATCATAACTCAGATCCAAAAAATCCAATATCTTTGCTTCGCTCACCCTTCCATCCAACAACATTGTAATCCAGTACTTTTTATTCATATGATATCCCGAAAGAAAACCATAAGTCTGTGTCAGAAGTCCAACCATATCCGGTTCGCACTTCACATTGATGATATCTACCATGCTCTCTTCTTCTAATCCCAACCTAGATTTTTCAACCTGCATCAGCACTGCATACCACTTTCCATTTTTATGCCGAAGCACTGCACTTTTCGGTGATGTTTCCCAGAGATACTCTGGAACTGTTCCATATTGGTTTTTTACATATTCAAAAATCTCTTCTCGTTTCAAATATTCCACTCCCTGATTACTCTATTTTATCAATCTCATGATTGTACTTTTTGTATTTATCAACAGGCAGGACATTAGCCCTGCCCACCTTTTCTATTATAGCATTGTTCCTCTGCTCCTACAATGCAATCCATTCTTTGATTTTTTCTCATTTTTTAATAAGTAACCAGTCCATATCCCAAAATGGACTGGGAATTCACTGTATAACTATTCTGCTTTACTGCATCTCCACTATTTCCTTCAATCGTATGTACCGTAGTTCCATCACAGCTTTCCACGATTCCTACATGGTCACTGGCTCCATCCTGATTCCAGTCAAAAAAGATGAGGCTTCCTGGCGTCGGAACACTTCCTCCACCTTGCCATTTTCTCTTTGCCTGAAACAAAGCCACACCGTCCGTACAAACAGAAAACTTTGGCACTACTTCCTTTTGAATAAGTCCTGCCTGATCCGCACACCAGCTGACAAAACAGGCACACCATTCTTCCCGACTGTCAAATCCATACCATGACCAGAACTTCTGGCCGCCTTCGTTCCCCAACTGGCTTTTCGCAATGGTCACAAGCTGCCCCTTTCCAAAAAGTCCGGCAAACAATCCCCCGCCGGAATAATATCGAAGCACATGGGGTACATACTCCGGATCGCCATACCTTGGCCATCCATGGGCGGCTGCCTGTTCCTGGGAAAACTGCAGTGCATTGGCTTCACTATAGCCCCCATGTTTTCGGATTGCCCATGTGATGTACCCATTCCCGTAATTATAGCCTTGTAAACTAAGTTTTAACTTGTCCATATCCTGTGGGCTTTTACATCCGGCTTCCCGGACACAATCTGCATAATACTGTACGCCTACCTTGATGGAATAGTCTGCATCCTGAATTGCACCAGGCGTATTAGGATACTGGGTATTATACGGACACTCGCTGGCCTGCATGGGATCGGTTCCTCTCCCGCCGCTTTCCTGCATCATGATTGCCTGGATGACCGATACATATTCCGGGATTCCAAATTCACTGGCATACCGCTGGATCACTTGGGTATGGGCCAGGAACTTCCGCACTCAGCGGCTCACTGATCTGGGAACTCCCGATAAACGCAGCGCCGCCAATGATCCCTACAATGAGGATGGTGTTAGAATAGGTTTTTTCAGGTAGATACAGATATGCAGAATCTGAGTTCTTCCGGAACACAGAATCCTGATACTGCTTCAGATTACTGAACATACTGCCGTCTTTCATATTATGACCGTATAAGATCACGCGCCGATCTGTAAAATCATCATGGTTTCTATAATCCAGAAAGATACTTCCTGCCTTATTGTTTTCTTTTTGAAAAGTGTGATAGAGGTAATACTCGTTATCTTCTCCCTGTACCACAGGATAATCCAACCCAATCCCCGGAATCTGTATCCAGGCAACTAGAATCCTCATTGATTTTACGAAGTCCTTCAAAATCAATTTCCTTCCCTGTTTCCTTTTCCGATTCATCTCCTTTCATTTTTTCCGGCTGACATACAGGAACTTCTTTTAATGTACGCCTTCAGTTCTTTATATTCTTTCTGTCCATCATAATATTCTTTCCCTATATCTATCAGTTTTACAGCTGCAATTCCAAAGACTGCAATACAGAGTAGTAAAATCATCTTTTCTCCTATATGACGCATCTCTTTTCCTCCAACAAAAAAAGTAGATTGCCACCCACAATTTTAAAGTGACAATCTCCATTATTACATGTTACATTTTTTCAGCATTATCGTTTATCTTCTCCTTCTGCGGATACGGATTACTATAGCCACAATGCCAAGTATCGCTGCTGCCATAATAATCACCGGAATCCATATCTTTGTATGATCACCGGTTTTTGGCGCATCCGGCGGAGGTGTTCCAGGCTTTCTGGTATTTTCAATTTCTTTGTCACCTCAATGAGTTTTGTCTCATCATCCTGATAATCGAATACCACTTCCACCTCCTCTGTGTTTGCTTCATAGCCTTCTAACGGTTTCGTTTCCACAAGAACATATACAATCGGTTCTACATATTTGCCCTCTTCATAAACTGCAATCGGCAGTTCTTCACTCTTTGCAGTTCCATCCTCGCCGGTCATCAGTGTTCCAACTACTTCCCCAGTAGCTTTATTGCGAAGTTCAAATTCTACACCTGCAAGCGAAGCCTTATTTTCCGCATCTGTCTTCTGAACCAGGAGCTGGCCGGATGGACGTTCATCTTTCATCTCTACTTTCTGGATTTCTCCCGTTTCTTCTACAACAAAAGGAACATCTGATACAACAAGATATCCTTCCGGGGCTGCCTCCTCATGCAGGATATATTCGCCCGGTTCTAACGCATACACTTTATGCGGCTCTTTTTTGGAAACCCATTCTTCTACTATTTCTCCGTCTTTATCAAGGATCTGAAGTTTTGCCCCTTCTACTTCCTTTTCATCTGTAATATCAGTTTTTGTGATTTCTACTACTGTCGGCTGATTTTCAATCTCTTTTGTAAGCGTGATAACCTCCAGTTCTGGGTTCTGATAGGTTGCATCAAAGGACCATGTATCTTCCGTTTTCAGATATCCCGGTGCTGCCTCCAGTTCTTTTACCAAATATTTTCCATGTGGGAGGTCAACGTCAAAGCGGATGCTTCCGTCTTCTGCGGACTCTGTTTTTGCAATCAGAGTACCAGATTCTATAAGTACATTATCTGCAAGATCAACAATATCTTCCTCCGCATACAATCC
>ENA-OQKD01000390-OQKD01000390.1-human-gut-metagenome-genome-assembly--contig:-NODE-390-length-11601-cov-6.215792_pt1 | contig 11601 bp, 8 predicted proteins | sample MGYA00242775_ERZ504792 | MGnify/ENA primary metagenome ERZ504792 (study PRJEB26092, sample SAMD00036401) | human gut metagenome | host: Homo sapiens | study: EMG produced TPA metagenomics assembly of...
ATGATTACTGCTGGATTCCGCTACGTTTGGCTGATTCGCTCTGGCAACAGCTTTGACCTGCTGTTCCTGTCTGATATGGTTCGGACAGTTCGTTTTCCAGCCTTGACTTCTGCAGTTTTTTATCACAGGAGAAGTAGCAGGACGTTTCATATCCGGCGTTTTGACCGTATCGGTCTGTGCAGGGTTTTGGAACAGGTGTGGCAACAGGGCGTTCATGGCTTCTGGTAGCTCCGGCTGTCGCTGATCCATTCGCATGAACTGTCTGTTTTGCTTCCTGTGCTTTCTGCAATTCCTGGTTTTTTCTGTGAGATATTTTCCCTGTGCAGATTGCGTTTCTGTGTACGCTGTTCCTGTCGGTTTTCCCGTTCTTCCACAACGCCACGCTTAAAGTCTGATACATTATCCTTTGCTTTCTGTTTTGCAGAGTGGACAGCATAACCAGCCTGTGTCGGCAAGTCTTTCACATTTTCTTTCAGAGAGGAAGCACTGTCACGGACTTTATTTTTCGTATCCATCACAGCACCTACCGCAGAACCGACACGGCTTCCCATGCTGGCAGAGGTATTTTCCCGTTTCTTTGGTGGTTGGTTCGTTGCTGGCTTTCCGGCTCTGGCAACACTTGCACCAGCCACCGCACCTGCAACACTTCCAGCACCGACAGCCCTTGCAATCCTGTGTTCCATACGTCTTGCCCTGTGTCGCATGAACACCATCGGTCTACGGAATATCCGGCGACCTATCTGCTGGCTATCATTCGCATTAAGGCTGAACATACTCATTAGTTCTCCGAGCTTCATATAGATTCCGGCAAAGCAGATTATCTGCAAAAACGCCACCATGAAGAACGGATAGTCCGTGGAAATGTTGTAGAACATACTGGAAATCGAAAATACTACGGTCACAATCAGAGTGATTCCGGCTCTTGTCATAATGGCATTGAACACACGGACAACTGCCTGTTTTGCCATATTTTCATAGGTTGGTATCATGGACAGTAAGAAGCTGATAGGCAGAAACATGGCATATATGATAAAAAGTATCTGGGAAAATAACATCATGCCGGTAAGCAGGAAGATAAAGATTGTGATACCGAGATTAAAAATGAGCAGGAAGAACACCATGCCAAGACGGTTGACGACCTGTGGAATGGTAAGGTTGTCATTGTCGTTATCCTCAATCTCTGTTTTCACAACATTTTCCCTTGTTTCCCCATCTTCATCGGACGGGCTGGAAGATACCAGAGCTTCCACACGGTCAGCACCGATTTCTTCGGTATCGCTGTTCCCGAACTGCAATAACAGCCACGGTTTTTCTACCTGTATCGCAAACAGGCTGTCACGAATAAGGTCTACGCTGTCTTTCCCTTTGCTTTGTGAATCGGGGAGCATGATTTTTGTCCCCAAATCCAGAGAAGCGGTGCTGATGTCTGAACTGAAATCATTGATTTTCTGGATATAATTGGGAGCGTAGGCAATAAAGGACGCAGACACGATAAATACCACCACAAAGTTGATAACGGCGTGAAGTGCCTTGCTGGTTTCCCGTTTGAGAAGCCCTGTATAGGCGGTATAAACACCTACAATCAAAATGATAATGAGCAGGAATCCCACATAGAATCCACTGCTGGAAAATCCGTTTTCGGTCACTCCGGCAAGTGTCTGGATACTTTTCCCGATACTGTCTGCCATGTCATTGATGAAGTCCAGCTTATACGCCTGTTGCACCACATATCCTGTGGCATTGCTAAGATACAGGCTGATTGTCCAGACAAAATTTGTGATACAGTAAAGCCCGTACTGCACCGATTTTCCAATGCCGTCCAGCCAGTTCCACGGTAGCCAAGACCAGCTATTGTCCACATAGAAATCAAGCTGATAGTTGGAAAGCGGATACTTTGAATACAGGTTGTCTGCATTGACCGTATCATCGACCAGTCCAGACGCATGAGCTACCGTCCCAAGCAGGGACAGCAGTACCAGCGTAACGGTCACGGCAAGCAGTACCAGTTTCAGTACATGGAATACCTTTTCTCTTGTGATAGATTTCATCATTCCAAATCCACCTCACTTTTTATCGGCGGTCTGGTATCAAAGGCATGGAGCAGTTCTACAAAGACAGGGTGTATCTGTACCACACCGACACGTCCGTATAAATCCTGCATTAAGCATTGTCCGTTCTCCAAATCCCTCAACCGTTTCTGGTTATTTTCGTCCTCACTGTCCAGCCCGAAAAACTCTAAGGTCTGCTTGATTTCATTGGTATCTGTGGAGCGGAACGCAAACTTTAAGCCGATGTTATTTTTCAGACTTTCTTTCGATACGTCCCCAGAGCTTTGTGTCACGAAATAGACTCCGGCGTTCATGGCTCTACCAGCACGCACCAGCTTATTTGAGAGTGTTTCGCCCTGTGCCACATTTAAGAACGCCCATGCTTCGTCCAAGTCCACGATTTTAAAAATGCTTCGGTCACTGTGAATGAAATCAAGGGCAAAGGTGCTGATAACAATTAAGATGGATACCGACAACAGTTCAATGGTCGTGTATTCCTCAAAGGTAGTATCCTTATCCGGCAGAACCAAATCTGCAACCTGTATGATGTTGAGCTGGTTATCCAGACTGATTGCATTTTCCACCGAACCGTCTGAGAACAAAAGCTGTGCAAAATCATAGTCCGTAAAACTTTCGATATGGTCTGCAATGTTACGGGATACGGCGGTATCCTCTTTTCGCAGTTCCTCAATGACCTGCAACAGCCCGTGATTCTGATTCTGGGATACCGTGCGGACAGCTTTTCTAAGGACAGGGAACTTTTCGCCGTCACGACTGCTGATACCTGTAAGGAATGTCAGAATGTCGATGGCAAGGCTTTCAGCGTCCTTGACATCTTTCATAATCACATACGGGTCTAACAGCCCTTGATTGCTGGAATCACTGGTAATGTTTACAATGTTGATTTCCTCCGCAATTTCCGGCAGTGTTTCTTTCCAGTTGCCACGCTATAGCGATAGGTAACTTTTTGATGTTATCTCCAAGTTTTCCCCCGCTTCACACCGTACATGAAACTTTCGCTTCATACGGCGTTCCATCATATCCAAATAGATTTATAAGTTATTTCCCAGTTATTGTCTGGTATCCGTAATTCGTCCGTATTCTGTTCAGTTTTTTCTTCTGCTGACTATTAAGAACATAACCTTTTAACAGTGATTTTGCTTCGTCTGCTGATTCTGTTAGGATTGCCTTTGCAATGGGAATTTCCACAAATGCCAGATTAGAATATCTGTCAAGGTTATCTCCTTTGTCTGATTTGTGAATACATATCAGAGTGGACGGAGTTCCTCGACGATTCATTACATAGCAGTTGCCTTGTTGTGCGATATATGCCGAAATACGATTGTCGTTAAACTCTACGCTATCGGCAGGGTTTTCATTTTCCAACAACGCTCGGATTTCTTCTTTTGTTACAACTACAACGTCCTCATGCACCTTGTTTCTCCCTTGCTTTGTAAAATTACAAATATCTTGCGAGAAATTCATAGGATTTTTGTGTTGTACTCCTTGAATCGGCAATAGCGGATTATCCGCAATCATCACTATTTTTGTTTTTGGTCTGATTCCTTTTGTCCTGCTCTGAAATTCTGAACTTGTACTTTCAAATGGAACTGATTTTGCAATGTTCCTTAAACGGATTCGTATGGTCGGTAAGAGAGCGTAACTTACTTCTGTCAGGTTGTTATATACGTTAGTTGCTATGCAGTAGTAATTCTGCATACCGATAACTGTCAGATTATATCTGCTGATATTGAAGCCAGTCGTATGTCTGGCTATATCTTTTACCTTTAACTTTAGATTTGTTTTCGCTTTCTTTAATGCTTTTTGGTTCATATCTGTTTTGGCAACATAACCGTGTTTCGTTCTTCCTTTTGGAATGACTTTGATTTTGAACCCCAGAAAATCTGATGAATTTTTCTTCAGATTTACTACCTTTGATTTCTCTGGACTGATTTCTAATTTCAGCCTTTTATTAAGAAAATCTACGGTACTGTGGTAAAATCTTTGTGCTTCTCCATAGGTTGAACACATGATTTTAAAATCATCAGCGTAACGTACAATAAAACCGCTTTTCAGTTTGGTATATTTCTTTGCGTATTGAAGCCACCCATTTTTACTGCGGTTCTTCGGCTGGAATGTTTCCCACTGACTGCTTACCCACCAGTCTAATTCATTAAGGACTATGAGGGAGAGCAGTGGACTTAACAGACCGCCTTGTGGCGTTCCTTTTTCTGGGACACCCTCGCCGTCAATTTCGGCTTTCAGCATTTTGCTGATAATGCAAATCAATCTTTTATCCCGAATACCAAGTGTCCAGATTTGTTTTAATAGTTTTCCATGATTGACATTATCGAAAAATCCTTTAATGTCTACGTCAACACAGTAATGATATTTTGATAAATTTATCAGTGTCGTTACTCTGCTGACTGCATGGTGGGCACTTCGATTCGCACGGAATCCATAGGAATGATTATGGAACTTTGGTTCGCATATCGGCTCTAGGACTTGCAGGATACATTGTTGTACCAGCCTGTCCCAGATACACGGAATCCCCAATGGACGCATTTTATCGCTCCCAGCTTTTGGAATGAAAACACGTCTGACTGATTTGGGGCGGTAGTTGCTAAGGCTTTCCCGAACGGTAGCAACAATCTCAGCATTGCTGAGTTGTTTTATATCGTCTATCGTCATTCCATCCGTTCCAGCCGTTTTACTGCCACTGTTTGATTTCAGATTACGGTAAGCTAAACAAATATTTTGTTCCGAACCAATAATTTCAAGTAACTTATAAAAGTTATTACCGTTCTTGCTCTGTGCGTATAACTCGTCATAAATATGTTGCATATCATAATACTCGTTATAGCGGAGCTTGTTTTTCTTTAGCATGGTCTGTACCCTCCTTGTTTGCAGGAGCAAGTACATCTCTTAGTCTTACTCGAACCCATACCATTTTTCTTAGTAATTCTATTCTTCATATGACTAGTGGCTATCCCTCCACCGCTTGTTATCACGGTTTCATAGGTACTGTGCCACCACTCTCACTGACATTAACACACCTTATATCATTGCTAATCTCACAATAACTTTCTGATGTGAACACTTCACAGACAGTAAAATCTCCATGTTGTCAGCTTTCAACGTTCCAAACACACTATCTGTACATATATCCTTAGGTTTCCTCTATAAGCCTGCTACCTTGATAACGCCTTTAACGTTATATGGATTTTCATAAATGCGGAGTCTTACTCACCCACAGTAGCGACACTGTTTGTGTCACTGGACATTTCTATCCAGCCCCGATATAGACCTGTACATTCAAGGATTCGTCAGTAGACCTCTCATCTACATTCTAACCATAGATATTTTATAGACTTCCGGCATATAGGACACAACGCCCACCTCTGGGAATCTTTCGTCAGCATTATCTGTTACGGTGTCTGTCTGCCGACTTCACCGAGCTTCTGACAGAGCCTTGTTTACTCAAGTTTCTGCCAGTCGGAGTATTAAAGTAGCCTTTCAGGGCGTTACCCCGTCATTCGACTATTCGTGTGTTTAGTTCTCCAACACACATTAAATATTGATTTAATGAAGTGCTGTGCCTACTCTTTTCAAGTAGGAACGTTTCGCACCCGATTTTGGATCGGTGATGATGAGGCTTTCCCCGCGGGCAACACACTGGAAGATCATGTTGCGTGCAAAGGCCCGGCTTTTCATGGAACCGCTGGCACCGTAAACGGCAATATTCCGGTTCATGCGGGTATCCTTCGGGAGACAAACGGCTTTTCCGTTCAGTTTTCCAAGAATGGTTCCCTTGTGTTTCTTGACATCATTCGTAAGCTCCAGTACCTGATGCATTTCCTCCAAAGTCATAAAACCGGAAGTCCCATAGGTTCCCTTTGTGGAATAATTCAGGTTCCGGCCCCGGTCTGTTATTTCCCCGTTTCGGTCAAATCCCATACGCATGAGAAGGAAGGTCAGGAGTCCAAAAGCTGCCAGACATAGAAAAATCCCATACAGATTGTACGGGAAAGCAGTCAGGGCATCCAGACAGGCGAGCGGGTGCGGGGAGGGGATCTGCGGGGCAGTTCCGTTTCCGGCAAAATTGCCGGCAGATTCCCAGGTCTGATAGTTGCGGATAAATTGAGCAACATAGCCTCCTGCATAGAGGGTGCAGAAGGTGATCGGAAGCATATAAATGAGCTTCCACCATTTACGGTTCATGTAAAAACCCCCTTTTGAATTTGCAAAGGTCAATACTGGAGAAATGGATTGTGGCAGTTAAGTATTTTTTCAGGACCGGAATCTGAAAATCGAAACAGATCAGGTTCCCGGATCTGCCGTATACATTTAAGCCGGTATTGAACCGGTTGATTCGCTGCATGTCAAAATCATAAGCAAGAAGGATGGGGTTCCCGGAAGCATCCGTGGCATCATGTTCCAGTGGAATTGAATCGCTGCGGCAGCCCAGATCGGACAGCAGGAGGTTGTCCAGCTTTTCCATGATCTCAGGGTGAACCAGCAGTTTTAAAAGCACTTCCCCTTCCGGAGTATTGGGAAGGTAATGGAAATGCTCGAAGGAGGTGTCCAGCATAAACAGGCTCTTTTTGTAGCCTCCGGTACTGGTAAACAGCCGGAAAGCCATTTCCATGTCGGTTCCGGTCATGATTGCCCGGATCTGTGGATGTCCGTTGTAAGGGTAGCCTTGCAGGTAATGCTGCAGGAAGGCGTTTAAGCGGACTTCCGTTCGATATTCCCATTTCAGGACTCCGTTTCCCGTGTTATAAAGGACATAGACACATTGCGGTGCCATCAGGATGCCCATGCTGCGGGAGTTCCTAATCTTCGTGGTCTCCGGGCCCAATTCCTTAATTTCTCTGGAAGCGTAAAAAAGAGGAAGGCTTCGCATACCGATGGAACCAGCTTCGCGGTGATTACAGAAGATGTCAGGTTTTACATCCGGATAAAAGGGAATCCCGGCATGAAGGAGTGTCAGATACGTTTCGGCTTTCTGATGTAAGCGGATACGTCGGGATACTTCACTTCGGATGAGGTTCGTCTCGGTATTGCCGGTCAGATAGCACTGGAAGCGTAGCGGCGAGACAGATAACAGCATCTCTTTCGCAGCTTTTGTAAGACGGTAGCCTCTGAGAGCATCCCGGTAGTGGGTACGGATGAGGTGTTCTGCCTTCAAATCCGTAATGAGTTTTTCCGCATAGGAGGCACTGGGGATGAGTCTGTTTAGCTGGTCTGCGGGAAATTCCCCGCACATCCCTATCATTTCCAGTAAGCGGTATTTCGTAGTGTCAGGTCTTATCAAATAAGCATCACCTCAATTCAGCTCTTACCCATGCAAGCCTATACTTGGGTAAATCTTCGGTGGTTCGGAGATAAAAAAAGCAAGAAAACAAAGTTCCCTGCGGTGGTTCTTACCGATGTCGGATTTCTGCCTGAGAAGTCAGGAGATTTTCCGACATGCTTTCGTGATGATTTTTCTGGTTCTGCAGCCATTTCGGAAAGTCAGCTTTTTCCATAACCGATACCAGTGTACAGTCCTTTAAGCCAAGCTGTGTCGTGTAGTAGGAATCACAGAAAAAGCCGCTGTCATCTGTCAGAACATAAGTACAAAGTGTATCCAGAATCTGTTTAAACTCCAGATTGTCATAATCCCGGATACGTCTTTGAGGAAGTTCCCTGTCATATATTTGACTGAAACATATCACGCAGTCACGATAGAGGGGCAGGGCATTTTGTTTTACATACTCCCGAAGCATATAATTAAGCGGTTCATGGAGAAATGCAGTGTTTGTGTGGACTCTTCGTTTCGGAAGCAGTCCGGGAAGCGTAATGGTGAGAATCCCCTGCTGTTCTGCAATCCGCATTCCCTGTGCATCTGCCACTTTGGGAAGATAAGCTGCTTGATTTGGGGAGAGAGCCGGACAGACAAGGTTACGCATCTGGCAGGCAATCCGCTCCGCCCGAAGAGCAGCACTGACGCTCAGTTCCTCAAAATTTTTATCATAATTCTGGATATCAGTGACCTTCAGAGCGTAAACGGTATTCGTCAGTTTTTGCAGCTCCCCTTCCAGTTTTTCAAGCCGCTGGTAAATGGTTGGTGTATTTTGCGTCATAATAACCTACTTTCTCATGTAGTAACTGACAGCACCGGATTCATTTACAAGGCAGTAAGCGGCTACATCATCAATGGTGATTTTGGCAGCCTGGCTTTCGGATTCTAAGACAATCAGGCGTTTGGAACCATGTGATGGGATACTTTCCATCACATGATTGATCAGAGCCTCCTGTTCTTCACCGATATAGATGATTTCGTATTGTTCATCTTGCGAAAAGAAATTGAGCTTGATTGGAAATTCGCCACTGGTGTGGTATACAACACCTTTCTTAAAATCCAGCAGTACCCAGAAGCATGTAATTATAGCATAGTCAGGATTCTCAGCAGACTGCTGGCTGTCACAAAGAAGGTCATGCTCTTTATCGTAAATGATGCGCCCTTGTTTGATGAGGCTGGTAATCAATGACTTGATAGACTGCTCATGTCGGGAGAAAAGTTGTAAAACCTGGTCATACCTCAGAGTATGGTAAGTGGTAATGAACCGTAAGAGCTTGGCTCCCTCTCCTTGATAGATTTCGTTCCTTGTTTTCATGATTGACTCCCTTCTATATATAATAGGAAACTTTATACATATGGCTGTACGTACAGGATACGTTTGGTATTGTAAGTATAGTGTACGTACAAAGTACATAGAACCTGCTGTCAGCGATTGAATTTACAGGTAACAAAAAAGCACCATCTATGGGTGCTGGAAATAAGGAAAACTATAAGCAATACCTATTGTAGCATGGGTAATTTTACGCTTCAATCGCAGAAACAGGTCATTTCTGTGCCATTTTCACTGGTTGGCATAAAAAAACGCAGGAAACCATTTTGATTCCCTGCATGGTGTATTGTTGTGCTTTTGTGTAGTTCTAATGATTACTTGTCTTTATAAAATGCTTCGAAAGCTTGTGCGAAGAATTCGGCTGTACCATTGCCGTATTTTTCATCTATCATAGGTTTGATTTTTTCATTACGGTAATATTGAGCCTGTGCAACCATCAGACCGTGTTCTTTCTTTATCTGTGAAAGTTGTTTCATAAGAAAACCGTATTCGGAAACAAGTTCTCTTACTTCAGAAGAATCTGGTGAACATACTTTTTTAGCTGCTAATTTGTATAAAAGATTGTCAAATTGTTGGTTGTAACTTTCTGCAGCCTCTTTGCTAATAGGATTGTTGGCAACAGACAGGAATTGCTCTTTTCCTCCATACCACTCAACAACTTTAGCATAGCCTTTCTGCATTTCTTCTGATGAAACTGTCTTAATATAATGCTTTTTCCATTCTTCAATGCTTCCAAACTCTTTTACAGCAAGTTCTTTCATATTGTCAGGCATATGTTCAAACATAGTTTGGAACATTTCTTCAACTTCCGTTTTACTAAAAATCGCAAAATCCATTTTATTCTCTCCTTTCAGGATATCATCAATGCTGGCAATCAGATGTTCCATACGTTCTTTCTTTGCTACCAACATTTTTCTCTGCATTTGCAAGATCTGGTTCCTTTCAAGAGCAGGATTCTCCAGAACAGCTTTGATTTCTTTCAAAGGAATGTCAAACTCACGGAAAAACAGAATCTGCTGTAATATTTCCAATGCCCTATCGTCATAAAGCCGGTATCCCGCATCACTTTTTTGTGTTGGTTTTAAAAGCCCGATTTCATCGTAATAGTGAAGCGTGCGAACGCTGATACCTGTAAGTTCTGATATTTCTTTGACTGTCCTCATAGTTGCTGACCTCCTGTTCCTGATAAGATAACTGTACGCTATGACGTTCCGTGAGAGTCAATATATATTTTGCATTTTTTAGTATAACATTTTTATGATATTACGAAAAGCCGAGGAGATAGGCGATATGTATTACTCTGGAAAGAACTTGTTGAGCGTATCCAATGTCTCTTTTGCAGTAAATCCCCAAAGAATGGTACTGAGTGATTCAATCGCAGCCCTGCGTTTCCGGTAATAGGTGCGGTAGGAAATATTGGTGATGTGGTGAGCCAGCTTATCCAATATCTCATCTGTATTTTTCATTTCCTGTGGAGAGAGAAAAGCGTAGTAGAGAATCCAGTAATACTGTTCCCCATGCTTGTGATTGTTCCGGAGGAGATCGATGGATGATTCCAAAAGCTTCAGCATCTGGTTGCTTCTGGCAATACTTTTTGCCCGTTGTTCGATGTCACTTCCGGTAAGATCGGCACCGGCTGCATAGATGGAGTCCAGAAATTTGTCGATGTCATTGTCATACTGGAGCTTAAACTGGTGTTCCATCTGGTGTACGACTACCTTCAGGCTGTAGGTTGCATCCCGGTATCTGCGTAAAAACTGGTAGGTGTCGTGGAAACGTGGATCTTCTTCCGGTGAAGGAAACTCCTGTGTGTTACGGTTTGCCATACCTATTCACCTCCCTTCAGGGCAGTGTGGGCTGCCATGGCAGGCTTCTTTTGGACAGACTCGTCCCCTGGACTTATGAACAGTTCGAAGCGGTAAGCAGCGTTCCCGTAGGGGCAGATAATATTTAGAGTATATTGATTTAATATATCTTTGCAGGCTGATAAGGGAGATAATATATAGCGGGTTTTGGAACAGTGGCAGCATGGAATCCCTTGTGAATCCAATAGCTCTGCGACTTTTTGTACGATATATTTCATATGCGAATCCGGAACGCAGGAATCATTTTTTGAAACGGTAATTTGTGTGTCCATGACAGTTTCTGAAACGGTGGCGGAACCGGATTCCACTACTGTAATATCTTCCGGCACATGGATTGGCAGTTGCATTTTCATGGCGATTTCCTCCTTGTCAATCATTACATCGCTGATGTTGAACATGACGGACAGGTAATTGTTGAGATAAATTACGCTTCCGTGTTTTCCTGTAAATGAGATGAGTGTGATGTATTCTTTTTCCTCAAGTTTCTTCAGAAGCCGGGAGACCGATGCTTTTGACAGTCCCCAACGGTCGCCCAGTGAATGAAAACTGGTAAGGGGATTGCCAGTATTGTTCCGGTAATATACAACCGGACCGGAATCCGAACCCTGTACGGTGGCATCATTGTAGACAGCATGAATCCAAAGATCTAAAAGAATATCCATCTCCGAGCATTTCCCTATGCCAATCAGTTCATGGACTTTGGCAATCGGGAAAAAGAAAAACCCTGTATCTTTTTTACAGGGATAGTTATATTCCAATATGGTGTTGTCTTTAGGCCAGTCGGTTATTTTGAATTTGACCAGCTTGTTTTTGCCAAGGAGAGAATAGGTAATATAAATTCTGTTCTTCAAAAAAACTTGAGGATAGATAATACCTGATGCTGGAAGCGGCAGCGGAACCAATTCTGAAGATCTGTGATGGAGCAGATCCATTCTCCGGGACCGACTGTGTAGGTGATGTGTTCCATCCGGCGATGGATGTCCGGTAATTTGCATAGGAGCATAAAACCAG
>ENA-OQKD01000393-OQKD01000393.1-human-gut-metagenome-genome-assembly--contig:-NODE-393-length-11546-cov-1.912514_pt1 | contig 11546 bp, 13 predicted proteins | sample MGYA00242775_ERZ504792 | MGnify/ENA primary metagenome ERZ504792 (study PRJEB26092, sample SAMD00036401) | human gut metagenome | host: Homo sapiens | study: EMG produced TPA metagenomics assembly of...
TGTTTCGGGCTTATCGGGAGCGATGTAGTCCTCGTAATAGAAGCCGTCCGTTCCCTTATGAAGTTTTTGATATGTCTGATTCCATTGTCACTGCCCTTTTAGTTCCTGTTTTCCCGTCCGTTCACCAGATACACAAACGTCCCGTATTTCAGCTTCACCTTGTTTTTCTTGATAGCCTTGCTGATGGCGTTACTCGTTTTCTGGTAGGCATTGTTCACCGCCTGCATTCCCCATTGGGCGAGGCTGTTACCGTATCCGCTGGTATTCATGTTCATGCTGCCCGACATGGCACTGCTCGCCACATCCTTGCTTGTCTCGCGGAACTGGCTGATGGGTACGTAAAGTCCTTCCAGCCCGTCCGTATCGTAGATTGACAAGCTGACCTTGACCAGTTCGTCCTCCACCAATATGCTGTTGATGCTTCCTTTTACACGTCCGGAAGAGAAACCGCTGACTGTGGCATACAGGTAAGTACCACGCCTGACCACGCTCTCGTTGATTTCGATGTCGTCCAGCAGGCGCAGCCGCACACGCGAGCCGTCCACGGCCTTGATGTTCTCGTCGATGATCGCCTTGATGAGTTTCGGTTCCCGAGCGTCTTTCGCCAGTGTGTTGAAGTAGTCCGAAGCCGTCTTTACCTTCTTCACCACCTCGCTTGCCTTGTCCGTCTCCGCAGGAGCTTTGACCGAACGGCTTTCCTCGTCGATGGTTCCCTTGGCCTGCGTCATCGTGTCCGGCGGAGCCGCCGTTGCGGTGCTGTCCGTTTCGGACGGCATGACCTCCCGTTGTCCTCTCAACCTCGCTTCGGCGAGTGCGTTTTTCCAGTTCTGCGAGAGCCTCCTGTTCCCGCCTCTTGGCATCGGCCGCTTCCGCTGCCAGATCATTTTCCTTTTCCTGCCGGTCAAGCAGGGCGATGTCCTCTTCGGTGTACTGCGATTCATATTCCTCTTGGTTATTGTCCGGTTCGTCCCGCTCGATGTTGTCCACAGCGGAATAATCTTGTATCTTGCCCCATGATTTGGCCATGTTCTCATACTTGCTGCCGATACCGTCGCCACCCTTGATTTGGGCGTCCGGCAATTCGGGATTCAGGAACTCGGTCGTCTGGAGTGTCTTATCCTGTACCTCGACCTTCTCGGTATGGAACAGGTCGAAAAAGAAGTACGACGTGCCGAGAAGGGGAATATAGAGGATAGCCGGAAGCATATACTTTGGCTGCCTGAAATTAATTCTCTTGAAGATATTGTTCATTGTTTCCCTTTAATTGAGTTGCACATACTTGCTTATAGTTCTCTCAAACGGCATATTCATAAGCCTGCCGTTCTATTCCGGCCTTTCCGTACCACTTTCCTTCGTATCGAATCTTCGTACATGCGGTACGGAAAGCATCTTATGCCGTTCCCGGAGCACGGAATCCTGCATCTCCGTGGCCGTCCGGCGGGTCGGATGATGGCGGTACACCACCGTCAGGCGGTAAATATTCCATGTCAGCCCGCAGATGGCGAAGCCAAATACGATGACGAGAAACAGCGTCCGGTGCATGTTGGCGAAGCCCTGCACCTTGGCCGCAGCCTTGTCGATGCGTGTTGCCTTGGCGAAACGCCGTCCGGCATCTATGTCACGCTCGTAGCGTTCCTTGTATTTCGGGTCGTTCCTGTCCGGCATTTTTTCACCGAACAGCATACGTCTGAATCCTTTGATATTCATAGGGCTGATGGTGTTAATAGTTGCTTTTCGTCTTTTGCTCGATGTCCTTGTTCAGCAGTGTGCGCCAGTTCACGATGAGCAGCCCGTGCGGGTTGTTCTCCGTCCGGGGTACACGCTTGAGCTGTCCCGCCGTAACCAGTTCGCGCATCAGGATATTGCTGCGCCGTTCGATACGCTGCCGTCCGTAGTAGGTAAACTCCATCTTCTCCTTGTTGAAGGCGATACTGTCGCAGAAAATCGAAAAGACGGCGCTCGTTCCCAAGATGTTCGAGTAGAAACCTTTTTCCTGAGCGTGTTGTACTGTGCCAAGCCCGTTTCGTCCACTAAGTACATCGCTTTCTCCATCGTGTAGCGGATGTACTTGTCGTCAGGGGCAAGCGTGAAAAAGTAGTGGTGGAACATCTCTACATGGCTCTTGGCTTCCACGTCGAGCGTTTCCTCCATCGTCGTGCGGCGTACCAGTATGGGCACGTTGCCGTCCAGCACATACACCTTCTTTTGAGCGTCCGTAACCATCATGCGGGCCGTCCAGATACTCGACATGCTGATGATGACGCACCCCACGAGAAAGGCGGTGCAGATAATTCCGACCAGTTTGATTTTGTTCTCTAAATTCTTGATGACCATTTTGTTTGAATATTTATCGTTACTTTGTTATCTCATTACCGTACCCATTGCGCCCGTCGCCGTCATTTTGGCCTGCTGCGCCACGCCCTCACCGAAGTTTCGGGTCGAGAACGCCGTATCGCCCTCCGGTATCATCCATGCCGCAAGGTCGGGAACGAGGTTCAGGCATTTCAGGGCCACGATGCTTGCCGCCATCAGGTAGCCGGCGGAGAAGAAGCTGTTTTGCAAGTAGGCCGCCATTGTCTGTTCGCTTGCTGTGATTGCCGTCAGGTTTTCTACCTGTATGCACAGTACAATGTCGAATAACAGTAGCACATAGAAGCCGACGAAGTAGAGCATTGCACCATAGAAATGTACTGTCAGATACCTTATAAGCCACTTCGCCCATGCACCTTCCCATTTGGGCAACAGCGAGAACGCCCATTGTATAGGTCCGAATATTGTTAACATGCCCAGTAGGATTTGCTGGCAATAGATGGTCGCCCACCATCCGATACGATACACAATCAGAGCGATAAGCATGATGATTTTGTCGATACCTACGATGACTCCTGCCGTCAGTGAGGTAAACCACAGTTCGGCTGCGTCTTTCTCCATCTTCGTCACTTCGTCCACTCCGGTTTGTTCCATGGTCGCTTCTACCAGGTTCGGGTCGGAGGTACCCGTGTGAGCGACATCTGCCTGTGCTTGCAAGCTTTGGTACATCGTGTCACGTACATGGATAAGTTGCTGCACTTCCTCGAATTTGTCCGCTATTTGGGTGGCTTCTGCCTCGTACAGATCATGCGTGTACGAGCCGATGCAGTTCGGGATGTAAGACAGGAAGTCAAGGAAACACCAACTGCTCCCACTGCCAGCCATACCCGTGTCTGCTGGCGGATACCACCAACAGAGGATGATTGAAACAGCCAAAGGACGGAACAGCTTCAGCACATCCAGTGGCTCATGTTTCACCATCATCTTGTACGCCATTCCCGCTGCCATCACAATAGCGAACAGGGCAGCCAGTGCCATGCACATTTGTAGTATCCACCAGAACGGTCCCTGCGAGCCGGTAAAAGTCGCATCAGTCAGGAACTCGTTCGTTTGAAAAATCACATCGTCAATTTCTTCTTCAAGGATATTAATACCGAAATCCGAGAGTATATTTCCGTCTGCCATACGTTTTTGTTTTTTCAGTTCCCTTTATTTACTGTTTCATCTCCGTCGCCGCTGCCACCCGTGTTATTGCCAGATTGCGGGCCGCGCACGGCAAAGCGCGATTCGTGCCATCGGTTCACCGCATCGCGGACAATACTCTCCTTATCCAGAGTACGGTCAGCGGTAGTATTCAGTAGCGTACTTGTTATCGTAGTATTCTGCCGTTTGGCAAGGTAGCCGACAAGGTATTTCGTTCTGTCGAGTTATATCCTCGTAGATGCGCAGATACTCTTTCTTCCGCTGTGCGTTGGGCATATAGGCATCTTTCGTTGCATCAATGGCGCACTGGTAGATATGGTAATATTCCGTCCATCTGTCTTTATCCTCCGGTGTCCCCCCGACAGGCAAGATGCGGTCTATGTTTCGTTTGAGCCGTACCATCTGTCCGTTGACCTTATCGCCTTCAGCGACCCATGCGATGTCCGCTTGACGGTCAGCCACGTTCAAGGCTTCTATCTTTGCCCGGCTCACCAATGCCGAGTCGATGGCTTCAGCTTCGTCCGTTTGGTTGTATAGGTTGACGCCCGCCAGTGTGCGGAATGACAGTTTGTTCTTGACTGCTGCCGACTTTTTATACTTGTTGTGCAGTATGGAATAGTAGAGGTCGGGCGAGAGTGCTCCCGTACCGGTTTCCATTACTGTTACTTGGTTTTGTTTCGGCGAATCGTGGTTATAGGTCACGGATTGTGCCTTTGCCGCCGTGGTTGCAATTATTGTAACCGTCACGAGTAAGAGTATTCTGTCCATATTTACTTTCGGTTATTTGTTATTAATCTTTCAAGACTCAATGTGTTTCAATCAGTTAATCATCAGGATTATTCCACATTTCTTTTTATATTATATTCATTTCTAATCCTTTCCTCTCCCCGCAAGAAGTGCATATCATCCTTTTCAATACAAATACATTTTCTATTCGTATGAATACAGGCGATTGCAGTGCTCATGCTTCCAGAGGCAAAATCAAGGACTGTGTCACCCTCTTTCGTGTATGTTTTTATCAGATATTTCAACAATGCGACTGGTTTTTGATTAACATGAATCGTTTTGCCCTCTGATTCCGCAGTTTTAAAATATTTCACACTTCGTGGGTATCTCGTTCCTTTGTTTTCATTTCTGAATGTAGGATTTGGTACCTTGTTTACTCCTGTCCAGTTACTTCCTCTCTTTGTACGATTCTCATAAGGCTCACCTTCCTCCATGATTGGATAATAAGGAGTTCTGCCGTTACAAAAGATACTGATTAGCTCATGCGCTTTTAGAGGTTGCTTTTTAGCAAGAAGGAAATTGCTTGCTTTTGACTTTTCCCATACCCAGTCATATTTAAATTCGGCTAAATTGCCACAGCGTAAAAGGCTGCTGAACGGTTCGCTGCCAAATAAAGCCGTAGGCGCATTATCCTTTCTCACTCTTCTAATCTCCTCCCACATTTTCGAGAATGGTATTATCTTATCCCATTGCGAAGCTGTAATTCCGAAAGGTGGGTCGCATAGAACTAAATCAATACTTGATTCTGGGAGAAGAGGCATTACTTCAAGGCAATCGGCTTTATATAGCGTAATGTCTTTTTCAAAAACGATCTTTTTCATTACATCTTTTATTAATCCAAATGTCCATTTGCCTCTTGGTTATAGGCCAGATAGACTTGTTTGTACTTAAAGTTTCTTTCTCTGTTTGTACTTCTCCGAACATTCAGGACGAAACGCTTTTCCTGCGTTTTAAGATATTCCTTATCAATTTCGGTATATAGAAGTCATAATCATCATTATGGCATTATTTACCTCCTTCCTCTTTTACCGTCAATAATCCAGTCGTCCCGCATTGCGCCATCGTCCGAAAGCACCGTCGATAATTTCCCGTTTGGTACGTTCCCGGTAAATCTTCGATTTCCAGTAGCCGATACGTACCTGTATGTATCTCCATGTCTCGATGTATGCCCGGTTCAAGTGTTGCTCAATGCTGTCCAGCGACTTGTTCACGGACTCCAGTACCATCAGCAGGTCGCTGGTCGAGCAGGCCGCTGCGCCCGTGGCATACAGCACGAGGTCGCTCACCGACTTATAGAGGTGTTCTCCCTCGTTGGCGATGTCCCGTATTGCTTTTTCATTGATAGTCAGTATCAATGCGTCTGACGGCTCGATGTTCCCATGTTTCAGGATTTTCTCATGGAAAGCCTCCAGCATGGTCTTATAGTCACCGATACGGTCACTTACCGAGCTGTAGGTATCCTTCACGTTCAGCACCGTCCGCAGGGACTGGTACATCACGTCGATGACATCAAAGGCACGGGTATAGCGGTCAAGGTCGATATTTACTTCCTTGTATTTGCCCGTCTCCTCACGGCTGTACTCATGCAGCAGTTGGTTGCTGTATTCCAGCGTGCTTCGGGCCAGCAACAGGCTGCGTTGTTTTTTGTGGTCATTTATGTACGCTTCCACCGACACGATATCGAATGTCCATTGGCCCTTGGCGACATCGGGTAGTAGCGCAAGCAACGTAATGGCTATCAGTATAGTGCGTTTCATGGCCGTACCTCCTTTCTGCCACTTCGGGATGTCCGTGCGTTTTCTACCCAGCGGTCATGGCACTCTTCCACGAGTGTCAGCCTACGACCCTCGTCCGTATCGAGTCCCGGTAGCACATCCTTCAGTACGTCGATGATGTTCCGCTTGTAGTGCATCATCTTCTCCAAGGATACGAGGTCGGCGTATATTTTCGTGATACGTGAATCCACTTCTCGTGCGATTTCGAGGCGGTCACTTGACCAAAGCAGGTGGTACACGTCGCTGTTCGGTACTTCTTCCATAGGTTCTGTACGGGCATACTCGGTAGTGATTTTACAGTTGGGATATTCCCGTGCGATTTCCGATATGCGATTATTCGCGATTTTAGTCTTTTCCTCGTTCGACAGGTTCGGATCGAGTGTCAGTACATCGGCAACGTGCGTGTCTGTGTATGCCGAAGTCAATTCCCAACTGATTTGGATAATGGCACGGTGAATCTTGATACCCAGAAAGTATTTCGGCTTCCGTGCGATAGAAATAGTCGCACGGAACGTAATGATACCATTGATGTTCGGCATCGTCGCCTTACGGACGAACGTATAGCCGCTCCATGTACCTCCGTCCTGCCAAGTGAGGCTATAGGCTGTCTTGCAATCCTGCATGATAGCCGGTAGGCGGTAGTAATCATCTGTCGGCACATCGTTCTCTGCTTCCGCTTCCTGCTTCGCATCTGCGTACTCCTTCTGTTTTTGTTGCCACTCGGCAAGTTCGCTTTTCAGTTCCTCGATACGTGTCCGGTTGGAGTTATATTGTTGCCGATAAGCTGCTGCGTCTTCCACGCTCGCCTCGGCAATTTTTTCAGAAGGTCGGCGTTTTCCTTTTCCAAGGCACTAATCGGTGAGGATTGAAGAACGGCGACTTGATTGTCCGCTTCCCGTATCAGTGCGTCCAGTTCTGAAAGGTCCAGTTCGTTCTCCGTTACCGAGGTCTGCATGACGCACTCTTTGGAATGGGCGTCCAGTGAGCCGCCACACTTGCGACACTTGTATTGTGTCGAGCCTTGCCCCAGCGTCGCCCCGTCTGAACAGGTTACACTGATGGTCACGCTTTCGCATCCCTGCAATTTTGCAGCGTCCGTCGCCTGATAATAGTTCCGTGCATCGGATGCTATGTAATAGACATAGCCTTCCTCGTTGTCATTGAACTCCGAGAGGCGGGCATTGAGTTGCGCTTTGAACGTATTCAAATCCATCGAATAGGAGTCGAAGACATCCTCATAGACCACCTCCGTCCGATTCCAACTCTGTGTCACGTGTATCTCGTAGGCGTATGCCTTCTTTGTCTGTTTGTTACCCTTACTGATGATATAGGCCTGTTGTCGGGTATTGATAGTATAGGTGTAGCCATCGTTGCTATTGTTGAGCTGTTGTACTCGACTTCTTGACCATCCGGCATACCGTTCTGAATTGGCGAGGGCCTGCTCCCGTTGCGAAGCGTTCGGATAAAATCCCGGATCACTCGTGTTAAAGCGTGTCCATGCACCCCCGTTCAATATGCTGTTGTCGTCTGTCGGTGGGTAGTAGTCGCATAGAGAAATGCTTCCTTGATCACGCCGTGCGATATACCACCGTTGCGTGTAATAGTTCCCGACAGCATTGTCCATATAGTCGGTCATCCACGATGTGAGGTCGTAATTGCTGAAATTGAACAATGCGGCCACGCTATCCTGACCGCCCACCATGTCGATTAGCAGACTGCCGATGTCATGTTCCGCCTGCTCGAAGAGAGTACTGTAGTGTTCATACAGGTTGCCGATTTCATTGACTTTGCCACCCAACAGGTCATGGAACGCACTACTTTGCAGTAGAGCGTCACCGAGGTTCTCCATACCTGATGTTGCCAGCCCTACGCCCATGTTATAAAGGTTGTCAATGTCGCCCTTTAAGTTCTCAATCGTGAAATTGCCCGGCACTTTGGTAAAGTTGTCCAACATCCGTTGCCAATCGGTACGCCCAGTTCTGCGAGGTTCAGCAAGGTGGCAATGTCGCGGTCAATTTCCAGAAAAGCGATGTCCGAGAACGACAGCGTGCTGTTTGTCACCACACTTTCGAACTGCATACACAGGCTTTTCGTTTCGTCGCAGATTTTCATCAGGTAGCTGCCCCAGTAGATAGCCGTTTGCGGTGAGCGGAGCATCAGTTTCGCCACCACCCATATCTTGGGTATGATCTTCTCCGAGACCATGCGGTAAATGCGGCGGTAGTAGTAGTTCTCCGTACTGCTGTTCCAGATACCGAGGTCGGAAAAGGCTTTATGCTCCAAGAACTTGGAGGCAAAAATCCCCGCCGTGGCCACTTCCGCCGCATTGTAGTGCTTGAGTATGTCATCGACCTGCTCCCGGTAATAGCTTTCCGCCACGGCTTCCGTACCGAAAGCGGTAGCCATTGCCGCCACGGTACGCGCATCGTAGTTCACGCTGTAATACTGCGCGTGGATGTGCTGTACGACAACGAGCGACAGGAGCATAAGGATAAGTGACAGCCGTTTCATCATGGATTCCTCCCCGGTTAAAAACAGCCCCCGTCAACGGCGCGTCATGCCTCTTAGTGCACGTATCAGTTCGTCGGCCTCATATACGGCGGAATTTGCCACCAGACGGTGGTGTATGAATACCTCCTTGGCTATCTCGTACCTGCGTTGTTCCCACTTCGCCTCTTCTTCCTCGTCCTGCACGGAATTTCCGATACCGGCGTATTCGTCCAGTTCCTTACCGGGCATTCCCAACCGGAGATTGTACCTTTCCAGAACATCCTCTATTTCCTCGATGCTTTTTCTTCCCATGTCGCGTACCCTTACCAAGTCCTTTCCGGGCCATTGGCACAAATCCCGGATGGTTTTGATGTCGAACTCACGGAATATCCGTTGGATACGGGCTTCATATTTGCTCCCGAACTCAAGTGTCTTCACACTTTGGCTGATGTCTATCTTTTCCATTTTCTGTAATTGATGATTTGATTGTTATTGTTTTACATGAAGGTTCAATATCCGCCCGGCTCGTTGACCTTTTGGGCGAACGGCAGGGATTTTCCGATACCGCTGGCGTTCCAATCCCGACAGTACGCCTCGATAGCTTCCTGATGGCTGCACCGCAATTCCCGCTTGTAGAGTTTCAGGGCTTCTTTCTCCGCCCGCTCGGTGGTGTAGGTCATGTAACACTCTCTTGGTTCTTCCACGCCGTACACGCCGCTGGTCGTCCCCCGGCGGATGAACACCTCTCGGAAGAAGCTGCGCCCTTCCTTGTTTTCCAGCCGGTTGATGGTGAATATCTTTTTGCAGTTCCACGTCGGTAAGTCCGAGAATAGCCTTGATTTCATCGAACCGCTCGCGGAACTTGCTCTGGTCAAGCAGCATCACCACGTCGGAGTTGTTGATGATGGCTTCCTTGACGATAGGGCTGCCGATGATGTCCTGTATCTCCTGCGTCACCACGCCGACCGAGGCCCAGAACTTACGGGCCGTCTTGTACATAAACTTGATGTATTCGGCCATGAGCGGGCTGGCAATGGCCTTCCACGCTTCCTCTATGACCAGGACTTTGCGGTTCTTCTTGATACGCATCTTCTGTAAGAATACATCCATGATAATCAGTGTGACAAGAGGGAACAGGAGAGGATCATCCTTTATACTGTCAATTTCGAAGACGATGAACGTCTCATCGAACAATGAACTGTCCATGTTCTCGTTCAGCGTCTTTTCATGATTGCCGCCCCGATAGAAGTCCTTCATCATGTAACGGTACGTCGATATGTCGATGCCCGAAATATGGTTTTCGGCACAGATGTCGGGGATGCGCTGCACGGAAAATTCATAGAACGAGTTGAACGACAGCTCTTCCACTTTCAACTCCTTACGGCGGCGTTCCATCTCGTCGATCATGCGCTCGATACGCCCGGTCCGCTCTCCTTCGTCCTCGTCCTGCTTCTCGGCATGGTTACGGTCGTCGATGAGCAGCCCCTTACGCAAATCCTCCCGTTGCAGGGGTGTGAAGCCGTCGAACCCATTGAAATAAGTGTCGTAATACTCCGTGATGACCTGTTCTATCAGGCGGTCCTCTGTCTTTGTGACCGTACCCTGCGAGCCTTTCCAGATGAGCAGCACGAGGTTTTTCAGGAAGCCCGTCTTCTCCACATTCATTTCCGCCCGATTGATGCGGAATGGGTTCATCGTAATCGGTCTTTCCTCGGTATAGGAAATGTACTTGCCGCCGAGGTATTCGCAAAGTCCCTCGTAGCTGTTACCCGTATCGACCATCACCACGTCCGTTCCTTGCTCGTACAACTGGCGCACGACAGAGTTCATGTGGAAGCTCTTGCCGCTGCCCGAAGGACCGAGACAGAAAAAGTTCGAGTTGTCCGTCAGCTTGTTTTTCCCCTCCTTTCCCGTGATGTCGATAGCCACCGGCACGCCTTGGCGGTCTGTGTAGTAGATTTTCAGCGGTGTCTCCTCGCTGTGCTGTATGTGCTCCTTATACATCAGACACATCGCCGCGTCACCCAGCGTCAGGAAGCGGTCATAGTCCTCGTTCATGCCGTAACAGTTACCCGGAAACGAGTTCACGAACAGTTCCAGTTGGTTGTACGCCCTTTTGGAAATATGGATACCCATACGTCCGAAAGCATTCTCCAAGTGGTTCGTGCATTTTTGCAGGTCCGTATCGGCCGGTACGGCGACGATCAGGTTGAAATGGGTGTACACGAGCTGCTTGCTTTCCCGCGCGATGACCTCCTGCACCCGCTTGATGTCCTCCACGGCCATCTGGTTGCTCGGATTGGGAATACTGGCGTGCCGGTTCTCTTTTTGTCCAGCAGGGCCAGTTCCCTTTTCTGGTTGGGCAGGAAGACAATCTGGTTATAGACGACCGTCTCCGCATTCGGAATGTTGTCGATGGCAGCCAGCAGGTCCACGGGCATATCCGTGTTATTGACCTCTATATTGGTGTAAGGCCGTATCAGTGAGGGCAGTGCGGCACAGTCCACATCGACAAGGCTATATACCTTGCAGCGTTTGTCGCCCATCGAGACCGTTTCGTCGTCCGCCTTGAAGTTGGTCATCGACACGATCCGCTCCTTGAAGTTCATGGCGAAATAGCGGTCCACGTATTCGCTCGCTTCGGCTTTGTTCAGGAACCTGGCCTGTACCCCGGCATCGTGCAGCTGGTCATGCACTTTGCGTATCTTGACCAGAAAGTCGCGCCACTTCTTGTTGTCGAACGAGAACAGGCGGCTCTTCTTCGCCTCCTGCGTGATGGTCAGGTAACACACGCTGTCCGTATAGTTACGCCCCTTGAAGTAACCGGAAGTAGGCCGATGAGAGGAACTCGTGTTTGTCCCCCGTCTCGTTCTCGAACTGTTTCCGGATGAAGATGTCCTGTTTGTGCAGGGTCATATCCTTCGCCGAGCGTCTGCGCGAGGGCGGTGAAAAAGGTGCGTGAACTCGTAGTAGCTGTCGATG
>ENA-OQKD01000394-OQKD01000394.1-human-gut-metagenome-genome-assembly--contig:-NODE-394-length-11532-cov-3.752302_pt1 | contig 11532 bp, 8 predicted proteins | sample MGYA00242775_ERZ504792 | MGnify/ENA primary metagenome ERZ504792 (study PRJEB26092, sample SAMD00036401) | human gut metagenome | host: Homo sapiens | study: EMG produced TPA metagenomics assembly of...
TCATTCATAACCGGGAATTTGAAGAAGGGGTACTGCGCATCGAATTTTACGAAGAGGACGCCTCTGTAAAAGCCGCCGCACTTCTGCAGAAATACCGGTATATTGTATATGAAGTTTAAAGAAAGGATTAAATTTTTCTCCATATGTACAATCGTCTGCTCGATTTGTTCCTGATACTGCCACTCTGTTTTTTCCGATAGCCTTCCCCACACTTTTGCCATGTGCATCCCAAAAAGAATCAGTGTAAACGCTGTTGCTGTATACCCTTTTGTGGTTGCTCCCGCATCTTCTATTCCACACTCTACATAGAGCACAGCATCTCCATGATGCACAATCTCTGTATTATATTCCCCCGTACATGCTAAAACCTGACATCCTCTCTTTTTCGCATAATCAATTGCCCGAATAACCCCTGTACTGGTTCCTTGCTGAGAAATTCCACATACAAGTGCCTGCTTAAGATCCTGTTCCATTTCCTCCATAAAATTTATCGGGGATACCGCAACTACCGGTATCCCCAAAAATTTTTTCAAAAATGGTGCTGCCAACTGTGCACTATAATAAGATGAACCCGACCCCACCAAATATATATTAGAAGGTCTTTTATCTTTTATCAGTTCTGTACACGGTAAAAAAATATGATTTTTCTCAAATAATATTTTACGAAAGACCGAAGGCGTTTCTTTTACATACTGCCCGGCATCACCATAATAAATCATATATTCATCCCTCTTTTCTACTCATAGTGAACACCATATCCAAATGCACCTTCCAGACTGCAAATCCCGGCCGCAAATTTTGCTGCATCTTCCAGACTTTCTTTAATTGCTTTTGTTTTCTCTGCCTTTTTCTTCATACGATCTGTATACCCAATAAGAAATGAGGTAATTAAAGAATCGCCTGCCCCCATGGTATCCACTACTTTTTCCAGTGGTGCCGCAGGCTGTTTATAAAATGTACTTCCATCGTAAAGAATACATCCTTCTGCACCTCGCGATGCAACAGCCAGCTTAGCTCCTAATCCTATAATCATTTTTAAATGTTCTTCTGCTTCTTCATCCGTTCCATCAAAAGAGCAAAAGGCATAATCAATCATTGGAACAATTTTCTTATAATACTCATCCGTAGAATCATCTGAAAAATCAAATGAAATCGGAATGTGTGCCTCTTTGATTTTTGAAAGTTCACTTTCTGTAAAACAATAATTTCCAGAATGAACCAAATCAAACTGTTTTATATACTCCAGATCAAATCTGTCTAATATATAAGGCGTCTCTCCTCTGATCCCACCTTCATTACATCCAAGAAATGTTCTGTCACCATCTACAAGAGTCACTTTTGCCCAACCATTCTCTCCGTGTAACTGCTTGCATTTTATCATTTCAACTCCAAGCTTTTCCAAAATACTGATTACATATTCTGCATTCTCATCATCTCCAAAGTATCCCATGTATGCTGATTTTTCTACCCCAAACATCATTGCATAGGCACAAAGATTGACACAGTTTCCACCCGGATACATTGTTTTGATGTGTTCATATTGATCTACTACATTATCTCCAAATCCTAAAATTTTCACATTATGTACCATCATTTCTCTTCTCCTGTTAATACTCTACAACTCCCATATATCTTCTCATGTCAAGCGGATGACGTCTTTTATCTTGAAGACCTGTCCGATAAGCAACACTCATCGCATAAAATAACATTGGGCAGAAATATTCATTTACACTTTCATCAATTGCATTGATCCCTAATTCCTCCGCATCAATCACTTCATATTTCTCTCCATATTTCTCCAGAAAAGTAAGGGCTCTTTCATCCATGGCTCTTGCTTTTCCGGTTCCCATCAACAAAATATATAAATGATCTTTATCTGTGCATTCAAATGGTCCATGGAAATACTCTCCTGAGTGTAAATAACAACAATCCATCCATTGCATCTCCTGAAGTGAACAGATTGAAAATCCATATGCCTGAGAATAAGATGCTCCTGATCCCATAATATAAAGGAATGGCTCCTGCGCATATTTTTCCGCAAATAACCATGTACGATTTTGAACCTTCTTTACTGCTGCTCTTACGATTCCATCTGCTTTTTCTAATCCATCTAAAATCGCATCATATTTTTTATATCCTGTTTCCTGTACTTTTAACAGCTCATTTAAAATTCTCATAACCAATCCCTGTGGTCTTTCTTTTTCATCTGTTTCATCCGACCAATCATACACAATTGGATTCATATCTTCTTGTGCGCAAACTGATTCCGGATTGTGTGTCATTGTAATAATCGCAGCACCTCTTTCTTTTGCAAATTTTGCTGCATTAACCGTCTCAGGTGTATTCCCTCCGTGAGAACAAAGGATTACCAACGCTCCTTTTTTCAAAAATTTCGATGGAGATACCACCATTTCTTTTGCTGTCAGCCAATGTGCATGCATCGTTTCTGACTCTGCATTAATAAAATAGTATCCCGGATACAGATCAACAAGTGAACCTCCACATGCTGTTAAAAATACATCTTGAATTGTTCCCTGTTCTTGTACAATTTTCTTTACTAATGTTTCTGGTGTGTTCATTTTTTATTCTCCTTTTTCATTTAAATTATAATCCTGCAGATATCACACAAAATACCAGTGCAATAACTGTAATTACCACAAATATTTTCCAGAAAGTTTTCCACCATTTTCCAAAGCTGATTCCACACACTGCCAAACCTGCAACTGTAGTTCCTGCTACCGGACTCATCATATTTGTAAACTGATTTGCGTACTGCAAAACAGTAACAGATGCTTCTGGATTTACATTGTGTAAGTCACAAAGTGATGACATAACTGGCATTGTAAGTGCCGCCAAGCCAGAAGATGAAGGAACCAATAATGTCAGCAATGACTGTACTACATACATTACGCCTACAAAGACTACATTATTTGCTCCTGCAATTGCATTTGATAATCCATTCAAAATTGTATCAATGATCATTCCATCCTGTGCTATAACAAGAATACCATTGCAAAATCCGATTAGAATTGCAACAAATGCAATGTCCTTTACTCCTGCAACAAACTCTTCTGCAATTTCATGCTCACTCAAACCTCCTGCAATTCCCATAAAAAGCCCCATTCCGAGGAAACACATAGAAAGTTCATTCATATACCATCCATATTGGATCAAACCTGCAATAATAATCACCATTCCAACCACAAATATACTCAGCACCAACTTGTGTCTTATTGTAAATTCAGAATTATCGACTTCTAATTCTTCCATTTCTTGACGCCTCTTGATATCTTCCTCATACATTACAGAAGCCTTTGGATTTTTTTTAATCTTCATTGCTCGTATCATAACAAATGCAATCACAACAGCCATCAAAATTCCCCACTGGATCATTCGGAAGACTAACTGAGGATTTCCCTGTATTCCAGCAATCCCCTGAGCCAATAAAACATTAAACGGGTTGATAGTTGATGCCGCATATCCCATAGATGCACCAATACACACAACCATAAATGTTGTAATAGAATCATATCCCATTGCCAACATTACTGGCATGATCAATAAATAAAACGGAACCAATTCATCCGACATTCCAAAAGTACTTCCACCCAAACCAAACAAAACCATCAAAATTGGAATGATTAAAATATCTTTCTTCCCAAGTTTTTTTACAACTCTTCGTATCCCCAGATTCAGAGCATTTGTCTTTGCCATGATCTGAAATACTCCACCAACAATAAATACAAACGCCAAAACTTCTACCGCTGCCTGTATTCCTTTGGCTGGTGCCTGTAAAACTGCCGAAATCCCTTGATGTAAATCTGTTCCATCTTCCAAAACTTTTTCGACAGTATGATATGTTCCCGCCACTGCAACTGTTCTCTCTCCTGTTGCCGTACTGACAACCTCTCGTTCAAACTCCCCACTTGGAATAATCCAGGTCATTATAGCAACTAAAATAATTAGCATAAAAATTAATGTATACGCATGTGGCATACGCAGTTTCTTTTTCTTCTCCATTTTATCCCATCCCTTTCTTTTGCAATTCCATACCTATTATTCTAAATTTGATATACAATTTCCCCATCCATAATCGTCATAACAACATTTGCTTCTTTTGCCTCTTGCATATTTTCCTCCGTAAATACTCTGTCGAAAACGGCAATATCTGCAAATTGTCCAACTTCCAGCGTTCCAAATTTTTCTTCCATACCTAAATTCCAGCTTCCTCCGTACGTCCATGCTTCTAATAATTCTGAAATTTTCAATGTGTTTTCTTTTTGGAACACTTCTCCCCCCTGCAAATTCCCTCCACAGGAATAATATACAGATTCAGGAATACTGGTAACCATCAGCGGCAGATCAGTTGCCCCACTTAAAATCATTCCTGAGTCTTTCATCTTTCTCCGATTCCAGTAATTTTTCCCCCTTTCGTTTCCAATGGTACGTGTTATATTTTCTCGAATCACATCTCCTGGATCTAATGACATAATCTGAAAGTACAATTCTGCCCCTGCTTTTATCTTCCCTAATCTTTCGATATCTTCTGCGTCCGAATATTCCATATCTGTTACTACATGTCTATTCACTAATTTTCCATTTTCCATCTGACACTTCTGATAAATATCCGCAATTCTGGAAACTGCTCCATCCCCCTGTGCATGAAGTGAATATCTAAATCCCTGTTCATCCGCTGCCAAGACATCTTTTTCAATCTCTTCATATGAAACAGGCGCAGAGCATGTAAATTCTTTCCCTTCATATGGCTCTTTCAAATCAGCTTTGTAAGACGCGACTGTCCCATCTGTCATTAAATTAAATCCACTAAATCTAATCTTGTCCCCTCTAAAAAGATTTCGCATTTGTTTTGCATATTCCAAATTCATTTTCTCTCCGACCGGCTGGGACATTAAAAAAGATTCTTAAGTTTAAATTTTTAGATTCTTCCAGTTTTTTCAAATATTCTGTAAAACCAAAAAGTTATCAAATCCCATTTCTTTTACCGTCGTGACCCCTCTGCTGTTGAGCATTTGCATATATGCCTCTAATTCAGGTTCTATAAATTCCTGATCTGTGAGATATTCCTGCATAATACGGTAATATTTTTCAGGATAACACGTAGTCGGAGTAAATTTGTAAATTTCAATAGCTTTCTCATTCATGATGCATGTTGACCTGTCTGAAGTAAACAAGACAACCGGCTGCTGAGGATACTCGCTATTTAACATTCTGGTTGTCTCTTCTGCATCCAATTGCTCCAAATTACAGCCATGTCCCAAAAGAACATTTACCTTTCCTTTTTCTTCTTCGTACTCTCGTAATCTCTGTAAGCAATCCTGGCTCGTACTGATATCTGACATTTCCGCACCCACATGATAAATCGCCCATCCTGAAAAAAATGTATGAGTGTCTATAATACCAGGCATCACGAGTTCTTTATCAAAACAAATCACATGTTCTGACTTTAGAATCACTTCTTCTGTAACTTGTCCTTTCCCCATCTGTTTAATTTTCCCCTCGTCAATACATACATATCCACCATCCTTCCAAAATCGATGACCATCAAATAAATGTTTTGCTACGATTACCATAGAAAATTCCTTCTTCATTCCCGCTCCCCCTTATATGACGTATTATAACATCTTATAACGTCGTATAACAACATGTTTTTTGTTCGTAATATTATTTTTGTTAAAAACAGACATTTTTTTCGTCATCTATTGTGCAAACCGCCCAATAGATGGCACAAAAAAAGACGCTTCCCGAAAGAAACGTCTTTTTTAAAATGAAATTGTATATCTATTTCCCACATAAACTCTTTACTGATATAAGCCGGATTCTGCTCCTGATCTTTCATGTAATTGCATAAAATCATAATTGCTTCACCTGGCATAATGGAAAGTTTTTCTGCAATTTCTGAAGAGACAATTGATGCTTCAGCAGTGCTCCGACTCTTCAAATCATTTGTAATTCCAAACTGGTTCTCCAAATACTTAAAAAGAGAAGCATTTTCTAGTTTTGCCGGCTGAAAACCGGAAAATTTAGTTGTCGGAAAATACAGTTCTTCCAGTATAATCGGAATATTGTCTGCACTTAAAACTCGACTAATATGAATTACTTCTTCCTTGTTTTTTAATTCCAAAAATTCACTAATCCATTTTTCTGGTTTTATAATTTCCGAAGACAACACATGAGAAGAAGGCTCTCTTCCGTTCATCTGACAAGATTCTGAAAAACTAACATTGCTTCTTTGTTCTATTTTTCGGTACAATTTTGGAGTTTCTACAAATGTCCCTTTTCCTCTTTGTTTTACTAAATATCCCTGTTCACATAATTCCTCTATTGTCTTTCTGACAGTAATACGACTCACCTCATATATTGCAGCCAGCTCCGGTTCCGTTGGGATCTGATCTCCAGCTTTATATTTACCTGCATGAATCTGTTCCTTTAATTCTTCCATAAGCTGACGATACAAAGGCTGTCGTGCTTCTTTATCTAATGGCATGTAATAACACCTCGCTCTCTTTTTAAAGTCATTGTAACAAAATTTTACCACATTTTCAATTTTGAAAATATTGACTTCTCACTTTTTTCGCAGTATAGTAACTCAAAATATTGAATCTGCCACCGGGTAGAAAACAAAAGCATTTGTTACATATCATTAGGTCTTTGAAGATATGTAAATAAATGCTTATTTTTTTAACGACTTATTTTAGGAGGAAATAAAGTATGTTTCGAGAAATGAGAAGGAAAAGACAATTATTAGACTACAATGAATGTATAAAATTATTAGAAAATGGAACCTCTGGAGTCCTTGCCCTTTTAGGTGACAATGGCTATCCCTATTCACTTCCAATCAGTTATGTGTATCATAACTCTAAAATATACTTTCACAGCGCAAAAAACCGGGCATAAAATTGACGCCATTAAAAAATGCCAGAAAGCTTCTTTCTGTGTCATAGATCAAGATCATATAGTCCCCGATGAGTATACCACTTATTTTCGAAGTGCTATTGCTTTTGGTTCAATCCGTATCATTGAAAATGAAACAGAAAAGCAATTCGCTATCGAGAAACTTGCAATTAAATACTTTCCAGAAGACAGTTTTGAAAATCGGACACGCACAATAAAAAAAGAATGGAAGCACCTATGTTTAATCGAGTTTTCCATTGAACATATAACCGGAAAACAAGCAATTGAACTAATTTCCCTAAAATAATAAAACCATAAAAATATGGGAATTCTGTTCCTTTCATACGCCAATGAAAGCCAAATTTCCCATATTTTTTATGATTTTCCGAAATCCACAAGCATTTACTTTAATACACTTTTTACAGCGTCTTTCCATCCCTCATATTTTCGCACCCTTGTATCTTCTCCCATCTTCGGCATATATTCCTGACGTTTCAGACGCGCAAACACTTCATCTCCATACAGACCAAGTCCTCTTCCTGCTGCATAAGCTGCTCCGATTCCGGAGAGCTCTTCTGCATCCGGCACAAGCACCTTTCGATTCAGGATATCGCTCTGGAACTGCATCAGATACTGATTTCTGGTCGGACCACCGTCCACTCGCAGCTCCTGAATCTCGGTTTTTGCATCCTGACTCATCGCATTTACCACATCTGCAATCTGGTATGCGATACATTCTACTCCTGCGCACACCATTTCCGCCTTTCTTGTCGTTCTTGTAATGCCGATTAAAGCGCCCTTCGCTTCACTGTTCCAGTACGGAGCTCCAAGTCCTGTAAATGCCGGAACAAAATACAGACTGTCGTCTGCTTCTGCCTTTCTGCAGAGTTCTTCCGTCTCTGCCGGCGACTGAATCAGTTCCATATCATCCTTGAGCCATGTAATGACTGCTCCCGTGTAGTTGATATTTCCTTCCAGCACATAGTTGATTTTCCCCTGCATTCCCCATGCAAGAGAAGTTACTACACCGTGCGTGCTCAGCACCGGTGTCTCCCCGATATTCATCATAATAGATGATCCGGTTCCATACGTGGACTTGATCATTCCTTTTTCCAGACACCCCTGCCCAAACAATGCTCCATGGGAATCTCCCAGTACACTGTGGATCGGAACTGGTTTTTCAAAAAATCCATCCAGATCTGTCTCTCCGAAACAGCTGTCCGAATCACATACTTCTGCCAGATCCTGTGCATCCAGTCCAAATAACTGACAGATTTCTTCATCCCATCTCTGCTCAAAAATATCAAACAACTGGGTGCGGGATGCGTTGGAGTAATCCGTTTTATAAGACGTTCCATGTGTCATCCGGTATACAAGCCAGGTATCGATTGTTCCGAAACACAGCGCATGTTTCTTTGCCAGTGCTTCTGCACCTTCTACATTTTCTTTCAGCCATGCCAGTTTCGAAGCCGGAAAATACGGCGAAAGCGCAAGCCCTGTCTTTTTCCGGATCATCTCTGCCGCCCCTGTTTTCTCCACACGGCGGCAGATTTCAGCGGCCCTTGCACATTGCCAGACAACAGCGTGCGCGATTGCTTTTCCGGTCTCTTTTTCCCAGACAAGAGAAGTTTCTCTCTGATTGCTGATTCCGATTCCTTTGACGCTCTCCTTTGAAATTCCGGACGCCTCTACCAGATTTTTCACCACCTGTACGGTATTCTGGTAAATTTCTTCCGGATCATGAGAAACCCATCCTTTTTCATTGATGATCTGCTTATGCGGGAGATCTTTTCTCTGAAACAGCATGCCGTCCTGATCAAAAAGCAGCGCTTTTGTTCCCTGCGTACTCTGATCAATACTGATAATATAGCTCTCTGCCATGTCCTCTCTCCTGTCCCCTATTTCAGGATTTTTTTTGCCTTGTTCGCAATACCTTCTGCATTCAGATCGTAATAATCAAACACTTCTTTTGAAGTTCCTGTGATAACCGATGCATCCGGAAGAGACATATTTACTACTTTTTTCGGGCATTCTCTTCCTGTTACCTGTGCCACCATAGAACCAAGTCCTCCAAACGGTGCATGCTCCTCTACTGTAAGGACTGCTTTTGCATTTCCTGCCATGCGCACGATTGCTTCCTCATCCAGTGGTTTGATGCAGTACATATCCAGAACGGACGCTGAAATTCCTTCTGCTTTTAAAAGCCTGGCTGCATCTTTGGCTGGTTTTACCATTTCTCCGCAGGCGATGATCGCTACGTCGTTTCCATTTGTATTTCCTTCTGTCACAACTGTCGCATGATCCATTTCAAATGGTACATTATCTTCCTCGTAAGTCGGATCTACTGCATTTCTTCCCACACGGATGTACGCCGGTTTTTCATCTTTTAACAACGCTTTTGTCAGTTCTCTCGTTTGCAGATGATCACTTGGAATATAAACGCGCATATTCGGAATCGCACTCATTGCCGCAATATCCTGCGCGGAATGATGACTCATCCCCAGAGCACCGTAGCTGACCCCGCCACTGATTCCGATCAGTTTTACATTCGTGTTGGAATATGCAACATCCACTTTACACTGCTCATAGCTTCTTGTAGAAAGGAAGCATGCCGGTGAAACCGCATAAGATTTCTTTCCACATTTTGCAAGTCCGGCTGCAATACTGACCAGATTCTGTTCTGCAATTCCGGTTTCCACGAATTGTTCCGGATACGTATCTGCAAATGGTGTAAAAGATCCACTTCCTCTGGAATCACTGCAGAGCGCAACAATATCTTTATCTTCTTTTGCAGCTTCCATCAATACTTCACAGATTATCTGTTTATTTGCTGTTTTTCCCATTATGACAACGCCTCCTCTGCAGTTTTTAAGTCTTTCATAATGATATCATACTCTTCCTGTGTCGGAACTTTATGATGCCAGTTTGCTTTATTTTCCATAATAGAAGAACCTTTTCCTTTCACCGTATTGGCGATCAGTACCGTTGGTTTCCCCTTCACACGCTTTGCCTCTTCGAATGCAGCGTGCAGTTCATCGATATCATTTCCGTCTTTTACATCGATCACATGCCACCCAAAGCTTCTGAAACGTTCATGCAAATCATCGTGTCCCATCACATCTTCTGTGTTTCCGGAAATCTGAAGACGATTACGGTCTACCACTGCGCACAGATTATCCAACTGATACTGATGTGCTGCCATGGCGCCTTCCCAGACAGACCCTTCCGCCAGCTCTCCATCTCCCATGACTACATACACGCGGCGGTCTTTGTGATCCATTTTGGCTGCCTTTGCCATTCCTACGCAGACCGGAAGTCCATGTCCCAGAGAACCGGAATTCATCTCGATACCCGGCAGTTTATTATTCGGATGGCCAATATATTTAGAACCAAATTTGCTGAAATTTTTCAGGACATCTTCTTTATCCAGAAATCCTTTTTCCGAAAGCACTGCATAGTATGCCTCCATAGAATGACCCTTACTGAGTACAAACAGATCTCTGTCCGGATCTTCTGGATTTTTTGCGTCAATGTTCATCTGATCAAAATACAGCTCTACCAGAACTTCCATCACGCTCATGTCACCGCCGATATGCCCTGCCTTTCCGGCACAGATAATGTCTATGGTGTCTCTTCTAAGCTGATAAGCCAATGCTTTTAAAATTCATATCTTACCTTCCTTTCTCTCACTCACCGCGCAGATATGCTTTTTACGCTTCCTCGATCGGATCATAGAGATCCGGTTTCACGCCGATATATTTACATGCCTCATACAGTACCGGAACTACATTTTTGTGAATACCGACACAGTGGTGAATATACGGTCCTTCTACAATCTTGGCTTCCAGACGTTTGATGTTTTCCACTTCTACCCAGAGATATGTTCCCATTCCTTTCGGTCCGTCCACACCTTTTGCGTTTCCAAGAAGAAGTGAATATTCTCCATTGTCTCCATCGAAGCGGCACAGTGTCACTTCTCCGTGTTTTGCTTCTGCAGTCAGACTTCCCGGATGCTCGAATGCCAGCGGATACGTCAGTTCCGGTTTTTCCTGTGCAACCGACATCGGCCATGGCCCGCAGTGCTGCAGCAGTTCTCCGTTTTCAATGTCAGGATGACGGATCGTCCAGTCTGCGAAAAATCCTCTCTTTTCATCCATTCCCGCAGCTTCTGCCAGAAGTGCGGTCACTGCTCCGTGAATATCGGTTTCACAGACTACCGGAATGCCCTGTTCATTGAGAATCGCATTTGCTGCACATGGCATAATTCCGATTTCTGTCTGAAGCGCATTCCAACACTGGATCGCAGCTGCCTGACATCCATATTTCTCTACCAGACTCTTCATTGCCAGAGCCAGAGCTGCTACCATTTCTACTTCCTCTTCTTTGATCTTGATAACCATGGTATCCTTGATGTAAGCGATCATCTGCTCCATTTTTTCTTTGTCTTCACGAACTGTTTTTACTTCTTCTGTCAGCTCTGTCATCGGAACCGGCGCCAGCTGAATATTAAATTTTTCGAGCAATTCTCCTTCATTGCACATTGTCGTCCAGAAGTCAAACGGACGTGTTGAAATCTGAAGAATCCGGATATTTTTAAATGTTTTTACGACATTACATACT
>ENA-OQKD01000395-OQKD01000395.1-human-gut-metagenome-genome-assembly--contig:-NODE-395-length-11506-cov-2.245892_pt1 | contig 11506 bp, 12 predicted proteins | sample MGYA00242775_ERZ504792 | MGnify/ENA primary metagenome ERZ504792 (study PRJEB26092, sample SAMD00036401) | human gut metagenome | host: Homo sapiens | study: EMG produced TPA metagenomics assembly of...
ACATTTACTCATTTTGTAAAGATCAGCATCAGGATCTTCCGAAGAAACACATCCTGCAAAAAATATTACAGATACCAGTCCGCATAAGCGAAGCGCCATACAGAAATAGCATCCAAAGTCCTGATATCTCCTTTTTCCCCCAGTACCTGTGCCCCCAGAATTCCCAGACTTGCTGTTGCTGCTGCCAGAAACATATTCTGGACAAACTGAATCTGTGTTGCCAGAGACACCGCCGACATATAGTTCTGGTCCATTCCGCCAAGCATAAACGCATCTGCTACAGCTACCAGCGCAAGCATCAGATTCTGCAATACAATAGGAATCATCAAACTCCAGAGTTTGCTGTAAAACGCATGGTCTTTTTCTTTTTTCATCATTTGTTCTTATATTATCGGCCACAAAATAATCAAAGGCCAATAAACTTACTCCTTTATTACCAATATTCCTGTGGTTAACTTTGCCCACTCTTACCATTTATACAATATCAGATTGAGTCAAAAATCCTTTTTTATCCGATGAACCAGTCCCCCCACTGCTTATTGCTTTTCACAATTGAAGCATTGGACTTACTTGATTTGGTCAAAGAGTATATGACATATCATGCCACTCTTCTCCGCCCCATACAGACGCAGAAATTCCCAGATCTTTATATCCCATTTTACTGTACATCTTAACTTTACCTTCCAGACAGGTCAGGTAAACGGTTTTTCTGCCGTTTTCTTTCTCTCTTTTCAGATACTGGAACATCAGCTCTCTGGCAAGTCCCTGTCCTCTGTGCTCAGGCAGTACATCAAGTCCAAGAAGCATAATATTCTTTCCTGATGGGTTGTTTAATGTAATGTCTGTAAAGAATTCATCACGGAAAGTATCCTCATCTGTTGCGATACCATTTAACAGACCGGCTATTTTACCATTTTCTCGCTCTACTGCAACCAGGAAAAACTCTGTCGCCTGCAACGTCCTTTCTATCATGTCTTTCTCTGAGCATGCTTCATTTGGTGGAAAACAGATCTGCTCTATTTTCACTGCCTGATCCGCTTCCTCTGGTCTGATATTTCGAAATTCATATTTTTTCATAATTGATTCACTGATAAAATCGTTCATTTCTTCATCCTTCTCCTTTTTATACACTTCCTATCATTATACTGGAAACCATTTAATTTCTCAATGAATATTTCCGTTACTGTTCACATGCCACTGTCCCGCGAGGTGTTTTGGCATGAATATGCCAAAATCCCGAGACATACGGCGCGAATTTATGCGATTAGCATAAATTAAGTTTGCGAAGCGTGTTACTAGAGCGTGTTTGAAAAATCATTCCCGCAATCTGCACGCCCCACTTTGTGGGAGATTTTGCCCGAATTCGGTTGTCGTAGCCCGCTACGACGCCCTCATCCGAACAAAATCTCCCACAAATTGTGACGCACATCTTGCAGAAAGCCTTTTTCAAACACGCTCTAGTGTTATTGCTATGGGAATTGCGTTACCTGGGACGGAATGAACAGTAATATGATTTCTGGGTTATTATGGTAATGCTGTTGATTGCCCTTGATTATTTGTGCCAGATAGCGTAAAATCGTAGAGTGTACAATTATCATTCAAGTGGATATTTGTAATTAAAGCAGGGGACTTACCTGAATCGGTTAAAAAGTGATTAGGAGTAAGCAAAAGCTGCTGATGTTTGTTTGCAATTAAAGCATAGAGTTTATTTAGATGAACACATGAGAAAAAATGTAAGAGAGGAATACAAATGACTGCCAGGAGAATAAGAAATTGAGCCAGAATACTACAAAGAAGAAATCGGGTGTGGGCTATTGCATAAGATTGCTTCTGCTGTTGGCAGAGTTACTGGCTGTTGCACTGTTCCTGTGGGGAAATGATGTTTATTCTTTATCTGCTGCCACCCCTGAATTTAAATGGGAGAACTATGAGACAATTGCACATGCTCTAGGGGGAATCAGTGATAAAACATATTTGAATTCAAAGGAGAGTTTCCTGGCAAATTATCAGATGGGATGCAGACTGTTTGAAGTTGATCTGACAAAAACATCTGATGATGTATGGGTCTGCAGACACAGTTGGAATCAGTCACTGGGACAATGGGAGGGGGATGAGAAGAATATTCTGTCCTCGCAGGAGTTTTTATCCAGACCGATCTATGGTCAATATACCCCAATGACTTTTGAAGATCTGCTGGTTCTATTGAGTGATTATCCAGATGCATTTGTCATGCTGGATTCCAAACAGTATTCTGTCCGTAATTACCAGAAAACACTTGAGGACTATGCAGATTATATAGAACTGGCACAGGAGGCCGGTATTCCTGAGGTGATGGGACAGATCATACCGGAGATTTATAATCAGGCAATGTTTGCGGGAACGGCACTGTTGTACAATTTTCCAGGATATATTTATTCTTTATGGAAGGAATATTCCACAGATGACCTGATTGAGGTTGCAGCTTTTTGCAAAGAGAAGAATATTCAGGCGGCTACAGTCTATTATAAATACTGGTCAGAGGATGTGCAGAGGATTTTTGACAAACAGGGAATCAGATTATATATTTATACTGTAAATAATCTGAAGGAAGCACAGGACTATATGCAGGAAGTGCTGCCGGTGTATGTTCGGATTATTTACGGGATACAGATTTTGAGTAATATGATGGTATATTATGATTTGTAATGATTTTTACAGCTAATAATTATATTATAAAAGGACATATGATACACAATGAAAATAAGAGTAATGATTGCTGTCTGGGCAGCAAAATTTGTAGGATATGTATGTAAGAAGATGGGAAGGCAGGGTGTGACCTGGGCCGGAAAAGTGGCTCTTAAGATTTGCCCGGATATTCTGGAACAGCTTTCCTCACAGGTGAGAAAAGCAATTTTTGCAACCTGCGGTACGAATGGAAAAACAACTACCAACAACATGCTTTGTGCAGCACTGGAAGCAGAAGGTCAGAAAGTAATCTGCAACCATACAGGCTCTAATATGCTGAACGGTGTTGTAGCAGTATTTGTACTTGCTGCGAAATGGAATGGAAAAATAGATGCCGATTATGCCTGCATTGAGGCAGACGAGGCATCTACCAGACATATTTTCCCGAGGATCAAACCGGATTATATGCTTCTGACAAATCTTTTCCGTGATCAGCTTGACCGTTATGGAGAGATTGATATTACGATGAATATTCTGGAAGAAATGATGCGTAAAGTGCCGACAATGCAGATTATTGTAAATGGCGACGATGCATTATCTGCATATCTGGCCATGGATTCCGGTAATCCATACGTGACTTACGGGATTAGTAAACCAGTGGTTAAATCAGCAGCAAATGAGATTCGTGAAGGCCGTTTCTGTAAATGCTGTGGTGAGAAACTTGAATATCGTTTCTATCATTACAGCCAGCTTGGTGATTATTACTGTCCGAAATGTGGATTTGCAAGACCGAATCCGGATTTTGACGCAGAGAATGTAAAAGTTGGAGATCAGCTTATTTTTAATGTAGAAGGAAAGCACATTGTAGCGAATTACAAAGGATTCTACAATGTATATAATATACTGGCAGCTTATGCTGGGGTTCGTACGGCTGGTTTTGGGGGAGATCATTTTGAAGATATGCTTCGCAAATTTAATCCGGAAAACGGTCGTATGGAGCAGTTTCGTATTAAGGGTACAGGTGTAACTCTGAATCTTGCAAAAAATCCGGCAGGATTTAACCAGAACATTTCTGCAGTTATGCAGGATCAGTCACCGAAGGATATTATTATCGCTATTAATGATAATGCACAGGATGGAACTGATATTTCCTGGCTCTGGGATGTTGATTTCGATCTTCTTGGAAATGAAACTGTGAAGTCTATTACAGTAAGCGGAATACGTTGTCAGGACATGCGTCTGCGTCTGAAATATGTAGATATCCCATCTGTTCTTGAAGGAGATGTGGAAAAAGCAATCCGTGACAGAGTAGAGGATGGTGTAGGTAATCTGTATGTGCTGGTAAATTATACAGCATTATTCAGTACCAGAAACATTCTGAAGAAACTGGAGGGCGAGAAATAATGAAAATAACAATAGGACATTTATATCCGGATCTTCTGAATCTTTATGGAGACAGGGGAAATATTCAGTGTCTGATGAAGAGATGTCAGTGGCGGGGAATCGAGGCTGAGACCATTCCGTTTGAACTGGATGACAAGATAGATTTTTCGAAACTGGATATCGTTCTTCTGGGCGGCGGTTCCGACAGGGAGCAGATGATAGTATGTGAGAAACTTCAGGAAATTCAGCCGGATTTTAAAGAATATGTGGAGAATAATGGTGTTGTTATTGCAATCTGCGGAGGCTATCAGTTGCTTGGAAAGTATTATAAGACAGACCAGGGGAATATGAAAGGGCTGGATCTGGTTGATCTGTATACGGAGCAGGGAGAGGGTCGTCTGATTGAAAATATCGTTCTCCAGAGTGATTTGTTTGATATGCCGATCGTAGGTTTTGAGAATCATGGCGGCAGAACCTGTATCAATAATAACAAACCACTGGGAAAGGTTCTGTATGGAAAAGGAAATGATGGTAAATCAGGATATGAAGGGGTTGTGTATAAAAACGTGATCGGAACTTATCTGCATGGACCATTACTTCCTAAGAATCCGCAGCTCGCAGACTGGCTCATTAAACATGCGCTGGAAAAGAAATACGGCAGAGAAATAGAACTTACACCACTAGATGACAGTCAGGAAAAAGAAGCAAACGACTATATATACCACAGATTTGTAAGAGGATAATTATGGCAAAATCATGTAATCAAAAAGCAAAGATCCTGTATCTGGAAAGAATGTTGTCCGGGACAACAGGTGAGAATCCGATATCCAATGCAGGAGATTTTGGCAAAATTAGAAGAACGGGGTATCCGCGCAGAGCGAAAGAGTATCTACGACGATATGGAGACTTTACGTGACTTTGGAATGGAGATACATTACCGAAGAGGACGTGAAGGCGGATAGTTTTACAGAGAATAAGATTCAGGCAGTTGCAGCGATAACTGCGGACAATGGTACTGTATCAGCAGTATCTGTATCAGCTCCTGTGCCGGATCGTAACGGTGAGAATACAAAAGAACTCAAACTTATCTGCCAGAATTCAGCCAGAAAGAAGATTTTGCGTGCTTTTGGGCAGGATGTTTCGTGCAAAGCAAAAGGTGAGGATACTTTTACTGTAACGGTTGAAGTGGCAGTTGATAAGGCATTCTTTGGATGGATGGCTTCTATGGGAAGAAATGTACATATCCTGAAACCAAAGAAAGTGGCAGTTGCTTACCGTGACTATCTCAAGAACATTGCGAAAGATTATAAAGGAATCGATAAATAAAGAATGTTAGATAAAGATAGAAAGGATCGTATTATGAAAAGAAGAGCAACAGCTATTTTGCTTGGGATAATGGTATCCGCCATGTTCCTGTCCGGATGTGAAAATAATGATGCAAAAGAGGCAGCAAACGAAAGCGCTCAGGTAGAAGAAGAGGGCGTAGGTGAGGTCACAGAGGAAGGCGAGAAAGTAGAGGCAGAAACGAAGACTTCGGATGCCGATGACAGCAGCAAATCCGGGGACAGCCAAGAAACAAAAGACGAAAACACAGATGCAGATAAAGATGCGGACAAAGAAGACGATGCTGAGAACTCCACTTCTGCGGAAGATGAAATGACAGAAGCACCTGCCGGAAAGATTGGTGTGCTTCTTTCAGAGGATGATGATAATGCAAAGATTGACAGTGAGGCTATGACCTCACAGATTGCAGACGGAGGTTATGAGGCAGACATCAAAAATGCAGACGGAGATTCTGCACTTCAGATTTCCCAGATTCAGGAATTTATTGATGAACAGGTTTCTGCGCTGATCATTGATCCTGTGGATCCATATGGACTTACAGATATCCTGAAAACCGCCAAAGAACAGGAGATACCGGTTATTTCTTATGATACGTTGATTCGCGATACTGCAGATATCAATTATTATGCAGCTTATGATACCAGAGCAATTGGAAAAGATATTGCGAAAGAGATTGTCAAGAAAATGGATCTGGATAAAGCCAGAGAGGATAAGAAATCCTATACTATTGAATTTCTTATGGGGTCTCCGGATGATAACAGTGCATTATTCCTGTGTAACGGAATTCTGGAAGTATTGCAGGAATATCTGGATGACGGAACTCTTGTTTGTAAATCAGGATATACAGCATTTGATGATACCGGAATAATGAGATGGAGTGAAACATCTGCGAAAGCAAAACTCAAATCTATTATTAATGAATTTTATGCTCAGGAGAAAACACCGGATATTATCTGCACTGCGTATGACGGATTTGCATATGCTGCAGAGGACGTTTTGAGTGACAGTGATCTTGAGCCTGGAAGCGATGAATGGCCGGTGATTACCGGATATGGAAGTGAAGCACAGGCAGTTAAAGATGTTGCTGCAGGTAAGATGGCATTTACTATGTTCATGGATCGCGAGGAACTTGCAAAAGGCGGAGCACAGATGGCAATTGATTATCTGACCGGTGAGAAAGTTGATGTAAAAGATTACTCACAGTATGATAATGGTGTGAAGATCGTAGGAACATTTACCTGTGGGGCACAGGTGATAGATAAAGATAATTATCAGATTCTGGTTGATAACGGAACTTATACAGAAGATGAGATCGCACCTGATTCGACTCCGGAAGCAACTCCTACACCAGAGGCAACGCCAACTCCTGCATCACAAGATCAGGTGTCAGAGAAAGCTCCAACATCAGAAGCAACCCAGACTCCGACTCCTAAAGTGTAAAATAAAAAGACAGAAGAGATAAGAAAACCTATCGTTTTCTGTCGTTTTTTATAGAGAAACAGCATAACCGAATAGCTGTCTCTGCTACAGTTTTTTGATAACAGGAGAGAATTATTCTCTGAAAGTTAAAGAATTGTCAGTCATTGAATCAACGATTGCGAGAGATTCAAGACGGATGCCCATATCACGGATTACCTGGCCGCCCTGCTGGAAACCTTTTTCAATAACGATACCGGCGCCTTCAAGTGTGGCACCTGATTCCTTGACAATATCGATCAGACCAAGAAGTGCGCATCCGTTGGCAAGGAAATCGTCGATCAGAAGTACATGATCTTCCGGTCCAAGGAATTTCTTGGAAAGGATTACGTCATAAACTTTTTTATGAGTAAAAGATTCTACCTTTGTAGAATACATTTCGCCGTCCAGATTTACACTCTGTGCTTTCTTTGCGAAAATAACAGGAACATCAAAATACTGGGCTGCAATACAGGCGATACCGATACCGGAAGCCTCAATTGTAAGAATTTTGGTAATAGGACAGTCAGAAAAACGGCGTTTGAATTCTTTACCGATTTCATTGATGAGAGTAATATCCATCTGATGATTTAAGAAACTGTCTACTTTTAAAATATTTCCCGGTTTTACAACTCCATCCTTAAGAATTCGGTCTTTTAAAAGTTTCATAGATTTCTCTCCTTTATATATGTGATTTGTAGGGTTACTGTATAGGTTCTGTTACAGTGAAAAGTACAAAAGCGGGTCTCAGGAACCAGACAGTAACATTAGCCGTTTTGGTAATTATATTAATGATACGCTATAATTTCTTTTCATGCAATTGATTTTAGACAAAAAATCAAAAATAATTATAATTATTTCAAACTAGTTTTTTTAGAAAGTAGAATGTAATCTGTGCAATTTGACGAATAAGATAAAACGGGAAATAAAACAATGAAAGATATGAACTGATATGGGAAATATTTAATAAATGTCCACGCAATCAGATGCGTGATGCTTTGTAGAGGAACTGGAACTGGATGATCCGGAAGAATATATTAAGAACAAATTCAAGGGAAAGAGGTCTCATACGAGAAAACTGTGCTGGACGATGGAACAATTATTTTTGACATTATAACTTCACAAATAAAACAGAGATGTTCCTTTACAGAAATTTGATAAATGTGGTATAATATTATTTACGCTATAAGGAAAATAAGTTAAGTGAACATTTATAACTAAAGCAGGGGTGTTTACTTGCTTGGGGAAAAACGGGCAGATGGTAGATGTAGGTCGGGGTCTGAAGTGAAGGGTGGATTTATATTGAAATCTGTGTGAGATGATGTTATATATGCTCAGAGGCAGAGAGGAGAATGTTATGGGCGAAGAACAAAAGACGCATGTACATGTGCTGGAGGATGGAACTGTAGTTGAACATTCTCATGGAGAGCATGTTCATCACCACAGCCATGCACATACAAAAGCAGTATTGAACCGTCTTTCAAGGGCCATTGGTCATATGGAGTCTATCAAACGCATGATAGAGGACGGAAGGGACTGCAGTGAGGTTCTGATACAGCTCTCAGCAGTGAAATCAGCCATTAATAATACAGGCAAAATCATCCTGCAGGATCATATCGAACACTGCATTGTAGATGCGGTGGAACACGGTGACAAAGACGCGATCAAGGAACTTGAGATTGCTATTGACAGATTTATGAAATAATAAATTGTAACGAAGTGTTATTATTTGTTGCAGGTTACTTTTTCAGATATTTACTGACAGAAAAGGGTAACCATGATGAGAAGTAATATGCGTACCATATAGTACGTAAAGATAAAGGAGAATGTAACTATGGCAAAAGAATGCAGCAACACATCATGTGACAAATCAAGCTGTGAAGGCTGTTCCAGCAAGAAGCCGCAGAGCTTACTGGCTGAAATGAATGCCCACTCAAATGTAAAACATGTGATCGGAGTTGTCAGTGGAAAAGGCGGCGTTGGCAAATCTTTCGTAACTGGTTCCCTGGCAAATATGATGGCAGCACAGGGATACAAAGTAGGTATCCTGGATGCAGATATCACAGGACCATCCATTCCGAAAATGTATGGATTAAAAGGTGCAGCAATGGCAAACGATGAAGGCATTTATCCGATGATCACCAAAAACGGAATCAAGGTAATGTCTATCAACCTTCTGCTTCCTACAGAAGATACACCGGTAATCTGGAGAGGACCGGTTCTGGCAAACATGGTAAAACAGTTCTGGACAGACGTTATCTGGGGCGATGTAGATTATCTCTTTGTGGATATGCCTCCAGGAACAGGTGACGTTCCGCTGACAGTATTCCAGTCTCTGCCGATCGAGGGAAGTGTGATCGTAACCTCTCCTCAGGATCTGGTTAAGATGATCGTAAAGAAAGCCTTCAACATGGCAGAAATGATGAAAATTCCGGTACTTGGTATCGTAGAGAATTACAGCTATGTGAAATGTCCAGACTGCGGCAAACCGATCAAAGTATTCGGTGAGAGTCATATCGACGAGATTGCAGCAGAGCTGAAAGTTCCGGTACTTGGAAAGATGCCGATCGACATGGACTATGCAACAAAGGCTGACGGAGGTTTCTTTGCAGCGATCGATAATCAGTATATTACTGATGCATTAGCTGCAATGCCGAAATAAGACAGAGGAATCTGACCGAAAGGTAGAATAGAAAAATAATAAGAAGCTCTTATTCAGTGGAAACAAGATTATGAAAAATTTTGTTTCAGTACTGGATGAGGGCTTCTGTTATTTTATGGAAATTTTATTATGTGACGGAAGCAATTGTTACTGTTCACTCCGTGCCCAGTAACACGCTTCGCGATGCACAGAATTTATGCTAATTGCATAAATTCGCGCCGTATGTCTCGGGATTTTGGCATATTCATGCCAAAACACCTCGCGGGATAGTGGCGTGTGAACAGTAACAAGCAATTTACTGTAGTCAAAGAATTCATGGAAGGATTAACTGAAAAATTTTTGTCGTGATATTTTGGGTGGCTATATAGAGCTAAACATTTCGATGAAGCGTTCTGCAGCCTGTGAGACGGTCAGACTGTCGTGTTGCGCAAGTACAAGCTGGCGTCCCGGCAGCGGGTCTTTTTAATATCAGCGGCGTCAGCTGATCGTTTTCTTTCAGCATATAGTCCGGAACACAGGCGATGCCAAGTCCGATCCGTGCCAGATCCAGGAGCAGATCATTGCTGTTTAATTCTACTTCCGGCAGGAGTTTCAGATTATGTGCAGTAAATGCTTCATGCAGATATTCACTGGTGGTACTTTTCTGGGAAAGCATCAGAATTGGATACTTCAGAAGCTCTTCGAGCTCAGTCTGGATCGTATGCACAGGAAAATAATCCGTGTTGGCAACAAACACATCCTGAAATTCTTTTAATACACGGGTCTGAAAATGACTGCCAAGTCTTGAGTTCGGATAATTGCATACGATCAGATCCGCCTGGCCTTTCTCCAGAAGCTCCACACAGCCGATGGATGTGCTGTTTGTTACTTTGATGCGGACATCCGGATAAGTCTGATGAAATTTCTGCAGATAATCGATGAGAAAGTAACGACAGATTGTGTCACTGGCTGCGATACGCAGCTGACCTTTCAGCAGATTGTCACCGGACAGAAGGGATTCGCCTTCATCCAGAAGCTGCAATGCTGGCTTTACGTGCTGAAGCAGAAGTTCGCCCTCGGGAGTAAGCAGAACTTTCTTGTGCTTCGGATAAACAGGGGATGGTTCAGCTTTTTTTCCAGAGTCTTGATAGATTGACTGACCGCTGACTGGGAAATAAAGAGCTGGACGGGATGACTTCCGAGAAACTCAGGGTGGTGGCTACGTAATAGAAGACTTTATATAATTCCAGATTAATGTCCATATAGGATCTCCTTTCATTGACAAGGTGGTTTGTGAAATTAATTGTGGTGGGGTATTATACTTATTAATAATGCTAATAAAAAATATAAGATATATTAATTTTACTAATGATATTTCATATGATACTATAAAGAAAACAAATATTACAAGCTGTGTCGGCAGTTGACCAGGCCGTGGCAGCAGGAATGATTGTGGAAGTTGATGTACCGAGAATATAAAAGTACGATACACAAAGGAAAGGAGTTTTCATTTATATGAGTAACGTAAGACGTGCTATGTAGAAAGAAACCGGCCTTCGCTGTACAGGCAAAGGAGTTAAAACATGAGATCAGCAGCTATCTGGGAATCAAATCCGTAACAGCAGTCCGTGTGCTGATCCGCTATGATGTAGAGAATATTTCTGATGAAGTTTTTGATAAAGCATGCAAAACTGTTTTTGCAGAGCCACCTGTAGATGATTTATATCTGGAGAATTTTGAGTCAGCAGAAGGCTCTCATATTTTCTCTGTAGAATTTTTACCTGGACAGTTTGACCAGAGAGCAGATTCCGCTGTTCAGTGCGTACAGTTCCTGGATGAGAATGCACAGCCGATCATCCGCTCCGCAACAACATACGTGATCGAAGGAACTATCACAGATGAGGAATTTGATGCCATCAAACATCACTGCATCAACCCTGTAGATTCCCGTGAGACAGGACTTCAGAAACCGGAAACTCTGGTAACTGTATTCCCGGAACCGGAAGATGTTAAGATCTT
>ENA-OQKD01000396-OQKD01000396.1-human-gut-metagenome-genome-assembly--contig:-NODE-396-length-11503-cov-2.489803_pt1 | contig 11503 bp, 15 predicted proteins | sample MGYA00242775_ERZ504792 | MGnify/ENA primary metagenome ERZ504792 (study PRJEB26092, sample SAMD00036401) | human gut metagenome | host: Homo sapiens | study: EMG produced TPA metagenomics assembly of...
ATTTGGTTATGAGCAAGTAGCAAAGCGGATTGTAAATATCCGTTTGACAATTGAATAGGAGAGACTTGACAGCCCTGAATTTTCAATAAAAAACATTTGATTATATGAGGAGGTGCGCCAGTGAATTTATCTGGAACTGTATTAAAAGGGCGCTACTGTATTTTGGAGCCTGTTGGAAAAGGTGGCGGAGGGAAAGTCTATCTTGCCAGAGACCTGGAATTGGGCGTTTTATGGGCAGTAAAAGAAATACAGGCATCCGGCAAAAGTGAAGCTCGGATGCTTCTGAAACTTTCTCATCCATCTCTGCCAAAGATGATAGATTACATAGAAGATGATCAGAAATGCTATATTGTTATGGAATATGTCAGGGGAAAATCCCTGGGTGAGTATTTAAGAGACGGAAAACGTTTTTCTGCAAATGAAATCGTTAAATATGGAATGGAGATTGTTGATGTATTCTCCTATTTTCATAACAGGAAACCGCCAGTTTATTATGGAGATCTTAAACCAGACAATCTAATGCTGGGCGAGAATGGCAGATTATATCTGATCGATCTGGGTGGTGCTGTAAATGGATATAAATATCAGCATAAAGTATGTACAGGCACAACCGGCTTTGCAGCACCGGAACAATATGAAGGTAAGATAAACGCAGCAACAGATATTTATACATTTGGAAAAACATTATCTGCTTTATGTGGAAAGACTGACTATCTGTTATTTATTCGGAATATGCAATTGTTCTGGCTTATTTTCAGATGCTGCATGAAGAAGCCGGAAATGCGTTATCAGAACATGCAGACTGTACAGAAAAAACTAAGCAGGATCCAAAAGAGACAAAGTCAGAGTAAAATTAAAAACATGCTGGTTTTGTCAGGGAGCAGCATTGTTTTTGCAGTAATAGCTGTCTTTCTTCTATTCAGTTCTAATCTGGTATCCGGTTCCAGACCATTTAATTTCTATGAAGAACTGACTGCTATTACAGACCTCTATTATCAGGAAGAATTTCAAAACGGCAGTAAAGCGGATCAGGAGAAAATTTGTGAGCATGCAGATATCAGACTGCGGGAATTACAAAAGCAATGTACAGAAAAAGAAGAATCCCGAAAGATTCTGCAGCTTCTGGCAGTAAACAGCGAATATCAGGAGAATTACGAAAATGCCGGGCTCTACTTTGAACAGATGCTTCTCTATGATGAAACCTACAGAGCCGGATACGGTGAATATGGAATGTTTCTGCTCCGCATCGGACAACAGGAAGCCAGTCAGACACTATGGACGGAATATAAGTCGAAAGAAACGATGTTAGATGATACAGTCAGCAGAAATCTGAGATTATGGGAAAAGGAGATGAGTAAGATTGAAGAAAAATCGTAACAGACTTTTAATTATAATATCCGTATGTTTATGCCTGTACCTGACTTCAACTATCTCTGCCATGCAGATGGGCGGCTTTGATATTGATGTGGGAAATGGAGAGAACAGTAGTTGGCAATGGCAGGAAGAACAGCAGTGGAATCAGAGCAGCTGGGAGAATACATGGGAAAACAGCTGGCAGACTGGTGACAACATATCAGAAACTCCTGCACAGAACAATCAGACAAAGGACAATGAATATCCATATGATTCTGATATAGGAAACGGAACACAGGATAATACACAGCAATGGAATGATATACAGCAGAGCAGCACTGACTGGAATAACGGCAGTCAGTGGAACAACAATTCACAATGGTATAATAATTCCCAGAGTAATAACGATACTCAGAATAATAACACCCAGAGCAATAATAATTCTGCATGGAATATCCAATCTCAAATAGATAATAACATGCAGACTACATCCCAGACAGATAAATCCACTGTTAAAATCCCAGAAGCAACCTCGCCAACATCAACCCCGGTACCAACACCCAAGCCAGCAAAAAGAAAAATAAGAAGAAACAGAATAAAACAGAGAAAGAAAACAAAAGTACAGTTAATTTCAAAGAGTTTCAAAATGAAGAAAATCAAGGGGATATTGTTAAATATACACGTATAAAAGATGAGCCTGTAGTATTTCAATACATACAAGATCCAGAGAATCCCTATATTTTACAAATTAAGACAATATCTCAAGGCTCTGTTCAGATCTTATCCTTTCGCCTTAACGGAACAGAATGTCCCTGGCACTGGGAAGAAGATTGCATCATACCAGATATGGAAGATAACAAGGTGGAAGAAATAGAATTATTGGCTATTTCTCAAGGTGGAAAACTGATAAAATTTATATCTGATTAAGAAAAAAGAAGCCTTTCAGAAATAACTCTGATCGGCTCCTTTTCTATTGCGGGTATGCATATTTTGCTTTTTGCGATAAAATATCAGCCCAATTTCTTTCATGACGTAATACTCTGAGAATATGAATTTCTTTAGTTTCTTCCATTATGATGTAAAAAATTAAAGATGGAGAGAAACGTTTTTTTATGTATAAAATATCCTCTGTAAAGAAGTTGGGTTTTGGGAAAAATTGTGCCTGAATGGCTTAGACTTTGTAATTGATTTTTTATATCGGACTGAAAACGGTCAGCACGGTGCTGGCCGAATTCTTTCTCGATATAATCTGCGATATCAGCAATATCATAAATTGCTTCTAAAGTTAAAATGATGCTATATTCTTGCATTTCTTCTCGCAGTCCGTAATTTAGTAATCTTGCAAAAAGCATCTTCAAGTGATAATTCACGACCAGACTCCATATCATCAATTCCTCTGTCTAACATATGGAGAAGAGCAAGATCTGCCTGGCTTTTATCGGGTGTAGGGATTTCTTTTGATAATTTCATATAATCACTCCATTCCTACGATTATAATATTATGACTGTTAGAAGTATCTGTTCATAGTTTATCATGAAGCGAAGAGTAATACAATCATAATATTTTGACAAATTTCGACATAGCATAGAAAAGAAAAAGTACATAGACGCTTCAGAAAAACAATGCTATAATCTATCATATTATATCAATTTTTCTGAAACAGGAGGAATCTTATGTACAAAGCAATTTTGTTTGACTTAGATGGAACATTAACAGAATCCGGAGAGGGTATCACAAAGTCTGTTCAGTATGCGCTGGAAAGAATTGGCAAGCCTGAGGCGGATCTTGAGAAACTGAAAGTGTTCGTAGGACCACCGCTTATGGAAATGTTTATGAAATACGCGCAGATTGATGAAGAAACTGCAAAACGGGCAGTGGAAATCTACAGAGAACGCTATTCTGTAACCGGAATCTTTGAGAATGCCGTATATCCGGGAATTGAGGATATGCTGGCGCAGTTAAAAAAGAAAGGATACATTCTTGCAGTGGCTTCCTCCAAACCGGAAGTATATGTAAGACAGATTCTGGATCATTTCGGACTTACACAGTATTTTACCGAAATTGGCGGAAGTGAAATGGATGGCTGCAGGACCAATAAGACAGAAGTGATCGAAGATGTTCTGAAGCGACTGAACATGGATAAACACAGAGATCAGGTCATTATGATAGGTGATAAAGAGCATGATGTATACGGAGCGCGCAAATCAGGGCTGGAATGCATCGCTGTTTCTTTTGGATATGGAACAGAAGAAGAACTCAAACAGGCAAAGCCTTTGAAAATTGTCGATTCTGCAGAAGAAATCGAAATTTTTTCGCCTGAGCCCTCTGAGAAAACAAACCATTGTTTCTAAAATCTGGAGGGCAGGATATCCGGTAGGAATCCACTTCATAATCTCGCAGATCGTTGCAGGAACCGCGCTGGCAATATTTGCAAGAACTGCAGTAAACTCAGCTGAGACATACTATAATTATACGATTTTTCTTACCGGCTTAACTGGAATTCTGGCTATGATCCCGGCATTGTATTTTTATCGAAGAGATAAAGTCAGAAGAATTGCCGGCGGTCTGATCCCGGCACAGAAAAAAGTATCACTTTCTTTAACGGAAATAATTCTTCTGCTTCTGGCAGGAGCCGGACTTGCACAGTACGGAAATTTCCTGATGGCAATGCTTCAGTCTTTTATCAATAGCAGCACCTATCAGGAAAGCATGACCAGAATTACAGAAGGAAAATCGCTTTTTATGATGATTTTCTGGATGGGAATTATCGCACCTGCAGCGGAGGAAATGATTTTCCGATGGTTAATCTATCTGCGCCTGCGCGACTGGCTGAAGATGCCGGTGGCAGCAGTGATTTCCGGACTGATCTTTGGTATCTATCACGGAAATATCGTGCAGGGAATTTATGCAAGTATCCTCGGAACTGCATTTGCATGGATACTGGAAATGAGTGGAAATATTTACAGCAGTATGCTGCTCCATATGGGAGCAAATATCTGGTCATTGCTTATTTCAGAATATGCACTGGATCTGTTTTCCGTGAAATACGGCGTACAGATTCTCATATTGATCTACCTGATTCTGCTGATCAGTGTGGTATATTGCCTCACTCATTTCGAAAAGATGTGCAGTATAAGAAAAAAGAAGAGAATGATATAAAAATAGAGAAAAGACAGAGACATCTGCAATTGTGGAATGACAGTACACATGCAGGTGTCTTTTTGATTCAATTAGGTAAGATTATGTTAAGACGAAAGAAAAATAATCGTTTAACCAAATTGAATAGAAAATATTCGTGTTACTGAGAACGGAGTAACAAATAAGTATTTAGCTATTTAGCACTTGACAGATACAGCAGTATTCTGTATGATAAGTGTATCAATACAACTAATACACTAAATACACATGTAAAATAAAACAAGACATTACGAAACATGCAGCCGAAAGGAGGAATCACTGGTGATTGTTTTGGATTATCAGGACAGGCGTCCAATTTATGAGCAGGTTACAGATAAATTCCAGATCCTGATCCTGAACGGTGTCCTGCCGCCGGGATCGCAAATGCCGTCAGTAAGGCAGCTTGCCACAGAGTTGTCCGTCAATCCCAACACGATCCAGCGTGCATACATGGAGCTGGAGAAACTGGGACTGATCTATCCGGTAAAAGGCAGAGGAAATTTCGTAGCAGACAGTTCTCAGGTACAGAAGATAAACAGAGAGAGCTACCGAAAAGAATTCACAGCACTGATAAAGAAAGGCAAAAACACAGGATTCAGCAGAGAGGAACTGGAGAAAATGCTTGCGGAAACCTTTGAAAAGGAGGATGAATCATGATAGAGATCAGAAACGGCAGTAAGGCTTTCGGAGAAATCCATGCCATTGACCATGTATCAATGGAAATCGGTGAACGTCAGATATTCGGTCTGGTAGGAACCAACGGTGCAGGAAAGAGTACACTGCTTCGAATGGTTGCCGGAGTGATAAAGCCGGACGAAGGAGAAATTCTGGTGGATCAAGAACCGATCTATGAGAATGAAAAGATAAAGCAGCAGATATTTTACATTTCAGATGGCGGGTATTTTCCACAGGGATATACAGCAGCAGATCTGAAAGATTTCTACAGAGAATATTATCCGGGCTTCATGACTGACCGCTACAGCAAACTAATGGACCAGTTTCATCTGGATGAGAAACGCAGGATCAGCGCCTACAGCAAGGGAATGAAAAAACAGCTTCTGGTCATTATGGGAATCAGTGCAGGAACAAAATATCTGCTATGCGATGAGACATTCGACGGACTGGATCCGGTGATGCGTCAGGCAGTGAAGAGCCTGTTTGTGTCCGAAATTATGAACCGCGATTTTACCCCGGTGACCGCATCCCACAATATGAGAGAACTGGAGGATGTGTGTGACCATGTAGGACTCCTGCACAAAGGCGGAATTCTTCTGTCTAGAGAACTGGAAGACATGAAATTCCATATCCATAAGATTCAATGTGTACTGCCGGATCAGACGAAAGAAGAAGCACTGCTGAAAGAACTGGACGTTTTGAAGAAAGAACATCAGGGTTCACTTCTGATACTTACGGCGAGAGGAACCAGAGAAGAAATATTTCGAAAAGTACAGACACAGAATCCAATATTCTGCGAAGTAATTCCATTGACACTGGAGGAGATATTTATCAGCGAAACGGAGGTGGCAGGCTATGAAGTCAAAAACATTTTCTGGTAGATCATTAAGAAGCAGCTTAAAGGGCAGTACCTGGATTCTGGTGTTGTTGTTACTGGGATTTATGGTTGTATTTCCGGTAGCAGAACTGATGCTGATCGGAAATCAGACGGATGAAATCCACAGGATGACTTTTGCTATGATCTGTTCCTATCTGGTAATTCCGGGCTTTCTGGTTACAATGCTTGCGGCCGTTGTAAATGCCCTGAATGAATTCTGGTATCTTTTTTCCAGAGATAAGATTGATTTTTATCACAGTCTTCCGGTAACAAGAAGCAGGTTCTTTTGGGAAAAAACAATTAGAGGTCTGGTGCTGTATCTGGTTCCATATACGATCATGGAACTGATCACAATGGCGATCGCGGTCAGCAAAGGATATGGCAGTCATCTGATCACGGCAGCAGGGAAAATGTTTCTGGAGCATCTGTTTATGTATCTGCTGCTTTATTTCGGAGCAGTGCTGGCACTGGTAATTGCAGGAAATATTCTGGCAGGTATTCTGTCACTATGCTGCGTTTACCTTTACGGACCTGTACTGGGCATTCTTTTATGGGTGCTGGAAATGATGTATTTCAGACGAATATGGGACTTAAAGAGGAATGGCAGAAAAGATATCTGTTTTTCTTCACCTGTATCTATTTCCGTGGCATTGCGGACTTATTCAGGTACAAAAGAATTTCTGGATCATTATAGTGGCGGGATACTGCTTCTGATCACTCTGGCAGTATGTGCATATCTTGCATATACAAAGCGTCCAGCTGAGAAAACAGGAAAATCTTTTGTTTACGGATTTCTGGAACCAATCCTTTGTTTATGGTCGTAATCCCTGCAGCTCTGGCAATTGGGACGATGTTTGGACTGATCGGACCGGAAGAAAACAGGACAGGATGGTGGATATTCGGGCTTGTGCTGGGGACAGTTGTATTTTATGGAATTTTGCAGGTTATTTTTGCAATGGATTTCCGCAAAGTGGCAGCACACAAGCTGCAGCTTCTGATTTTGGGAATATGTGTAGCTGTCAGTGCCTGGATATTACACACAGATGCCATCGGGTATGATACAAGAATTCCGGCAATGGCAAAAACTGAGGAAATCAGTCTGAATCTGGAGTGGATAGGAACTGAGAGTGTGAATGAACCGCAGATGGAAGTGAGTTCTGGTTCATATAAACTGGACAGACTCTTTTATTTCATGGGCGGAAATTATGGCAGATGGTCAGATGCAGGAATGTCAGATAAAATTTATGAAGTGTTAAAAGAAATTGCGTCTTATCAGAACAGTAAGGAGTGTAGCGGAACAGAAATAGGAGTTCAGTTTAAAAAGAAGAGCGGTTTCGATATTACCAGACAATATATAGTGACAGCGGAGCAGCTTGGCAGACTGCTGGAAGCGTGTTATGAGCAGGGAACATTAAAAGATAATAAATATAATGTTCTGGAAGAGTACAGACAGAAAGTCACATTTATATCGGTAACTCCGTTGAATGAATTAGATGATCAGTATTCTGTAACACTGGAAAAAGCTGACAGCCAGAAAGTTCTGGATCTGCTGAAACAGGATATAGCAGAAGCTTCACCGCAGGATCTTGTAGGAATTCCTTGCGGACGGCTGGAACTTTACACTACTTCTTATGCAGAGATGGATGAGGAATCCTATGCAGGAGTAAGCAGATATAGTTTTTTCCGACATTTAAGAGGACGCTTGCTTTCCTGAAAGAAAAAGGTTATGCTTTTGCTGTGGAAAAAGAAAATCTGAAACAGTACAATTATTCGGTGACATATAATACAGAAGAAACGGATGTCACAGATTCTGAACAGAAAGCAGAATTGGCTCAAAGCCTGATTTATGAGTGGGAATGCCCGGCATGGCTGGAACTCGAAGCGGGTGTGAGCGTGAAATCAGTTCTGAACAGCATAGCGTCTGTCGGAGAATCACCGAATGGAGCAGAATTGTCTGTACTGAAAGTGAAAGAACCGGAATTTATAAAGAAAATAGTAGAAACTGGCGAGGAAGAAGAATGAAGAAAGCAGTTCGTCTGGATAAGTTCCTGGCAGATGCAGGAGCAGGGACCAGAAGTGAGGTAAAGAAATATATTCAAAAAGGAAAAGTCCAGGTCAATGGTGTACCTGCAAAGAAGCCGGAGATCAAGGTCAGTGAAGAAGATGAAGTAGTTCTGGATGGAAATAGAATTTCCCAGGCACCGGAATTTGTCTATTATCTTCTGCACAAACCGGCGGGCTATGTCAGTGCCACAGAGGATAAGCGGGACAAAACAGTGATGGAACTTGTACCGTCAGACAGAAAAGGCCTGTTTCCGGTAGGAAGACTGGACAAAGATACGGAGGGCCTGCTTCTGATCACGGATGATGGAGTACTTGCACATGAACTTCTTTCCCCTAAGAAACATGTAGACAAAACATACTATGCTGTCACAGACGGATGTATGACTGGAGAGGATGTACAGAGATTTGCTGAAGGTCTTGAAATCGGAGAAAAAAACTCTGACCATGCCTGCAAAACTGGAAATTCTCAGTACGAGAGAAGTCAAAGAGACAGAACTGGAACAGTACCCGTCAGGATGGTCATCGGAAATTCAGCTTACGATCAAAGAGGGAAAATTCCATCAGGTTAAGCGAATGACAGAAGCGGTAGGAAAGAAAGTTGTCTATTTGAAACGAATTTCCATGGGAGTATTGACATTACCGGATGATCTCAAAAAAGGCGAATGCCGTCAGTTGACTGTAGAAGAAGAAAAGAGATTAAAAGAAAGTGTTGTCACAAAATAAGTGAAATTGTAAGAATACATGGTTGATTGTCCGCTGATATAATGGACATTATAACATGTGTCGGTAAAGTGCAGGAAACTGAGTTTGTCAGAAGCAGATCAGAACCTGGAAAGAACTGTAAAAATAATAAAAAATTTGCAAAAAACCCTCTTTACATGGAGGGTTTTTGTATGCTATACTACAGAAGTTGCGAGTCATACGCATCTATTGCGTATGCAAAAATATACACGTTCGGAGATTCCCGCGGATGGTGCCCTGCGGTGTGAGGCTGGGTCCCCAGGAAAGAGAACCGGGCGGAAGAAATTAACCAAAAAGGAGAACAAACATGAGCGTTATTTCAATGAAACAGCTTTTAGAAGCAGGCGTACATTTCGGACATCAGACAAGAAGATGGAACCCTAAAATGGCTCCATATATCTACACAGAGAGAAACGGTATCTATATCATCGACTTACAGCAGTCTGTAGGCATGGTTGACGATGCATACAATGCAATCGCTGATATCGTAGCAGACGGTGGAAACATCTTATTCGTAGGAACAAAGAAACAGGCTCAGGATGCTATCAAAACAGAAGCAGAGCGTTGCGGACAGTTCTATGTAAACGAGAGATGGTTAGGCGGTATGCTTACAAACTTCAAAACTATCCAGAGCCGTATTGCAAGACTGAAAGAAATCGAAGCTATGGAAGCTGATGGAACATTTGACGTTCTTCCTAAAAAAGAAGTTATCGAACTGAAAAAAGAACTCGTTAAGTTACAGAAGAACTTAGGCGGTATCAAAGAAATGAAGAGACTTCCAGATGCAATCTTCATCGTAGATCCTAAAAAAGAAAGAATCTGCGTACAGGAAGCTCATACATTAGGAATCCCGCTTATCGGTATCTGCGATACAAACTGCGATCCAGAAGAACTGGATTATGTAATCCCGGGTAACGATGATGCAATCCGTGCAGTAAAATTAATCGTTTCCAAAATGGCAGACGCTGTTATCGAAGCAAAACAGGGTACTGCAGATGCAGACGGCGAAATCGAAGCTGAATCTGAAAAGTTCGCAGCTACAGAAGAATAATTTTTTGAACCAGAGCAGGAAAGCCGACAGGCTTTCCTGTCATTGAAAAAGGAAAAGCCCTCCGGGCGATTTACGAATATTATTCAGGAGGAAAATGAAATGGCTATCACAGCAGCACAGGTAAAAGAATTAAGAGAAATGACCGGCGCCGGAATGATGGATTGTAAGAAAGCTCTTACAGCTACAGAAGGCGATATGGATAAAGCAGTAGAATTCCTTCGCGAAAAAGGTCTTGCTACAGCACAGAAGAAAGCAAGCCGTGTAGCAGCAGAAGGTCTTTGCAAAACTTTAGTTTCCGAAGATGGAAAGAAAGCAGTTGTTGTAGAAGTTAACGCTGAGACAGACTTCGTAGCTAAGAATGAAAAATTCCAGAACTACGTTGCAGATGTAGCTGCTCAGGCTATGAACACAACAGCAGCAGACATTGATGCTTTCCTTGCAGAAGCATGGGCACTTGACACAACCAAGACTGTTAAAGAAGCTCTTGCAGCTCAGATCGCAGTTATCGGCGAGAACATGAACATCAGAAGATTTGCTCAGGTAAAAGAAGAGAACGGCTTCGTTGCTTCCTATACACATATGGGCGGTAAGATCGGTGTCTTGTAGACGTTGAAACAGACGTAGTTAATGACGCTGTTAAAGAAATGGCTAAGAACGTAGCAATGCAGATTGCAGCTCTGAAACCACAGTACACAAGCGACAGCGAAGTAAGCGCTGATTACATCGCACATGTAAAAAGAAATTCTTATGGCTCAGATCCAGAACGACCCGAAAGAATCCCAGAAACCAGCTAAGGTTATCGAAGGAATGATCACAGGACGTATCAAGAAAGAGCTTAAAGAAATCTGCCTTCTTGACCAGACATACGTTAAAGCTGAAGACGGAAAACAGTCTGTAGCTAAATACGTAGAGCAGGTTGCTAAAGAAAACGGCGCTAAGATCACAATCAAAGGTTTCGTACGTTACGAGACAGGTGATGGTATCGAAAAGAAAGAAGAAAACTTTGCAGAAGAAGTTGCAAAGCAGATGAACGCATAATCTTACAGTTCGCATAAGAATTTGAACCGTATTATTATCATGTAAATCAACGAAAAACCTTGAATTTCCTATGAAAATGGGATAATTCAAGGCTTTTTTGCGTGTTGGGGAATGAATTTTGAATTATCGTAAATTATCGCTATTTATGTATAGAATTGGGTAAAAATTGGGGAGTGAGCTGGGGAAATTCAATTACCCAACTGGCGTATGAAACTTCGCCTCATTCTTCTAAAATAAATAGGCGAAGATTACCTGTTTTATTTTGTTGGGGAGTAGCATAATTCCCCAATATTTGATGTATGTTTCCGAAATTATTTCAGGCGTTATTAAATGAATATGAAGAAATCAGGACAAACCTGTTAAAAGAACTGTCAGGGGAAGACAAGGCAGTTTTATATATGGACTTAAACGAAACTGATCATAAAGATAGCGGACTATATATGTCAGAATGAGGAAGTAGTCCGGAAAGGATAGGTGAGTTATGGGCGAAAAGTTCTGAACTGGAATCTGAACGACTTCGGGCAGA
>ENA-OQKD01000401-OQKD01000401.1-human-gut-metagenome-genome-assembly--contig:-NODE-401-length-11404-cov-2.986433_pt1 | contig 11404 bp, 14 predicted proteins | sample MGYA00242775_ERZ504792 | MGnify/ENA primary metagenome ERZ504792 (study PRJEB26092, sample SAMD00036401) | human gut metagenome | host: Homo sapiens | study: EMG produced TPA metagenomics assembly of...
ATGTAGGTAATACCGATCATTTTTATCAGCGTTGCCAGATAGCCTTCATCCAGAGGAAGGCTGTCTTTCAGCCGATCCACCGCTGAAAATATATACTCAATCTTTCCTGCTGCAAGCCCCAGGATCATAATCCCGATTCCCACAGTTACAAAAACAGCGTATTCCGGCTTTGTTCCTTTCAGAAAAAATCCAAGCATTACGCCGCATACACCAAGAAGAGAAATCTTTATAATATCCATGCTCCGCTCCTTCCGCATCTGCTCCGGCTACATAACAAAAAGAGTCTGTATACTTTCAAACAGATCGTATATATAGGGAACGATCCAGAAGAGAACCACCAGAAGTCCGGCAAGACTTACCAGAAACGCCTGCTCATCTCTGCCACTGTGTTTCAGTATCTGAGAAAGAACAGAAACAAGGATTCCCACTGCCGCTATTTTAAAAATAATACCGACTTCCAAATCGTCCTCCTTTCCCAAGCTCTGCACAGTTTTCTTCCTACCACAAAAGCACTCCCAGAAAAATTCCTCCCAGAATCCCCAAATTCCGGCATAGTTCTTTTTTTCCGGAAGCTGGCAGGCCAGAAAATCCAGCCTCCTGCACAGCTCTTCCTCAAAAATATCCAGCTGCCTTAGCTGCATTTCTCTATCCAGATAGCCAAGCCTGTCTCCAAGAGAAGCGATCAGTTCCATTTCTTCTGCAGAAAAACCTGCGGTCCGGAACTCTTTTTTTGCACAGTCCCGGAAAATCTGTCCAAGGGTCTGACCTTCCTGACCTTTCAGCCTGTCCGCAAGACTCTGAAGGAACTCCCGGTACATACCGTCAAACTTTTCTGAAATTTCCAGAAACGCCTCAGGAAAACAGCTATTGCCGCAGCGCACTGTCCCCTTTAAGCATGAGGTCAGCCACAGGAATTTTTTCAGATTCCGCTCTCTTTTTGTAAGCTCCATACTCTTTGCAGTCCCCATGCCGGTCCCTGCAATAAAAATCATGAGAATGCCTGCAAATTTCAGCATGGAACTCCCCTTCCGTCAAAAATCCCCCTGATAATACCGGCTCTTTTTTCTTTTCCCAGAACAATATATCTGTCAAATACTCGCATTTTTTTCAGCCCTGCAAAAAAGGGTGTGGCAAGCACAGCTTCCACATTCTCTCCATGAGCAGTGGCGATCAGTCTGCACCCACTGTGGATCACCGCTTCCACTGCGCGGAAGTCCTCTTCCTTTCCAAGCTCATCCACTGCCACTACCGCCGGGGACATGGCTCGTATCAGCATCTGCATTCCCTGGGCTTTCGGACAGCAGTCCAGCACATCCGTTCTCATTCCCAGGTCATTCTGGGGGATGCCCTGATAGCAGCCTGCCAGCTCGCTTCTCTCATCCACCACGCCAACTGTAACACCCGGAATCTTTCCGAAGCCATTGCTGAGCTGTCGGATCACATCCCTTAAAAGTGTGGTTTTTCCACATCTGGGCGGTGAGATGATCAGTGTATGGGCTGTCCATTTTTCTTTTCGGATATAGGGCATTACAGCGTCTGCGCATCCTGGTATCTGATGAGCCAGACGCACATTGATACAGGAAATATATTTCATTCCCCTGATCCGGTCGCCATCCAGGATCACTTTTCCGGTAACCCCTACCCTGTGGCCTCCCTGTACGCTCATATATCCCTGGCGAAGTTCATCCTCATAGGCGTACAGAGAATACCCGCTTACGTATTCCAGTGTCTCTTTCAGATCCTCTCTTGTTACCACATACGGATCCCTGCCCTTTGTTCTTAAAAACATTCTCCTTTATCATAAGTAAGAAACAGCGGCCTTCCTGCCCGGAGACGGATCTCGTACAATCTGTCGTAATCGATCTCCGTCTGGACAAGAAGCCGCCGGATATTTCCGGCAAACAGATTCTGGATCTGACTGGCCTCCATTGTCCTCCCCCCTCTTTACACATAATATATGAGGACAATCTCTGTTTCATTACCGGATTTTACGGAAGGCTTATTTCCAGATGTTCCCATCTGAGCTCCAGAGGGTTTTCTGACCACACAGCTCCGCTGTATCCCGGCTCCATTTCCAGCAGCACAGAATTTCCTCTGTCCATTGGGATGGTACGGGGATCTCTGGAAAATCCCTCGCCGGTCCATTTCATATATGCTTCACGAAGCACCCACTGGTCATAGAAAGCTTCCTTTATGTGATCAGATTCCAGTATTTCCTGAAACAGGGATACCGGCACCAGTTTCTGCAGGCCTTTTTCATAATCCAGTTCTCTGTGTTCCTGAATATCAATCCCCACTTCCTCGCCTGCCAGAACACAGACCACATACTTTCCGGAATGGCTGATGTTATAATGAATTTTCGGCTGTAACGTAAAAAACGGTTTCCCGTGCTCGCCTTTTGCCCTCGGCTCAAAAGCAAGCTTCCGTCCATACTCTTTCAGAAGCGCCTCTTCCAGAAGCTTTTCTCCTGTCATATGTCCCATGTTTTTGTGCTCATACTGCGGGGGAATCTCGGTAAAATAAATGACTGCTTTCATACTCCTGCCTCCTTTAAAAATCTGGACGGTTCTCTGTCCTTTTCGTACTGCCGTTTCACATAGCATAACGTGAGTTTTTTCTTTGCCCGGGTCATTCCGACATAAAACAGTCTTCTCTCTTCTTCCAGAGCCGGCTCAAGAACTGCTTTTTTATAAGGGATGCTGCCTTCATTTACATTCAGTATATAAACCCGGTCAAATTCCAGCCCCTTTACTCCGTGCATGGTGGAGATCAGAACTCCTTCTGTCTCTTTTTCCTGCTTCTTTGCCTGTTCATTCAGTCTCTTCGTATAATCTTCTATGTAAGTCTCCCATTCTTCCAGACTGTTTATTCCTTTTGCGCTTTCCAGAAGGCGGTCCAGGATCTCACTTAATTCCTCTGGTTTTATTTTACGATAACGTGCATATTCATGCAAGTATTCTTCATATCCCATACCTTTTCTGATAAAATTTATAGCCGCATAAGGGGGCAGCCCCTTCAGAATCCTGAGATGGGTTTCCAGGGTGGTGATCCTGTCGCACATCCAGTCCTTATTCTTATAAAATTCCTTCAGCTGCTCAAAAGACAGTTCATTTGAAATCGCCAGAGCCTCCCGTGAAAGATAACGGTTGGGACGGTTCATGATCTCCAGAAAATTTTTCCTGCAGTTCTGCCCGGCTGCCAGTCTCATATATGCCATCATATTTCTGCATATCCAGTGATGAAAAAAGATTGGGCAGAGTTTCTTTCATGGAAAAAGGTACCTGACGCTCCATCAGAGCTCCCACAAGGCCTTCTGCCTCCTGATTTGTCCGGAGAAGTATTGCCGTATCCTTCAGATCATCGCCTGCATCCAGTCTCCTGCGCAGCTCACCGGTAATCTCCATATATTCTTCTCTGGGATTGGGAAATTCCAGAATACTTACCGGTTCACCCTCCGGATTGGGAGTGGACAGCTCTTTTTTAAAACGTGTTTTATTTTCTCCGATCACATTCATGGCTGATCCAAGGATTCTTTTTGTACACCGGTAGTTTACATTTAAGACCACCGTTTCTGCTTCCGGATAATCCTTTGTAAAATTCAGCATGATCTCCGGTCTTGCTCCCCGGAAGTGATAAATAGACTGATCGTCATCTCCTACGATAAACAGATTATTTTCAGGCTTTGCCAGAAGCCTGACGATATCATACTGAAGCTGATTGATGTCCTGAAATTCATCTACCAGAATATACCGGAATTTATTCTGCCAGGCTTGCAGAATATCCTGTCTCTGCTGAAACAGCTCATAGCAGTACAAAAGCATATCGTCAAAATCCAGCTTCCGCCTTGCCGTACATGCTTTCCGGTATCCCTGATATATCTGGCGGAACACCTCATCCGGACAGCAGGAAGAATAATAATGCTCCAGAGAAATCCGGTTTCCTTTTACCACACTGATCTCTTTTGCCAGTTCTCCGGTAAAATCGCCCTCTTCTGCAAGCTCTCCTGCCAGCTCCAGGGTAAGTTCTTTTAAAATACTATTCTTTTCTTCCTCTGACAGAATATTTGCCGCAGTAAATCCATATGCCTGTTTTAAAATAGCATAAAATACCCCGTGAAAGGTTCCAAACGTCACCGGGCTGTGCTCCTGTCCGGTAAATTTTAAAAACCGTTCCTTCATTTCCTTTGCCGCGGCCCTGGAAAATGTCACAACAAGAATGGAAGCCGGGGATATCCCACATTCTTTTGTCATATATGCAATTCGTTCTACTGTTACGGAGGTTTTCCCCGATCCGGGGCCTGCCAGAACCATCATGGGTCCTGACAGGTGGGCGATTGCCCGTTTCTGAGATGGATTACGTTTCATATAAGTCCGTTCTTAGCTGAGTTTTTCAATGGCTGCTTTTACGCGCTTCAGAGTTTCTTCCTTGCCAATGATCTCCATGATCTCAGTTGCTCCGGCAGGTGTCATCTGCTTGCCGGAAACTGCAGTACGGAGCGGCCACATAACATATCCGTTCTTGTAGCCCTTTTCTTTTACAAATTCGCTTAAAGAAGCAAACAGAGGATCATTTGTATAGTCCTCCTGAGCTTCAAGTACAGGAAGAACCTCTTTTAATACAGTAAGAGCAGTTTCTTCTGTTGTTTTCATTTTTTTGTGGCAGTACATGGAGGAATCATACTCCGGAACTTCCTCAAAGAAGTCGATCAGAGCCGGAATATCCGGGAATACCTCGATTCGTGTCTGCACCATTCCTGCAATTTTATGGAAATTATAATCTTTTTTCAGTACTTCCTTCATATAAGGCAGGGCTTTTTCATAAAAAGCTTCCGGATCCATTTTTTTGATATATTCGCCGTTCATCCAGCGCAGCTTCTGGATATCAAAAACAGCCGGTGATTTGCTGATGTGGTGATAGTCAAAGGCTTCCACAAGCTCAGGAAGAGAATAGATCTCTCTGTTTTCCTGAGGGCTCCAGCCAAGAAGGGCCACAAAGTTTACAATCGCCTCTGTCAGGAATCCCTGATCTACCAGATCCTCATAGGAAGAATGTCCGGAACGCTTGCTGAGCTTCTGATGTTCCTCGTTTGTAATAAGAGGACAGTGTACATAAACCGGGATTTCCCAGCCAAACGCCTCGTAAATACGATTGTATTTCGGCGCTGAGGAAAGGTACTCGTTTCCGCGGACCACATGGGTGATTCCCATCAGGTGATCGTCCACTACGTTTGCAAAATTATAAGTGGGATAACCGTCTGATTTAATCAGGATCAGATCTTCCATTTCCTCATTATTTACTGTGATATCTCCGTAAATCACATCATGGAATGTAGTGGTTCCCTCTGTGGGCATATTAAACCGGATTACATGAGGCTCTCCTGCTGCAAGACGTCTCTCTACTTCTTCCTTAGGAAGATTCAGACAGCGCTTGTCATAAATGGAAATTTCTTTTCCTGCCACCACACGCTTCATAGATTCCAGCTCTTCCTGTCCGCAGAAACAGTAATAAGCGTCTCCCTGATCTACAAGCTTTTTTGCATATTCCAGATAAAGACCGGAAGCCTGACGCTCACTCTGTACATAAGGTCCTACGCCGCCGTCTTTATCCGGCCCCTCATCATGAAGCAGACCTGTCTTTTCCATGGTGCGGTAAATAATATCAACCGCGCCCTCCATATAGCGCTCCTGATCCGTATCCTCAATACGGAGGATAAAATCTCCCCCCTCATGTTTGGTGATCAGGTATGCGTATAATGCCGTACGCAGATTTCCCACATGCATTCTTCCTGTGGGGCTTGGCGCAAATCTTGTCCTTAACTTTGTCATAATCTCTCTCCTGTTTTTCTTTATACTATGAAATTCCCTGAGACATCTCTGCCTCAGGGAATTTAGCGCTGTCGTCCGATACACGGCAACCGTTTAACTCAATTATGCTTCGATGCCTCTGTTCTTCAGATATTCGATCACATCTCCTACGGTAGCAAGATCTGCAAGCTCCTCCGCAGGAATCTCAATATTGTACTCATCCTCCAGTGCCATTACAAGCTCAAAAAGATCCAGTGAATCTGCCCCCAGGTCATCCTTAAAAGAAGTTTCCAAATTAATCTCATTTTCATCACAGCTTAACTGCTCTGCGATCATTTTTTTCATTTCTTCTAACATTACTATCTTCTCCTTTATCAAATATGCTGCTTTGATGTGGAAAGTATATATTCTGTACATCTATTTGTCAATAGATTTCCACGATTTTCTCTTTTTCCGGACACTGTGTTCCGGGTATTTCCTATATATCCTGGAATTTTATCCGCCGGGCCACGCTTAAAGCCAGACCCATTTCTGTCATCAGAAACATAATTGAGGTACCTCCGTAGCTGATAAACGGCAGCGTGACACCTGTATTTGGCATAAGGTTTAATACAACCGCAACATTAAAAATCACCTGCAGCGCAATATGGATAAAAATTCCGGTTACCATAAGACTTCCCAACAGATCGGAAGCATTCTGCGCAATAAAGAACAGCCGGTACAGAAGGTAAGCAAACATAAGAAGCAGCATAACGCCTCCTGCTATTCCCAGTTCCTCACACACAATAGAAAAAATCATATCATTCTGCGCCTCGGGAACACTTCCAAGCTTCTGGATGCTGTTTCCCAGACCTCTTCCCAGAAGTCCGCCGGAGCCTATGGCATACAGAGCCTGAAGAGTCTGATATCCCATTCCGTCTGCAAACTCTTCCGGCCGGAGCCATACAAGGATTCGCCCGATTCGAAAGTTTTCGTTTGTTTCCGGGTCTACCGTAAGATACAAAAATATTACGATTCCCGCCACAAGAACCACACCCACCGCCGCAATACTGAGAAACAGCTTTGTGTTTGGATGAGCCATAAAAATAAGGCCTGCAGTAATACCGAAAATAATGATAGCCGTACTGAGGTTTTCTGTTAAAATATAAGCACCGGCAGCAAGAAGTCCTCCTGATCCTGCCAATCTCATACAGCCCTTCAGCGTTTTTACCTGCCGCCCCATGTTTATGATCATATAAGGCAGACATACAATCACCGCAATTTTGGCAATCTCCGCAGGCTGAAACTGAATCCCCAGCTTCAGCCAGCGTCTCGCTCCGTTTACCTCCTGACCCAGTGGAGTAATCTTTACCAGAGCCATCAGAAACAGAGCAGATACATATAAGATTGTGGTAAATCTGCCAAGGATATGGTAATCAATTTTTGATATTACAACTGCCGCAACAATACAGACAGCGCTGATCAGCGCCTGTTTCTTAAAAAAATACATGTCATCGCCGTACTTGACCTCTGCCATGTAGGAACTGGTACTGTACAGCATAATCAGACCAAAGCAGGTAAGAAGAATGATCACTGCCAGAAGGCTGTAATCATAATAATCCACTCGTTTCCGTCTTACGGATCTTTTCCTGCCGTGGCCTGACAGCTTTTTCTGCTGTGCTGGTCTTGCCATGAAAACACCTGTCTCTTTCTGTTTCAAACAAAAATATGTATCAAGTGTTCCTATTATAGCAGAATCCTTTCTCCTGTGCAAGTTTTCCGGATTCCTCTGCCAGCCTGCAAAGCTGTCTGTTTTTCTCATTCACTGGTCCGAACTCATTTACACAGCATATCACCTGAGCACATTGTTCCATCGTCTTCACCGCTTTCTGATAGACTTCCTCCCGGATCAGAGAAAAGGGCTGTTCCTCTATCACCTCCGCCGCCAGAGCCCGGGCCACTTCACAGTCCACATCATTTCCGTGAAGAATACCTGCTGCAAAAGGAATCCCCGCCCTCTGAAGCTTCCTGTATACCGGAATACCTGTACCGTTTCCTCCGATCACAAATACCTCCGGTTTTCCTTTTGGCTTTTCCATTTCCAGGCAGCCGAATGCTGCATTGTAGCTTCCTGTTGTAATTCCATAAAGATGATGCACATATTCAGAACTGAAGATTTCCTCCGGAGACCCGTATTTTTCTATTTTATCTCCATGAACACAGATCACGCAGTCAGAAATCTTCTGAGCCAGATCCAGTTCATGAAGAGACATCAGAACCGCTGTTTTTTTCCGAACTACCATATCTTTAAGAATTGCCAGCAGCTCAAGCTTGTGTCTGATATCAAGAAATGAAGTAGGCTCGTCCAGTACAATGACCTCCGGCTCCTGACAGATAGCTCTTGCAAGAAGAATCCTCTGTCTCTGGCCGTCACTGACGGCGGTAAAATCCCTGTCCTTAAAATCCAGCGCATGAACCAGTTCCATTGCCTCATGAACCTTTTCCCAGTCTTCTCTCCCAGAATTCCCAGTGTTCCCGTATATGGATAACGTCCTGTTGCCACAATATCCTCACAGGTCATAAGCTCGGCCGGATACGTTCTGTCATTACAACCGCCAGTCTTTTTGCCACATCCTTTCCGGACATGCGGCTCATCATTTCACCGTCCAGGTATACTGCCCCGCCAACCAGTTTCAGCTGCCGGGTCATACGTTTTTAAAATCGTGGACTTTCCTGCTCCGTTAGGCCGATCAGAGTAAGTATCTCCCCGTTTTTTCAGACGGATCTCAATATCTTTGATCAGAGGTTTCCCGTCATAACCTACTGTCAGCTGCTCTGTTTGAATAAAATACTCTTCCATTATGCGGACCTCTTTCTCCGAATCATAATATAAATAACAACAGGTGCGCCAAACACCGCAGTTACCGAACTGATACTGAGCTCCGTAGGCGCAAAGGCTGTTCTTGCGATCAGATCACAGAAAAGACAGAATACTGCTCCTCCCAGAAAACAGGCCGGGATCACCAGAAGGGGCCGGGCTGTTTTTAATAAACTTTTTACCAGATGAGGCACCGCAATTCCCACAAAGGAAATCGGCCCTGCAAATGCAGTAACACAGGCTGATAAAATACTGGACAGAAGAATCAGCGCCACACGGAAAAGTTTAATATTTACGCCCATGTTCTGTGCATAGCCTTCCCCAAGCTGATAAGCGCTGATAGGTTTTGACATCAGAAATACCATCAGTACCGTAACTGCTGTCACAACTGCCATCATCCGCACATTTTCCCAGTTCATGCCGGAAAAGCTTCCCATGGACCAGTTATGAAGATTTACAATATTGGAATCATCTGCAAACGTGATCACAAAATCTGTAATGGCAGAACAGATATATCCGATCATAATGCCACTGATAATAAGAGCAGACATCTGTTTTACTTTTTTTGCAACAAGCAGTACAAAACCCATAGAGATCATAGAGCCCACAAAGGCGGCCAGAATCAGAACTGCCGAGGATGCAACCATGGATTTTCCCAAAAGAAAAATCATCACAAGAGAAACCACCAGTTTTGCTCCGGATGAAATTCCAAGAACAAAAGGACTGGCTATGGGATTACCGAAAAAAGTCTGTAAAAGGAAACCGGATACAGATAAAGCGCCTCCCAGGATAATGGCTGCCAGTATTCTGGGAAGCCTGATCTCCCAGACAATATTAAGAGCCGTGTCCTCTCCCTTTCTCAAAAACAGGATTTCCATAATCTCCTTTACAGAAATCTCAATACTTCCGGAATTAATATTCCACACTGTAAAACTCATCAGAAGCAGAGCCAGAAAGCCAAAGGCGATCCAGTATCTGAGATGTAGTTTCTTCCTCATATTTCTATCCTTCCTGCTTATTTATAAGAATCTGCGTCTTCATAACTTATTTCAGTCGGTGCATATAGGTCAGGGCGTCCAGCCTTTCATCTTCTGCTGTCAGCATGGCATGAATATCTTCGATCATGGTTCCCAGCCCCATAGTATCCTGAAAAAGGTTCTGTTCCGTACACCATACATTTCCGTTTTGCACTGCCTTGAAATCTTTAAGAAGCGAACTTTTTGCCAGAAGCTGGTCAATGGTTGTCAGCTCGCCGTCAATGGTGCTGTTATAAATAATATAATCTGCATCTTTGGCTTTGGCGTAAAATTCTTCCATCTGCATGTTCATGGTGGAAAGTGCGCTGTCATCCTCTCCAAGCTCATCAAAAATATATTTTCCTCCTGCCAGCTCAATCATTTTCGCCACATAGTCATTGGATTTTCGCACATTTGCAGCTCCTATAGAATTAATATAAAAAAAATGCCACTGTCTTTCCTGTATTTTTGCTGTTTTCCAGATTTTTCACCTTATCTGCCTGCTTTTCAAAAAGCTCCTGAGCCGGTTCTTCCTTATCCAGAAGCACTCCATACAGTTTCAGCCACTCTGTTCTTCCCAGGGGATGAGGCTCATAGCTGGAATGCTCCACAAGAACCGGAATTCCAAACTGTTCCAGCTTTTCCTTCACTTCAGGCATATGGTAGATCATGGTAGATTCCACAGCAAGCCCACAGTTTTTGCTTAGAATCAGTTCATAATCAGGAGCGCTGTATTTTCCTGCAAAAGAAATACTTCCATCCTCCAAAGCTTTTTTTGCCTCTTCAATATACCAGCCGTCTGCATCTGTGCCGGAAAGACTGATGTGATCAAGCCCGTCCAGCGCGCAGAACAGATTCATGGCAGAGGTTGCCACAAGGTAAATATTCTGCACCGGCTGTTGAATAACTGCAATGGTTTCATCCAGGGATTCCGGCGCCTTTTTCCCTTCCGGCACAACCAGAAATCTGTCCTTATCTGCAATTGTGATCAGAGCATAGCCATCTTTATAATAATCTACAGAAAACTGTTCTGCATAATCAAGTTCCATGCTGTGATCATAAACAAGTCCTGAAATTTCCAGCGGTTCCTTCTGGCCTTGAGATGCCTGGACCGGAAGAATACCTTCCATAAAAAGCATAATACTTACAATAAAACAGATTAAAATCCTTTTCATATTTATTCAGCCTTTTTCACAGATTCAGAATCAAACTGCAGGGTATAGTCGATCTCATGGGGTTCACTCATGGCTACGGTATCGGCCTTTACCTCAAGGGCCGTATCAAAGGCTGCAACCGGAATATCAAATACAGAATTTCCTTCTGTATTTACCATCTCATACTTCTCCCCGTCCACGATCATATAATCGTAATTGGGACTGCTCCAGGTAATGGTTGCCATGACCTTTCCATCTGAAATCTTCATTTCCGCCGGGCTCTCTACCGTTGCCTTTCCGGATCCGCCCTCCAGAGCCACTTCCACTGTGTAATCTCCATCCTCAAGCTTCAGCTCCTCTGCTGTCTTTCCTTCTGATGAACCGCCTGTCTCTTCACTGTTCTCCGCCGGCTGAGGATTGGAAACACTTACTTTATGATCGTACCACTTGCCTTTTTTGCCAAGAAGTGCTACGTCAAATTCTTCCTCAAGAGACGGAACCGGAATGTCAAAGCCATACACGGTTTCTTATAGCCATCGCTGTATGTAACCTCATCCTCTGTAGGCTCCAGAA
>ENA-OQKD01000405-OQKD01000405.1-human-gut-metagenome-genome-assembly--contig:-NODE-405-length-11366-cov-3.660023_pt1 | contig 11366 bp, 13 predicted proteins | sample MGYA00242775_ERZ504792 | MGnify/ENA primary metagenome ERZ504792 (study PRJEB26092, sample SAMD00036401) | human gut metagenome | host: Homo sapiens | study: EMG produced TPA metagenomics assembly of...
CTTCAAAAGAACCGCGTCTTTAATTACGTTTGCTTTCAGCTCCTGATCCAACATGGCGCTTCCGCCGTATTTGATCACCACAATTTTCCGATTAAAACGCTGGATATAAGGAAGCGCCTCGATCAGCACCTCTGCCTTGTCCAGATATTTCTGTTTTACCATTTCTTTTCCTCCTCGATTTCCTTTTTTCTCTTCTTCCTTCTGATCCGTTTCCCAGCCACTGTGATACAGCCATCCATAACCGGCCATTTCTCTGACAGATCTGAATATCCGTCAAAGTCTTTATCCTTTATATGTTTCATCTCCCGAGATCAGGAACGGTAGTCCGCATTGATCTTCACATAATCATAAGTAAGATCACAGCCCCAGGCAGTTGCCGTACAGTCTCCCATTTTAATGTCTGCAATGGCTGTTACCGCATCCTCAGAAAGAATTTTAGTTGCCTCCTCCTCACTGTAACCTGTGGAAACACCATTCTCAATGATCTTAATCTTTCCGGCTCTGCTCTCAAAATACAGATCCACCTTTTCCGGATCAAACTGGGCGCCGGAATATCCCATAGCGCAGAGAATACGGCCCCAGTTGGCATCATGGCCGTAAATCGCCGCCTTTGTAAGTGAGGAAGTCACCACTGATTTACTTAAAGTCACTGCCTGCTCTTTACTTTCTGCCCCGATGATCTTCACTTCAAAAAGAGCGGTGGCACCTTCACCGTCTCCTGCGATCTTTTTGGCAAGCTGAATATTTACATAATTAAGGGCCTGGCAGAAAGCCCGATAATCTTCAGTTTTTTTCTGTGATCTCCGGATTCCCTGCCATACCGTTTGCCAGAAGAAGAACCGTATCATTCGTTGAAGTGTCGCCGTCTACAGAAACCATGTTGTAAGTATCTTTTACATCCTGACTTAAAGCCTCCTGGAGAAGCTCTTTGGAAATATTCACATCTGTTGTGACAAATCCAAGCATGGTGCACATATTGGGGTGGATCATTCCGGAGCCCTTGCACATTCCGCCTACTGTCACTGTTTTTCCGCCGATCTCAACCTGAACTGCCGCCTCTTTTTCTACGGTGTCTGTTGTCATAATAGCTTTCGCAGCCTGATTTCCTGCTTCCAGGCCTCCGTCAAGCTCCGGCGCCATAGTCTCTACGCCGGCTGCAAGCTTCTGAACCGGAAGCTGCATTCCGATGACACCTGTGGAAGCCACAAGTACGCTGTCCGGATCCACTTTAAGGGTTTTTGCTGCTGCCAGAGCAGTTTCCCTGCAACATTCAAAGCCTTCTTTTCCCGTACATGCATTGGCGATCCCGCTGTTGCAGATGATCACCTGAGCCTCCGGCTGATTATACACAATATCCTGATCCCATTTTACCGGAGCCGCCTTAACGATATTGGTGGTAAAGGTTCCTGCTGCCTTACAGGGAACCTCACTGTATACCATTGCCATATCAGTTCTTCCCTGATATTTGATCCCGGCAGCCGCCGAAGCTGCCTGAAATCCTTTTGCCGCTGTTACGCCGCCTGTAATGATGTTCATAATCGTGTTCTCCTCCTTTTTCCTGCTTCGGAATAATCTCTGTTCTTCGGGTTTCAGAGTCTCTCCGTATTCTGTCACATACTGTATCTGCAGTACCTCATCGTTATATTTTGTATTACGGTACCATAGGGATCTGACGAAGTCCCTCTGCCTCATCAAAACCAAACATCAGGTTCATGTTCTGAACAGCCTGACCTGCAGCGCCTTTTACCAGATTATCCATTGCTCCCATCATAATGATCCTGTTTGTACGGGGATCAATCTTAAAGTTTACATCCACAAAGTTGCTTCCTTCCACCCACTTTGTCTGGGGACATACGTCCTTATCAAGTACCCGGACAAACTGTTCTTTTTCATAATATTTGTCATAAGCTGCCTTCACTTCCTCATAAGAGACCTCTTTTTTCAGAGACGCATAGGCTGTAATAAGGATTCCTCTGTTCATTGGGATCAGGTGAGGGGTAAAATTCAGAATCACCTCTTCACCGCAGGCATAGCCAAGCTGATCCTCGATCTCCGGCGTATGTCTGTGAGACGCAACGCCGTACGCCTTGATATTTTCGTTTACCTCACAGAAAAGATTATCCACCTTAGCCCCTCTTCCGGCGCCTGAGGTTCCGGATTTTGCATCAATGATAATGGTAGAGGGATCAATAAGCCCTTCTTTCAGAAGAGGGTAAATGGAAAGTGTGGAACAGGTAGGATAGCATCCCGGATTGGCGATCAGTCTTGCCTTCTTAATATCTTCCCGGTTGATCTCACAGAGCCCGTACACGGCTTCCTCGATAAACTGAGGCGCTTTGTGCTGGATCCCATACCACTCCTCATATTTCTTTACATCCTTAATACGAAAATCCGCGCTGAGGTCGATCACCTTCGCCCTGGAAAGAATCCCTTCATTTACAAGAGAAGCGCAAAGCCCCTGAGGGGTTGCCGTAAAAATCACATCCACTTCGTCTGCCAGAGCTTCCATATTATCATCCATGCATTTTGCATCCACCAGCTTAAAAAAAGTTCTGATAAATTCCTGCATATTCCTTATCAATATAGCTTCTGGAGCCATACCATACCACTTCTGTTTCTTTATGTCCCAGTAAAAGTCTTGCCAGCTCATTTCCTGCATAGCCGGTCGCTCCGATAATTCCTGCTTTTATCATAATAGGTTCTCCTCCTTTTTTCATCCGGCATTTCTTCCCGGATGTATATTTATGCCGTTTCTGTGATGATGATAAGATTATACATCTATCGTGCATAATATGCAATAATTATTTTTCACAATACCTGTTGTTTTTTTCTGTTTTCCTTTATATATTTTGATTGTTACTTATAATTATATTAGGTGTTCCCGGAAATCTTTTTAAACTTTTTTCATTTTAGGTATTGCATATTTATAAAATTTGTTGTATATTATCTATTGTTCCCGGAAACGTACAGCTTCCGGGCTAAAGCAAAAAAACTTATTGAACAATAATTTTAAAGGATAAATAAACAGGAGGATCTATTATGAAAGAAAAAGTTGTTCTGGCATACTCTGGCGGTCTTGATACCACAGCGCTGATTCCGTGGCTGAAAGAAACCTTTAATTACGATGTTGTCTGCTGCTGCATTAACTGCGGACAGGGAAACGAACTGGACGGACTGGACGAGAGAGCCAAACTTTCCGGAGCTTCCAAATTATATATTGAAGATATTGTTGATGAATTCTGCGACGAATATATTATGCCATGTGTAGAGGCAGGCGCTGTATATGAGCACCAGTATCTTCTTGGAACCTCTATGGCACGTCCGGCAATCGCCAAAAAGCTGGTTGAGATCGCACGTAAAGAAGGTGCTGTTGCTATCTGCCACGGTGCTACCGGAAAAGGAAATGACCAGATCCGTTTTGAACTTGGAATCAAAGCCCTTGCTCCTGACATCAAGATCATTGCTCCATGGCGTATGACCGACGTATGGACCATGCAGTCCCGTGAGGATGAGCTGGCTTACTGTCAGGCACACGGAATCAATCTTCCCTTTGACGCACGCCACAGCTACAGCCGCGACCGTAACTTATGGCATATCAGCCATGAAGGCCTTGAGCTGGAGGATCCTTCCCAGGCACCTAACTATGACGACATGCTTGTATTAAGCGTAACCCCTCAGATGGCTCCTGACAAAGAAACTGAGATCACCATGACCTTTGAAGAAGGTATTCCGAAAACTCTGAACGGCAAAGCAATGAAAGTATCTGAGATCATTACTGAGCTGAACCGTCTGGGCGGAGAAAACGGAATCGGAATCGTTGATATTGTGGAAAACCGTGTAGTAGGTATGAAATCCCGCGGCGTTTATGAGACTCCCGGCGGAACCATCCTTATGGCAGCTCATGACCAGCTTGAGGAGCTGACTCTTGACCGCGATACTATGGAAGCCAAAAAGAAACTGGGAAGCCAGTTTGCACAGGTTGTTTACGAGGGCAAATGGTTCACCCCTCTTCGTGAAGCGATCCAGGCATTTGTAGAATCCACTCAGAAATATGTGACAGGCGAAGTAAAACTGAAGCTTTACAAAGGAAATATCATCAAAGCAGGAACTACTTCTCCATACAGCCTTTACAATGAGTCTCTTGCTTCCTTTACCACAGGAGACATGTACGATCACCATGACGCAGACGGCTTTATCACTCTTTTCGGACTTCCTCTGAAAGTTCGTGCCATGAAGCTTCTGGAAGTGGAACAGAACAAAAACAATAAATAATCAAAACGAAAAGACTGCTGACAGCAAAGCCCCGGAACATATCCACAGGCTTCTGCTGACAGCAGTCCTTATTTTTTGTATTCAGAAAATCAGTCTTTTATCTGTATATTTCTGGTTTTCAGTCTTTTGTATATCCACTCACGGAACAGAGCATAAAGCACTGACACCAGCGGGATAAATATCAGCATGCCCACAACTCCCATAAGACTTCCGCCTATGGTAACTGCCATCAGCACCCACACAGAAGGAAGTCCCACGGAGCCTCCAACAACATGAGGATAGATCAGATTTCCCTCAATCTGCTGAAGCACAAAGAACAAAATCAGAAACAGCAGCGCCTGTACAGGACTTATCAGAAAAATCAGGATAAAGCTCACTGCACATCCGATAAACGCACCAAAAACAGGAATCAAGGCTGTAAATGCAATCAGAACACCTACCAGCATTGCATACGGGAACCGGAATATGGTCATTGTCACAAAGAACATGGTTCCCAGAATCACAGCCTCAATGCACTGTCCTGTAACAAATCCGGAAAAAATATCATTTGCCAAGGAACATACATGAAGCACATATTTTACCGCTTTTTTCGGAAACAGCGCATAAAGAGCTTTTTTTGTCTGGATCATCAGTTTTTCTTTCTGGAGAAGCACATAACAGGCAAAAACAAATCCAATACCAAAGTTCATAGCTGTATTTACAATTCCGAGAGTTACCGTCACTGTGGAAGAAAGAATATTGTTGACGCCTCTCTGAAGCCCTGTCATAACAGAATCCAGCATTTTCTGAGGCTCTATCTCAAGGGAGTTCGCCCACTCGGAAATAGCAGAATCCTGTTTGAAATTCTCATCGATCCATACCGTAATATTTGTGATTCCCCGCTCAATGTTTCTTCCCAGGCTCATTGCTGTCCGGCCCAGTTCAGGGATCACTACGTTTCCAACAATAAAGATCACAAAAACAGCTATCAGTATGGCAAGCACCAGGCTTACCGGTCTGGCAATCTTACGGACGATCTTTGAATCCTTCCGTTTTCCTCTGCCGAATATGTTTCTTTCAATAAACTGCATGGGAACGTTTAATACAAATGCAATTCCGCCGCCTGCTATAAACGGAAAAAACAGGCCGATAATCCTCATCAGAAAATCAAGTACAACATCCAGATTCTGCAGACCCACATATAAAAGCACTGTAAAAAGAATCAGATACATACAGTTTTTCATGTTTTCTTTTTTAAATTCCAAAATATCCCTCCATCCAGGTTCTTTTTTCTGACTGGTCTCATGTATCCTGTCCGGAGCTTTCCCGGACCTGTCGGTATTTCCGATACGACACATTCTATCACGGATATGTTTTTCTTGCCAGAGAAATTCTTTAATTTTCTTCTTAAACATTTTGCACAAATTTCAGCTGTGATTTTCTGCATTTCCGATAGTTTAAATTGTTTGTTTTTAATTGACAGAAAATTCTTTTCCATATATAATATAAAGCATATAAATAAAGGTATTTGCAGCAGCTTATATAAGTCCATAATCGGTTGGACGTTTCTACCAACTACCGTAATAGTTGCCTATAAGTCTTATTCAGGGTATCCGAAAAAGGTAGTTGGAATTTTTTTGCTCAAAACCGCCCTGGCTGCAAAGAAGAAAGGAAGGTAAACCATATGAAACAGAATTCTTCTTTTGCACTAAAAGGAAATGTCTGCTTCAGCACAGACAAAAACACTCTTGTCTCCGGAGAACATGCCTATGTTGTCTGCGAAAACGGAAAATGTGCCGGAGTATTTTCCTCCCTCCCGGAAAAATTCCAGGGAATCCCGGTAAGAGATGCAGGAGACAGTCTGATCGTCCCGGGATTTGCAGACCTTCATCTTCATGCTCCCCAGTACAGCTTCCGGGGAATGGGAATGGATCTGGAGCTTCTGGACTGGCTGAACTCTGTGACCTTTCCTGAGGAATCCAAATATTCCGATCAGGAATATGCCCGGAAGGCCTACTCCATTTTTGCTGAGGATCTGAAAAAAAGTGAAACCACAAGAGCCTGTATCTTCGGCACTCTCCACGTGGAAGCAACGGATATTCTTATGGAGCTTCTGGAAAAAACCGGACTGAAGACCTTTGTAGGAAAGGTAAATATGGACCGCAACGGCCCGGACACACTGCAGGAAAAAAGCGCTGAAATCTCCGCAGCCGACACAATCCGCTGGCTTGATTCCTGCACAGGAAAATATCAGAATGTAAAACCCATTCTGACACCGCGATTTATCCCGTCCTGCTCAGATGAGCTGATGAAAAAGCTGGCTGAAATCCAGAAACACTATAAACTCCCTGTACAGTCTCATCTGTCTGAGAATCCCGGCGAGGTTTCCTGGGTACAGGAGCTTTGCCCGGAAAGCAGCTTTTACGGAGATGCTTACCGGCAGTTTGATCTCTTTGGCGGAAAAGACTGCCCTACCATTATGGCACACTGTGTTTACTGTCCGGAGGAGGAAATACAGCTTATGAAAGAACAGGGCGTATACGTTGCGCACTGTCCTCAGTCCAACACCAACCTTTCATCAGGCATTGCCCCTGTAAAGCTTTATCTTGAACAGGGCATTCATACCGGACTTGGTACCGATATTGCAGGAGGTCATTCTCTTTCCATGCTGAGAGCTGTTGCTGATTCAATTCAGGTATCAAAGCTTCACTGGAGGTATATAGATAGCAACAGGAAGCCTCTTACCTTTTGAAGAAGCATTTTATATGGGGACAATGGGAGGCGGAGAATTCTTCGGCAAAACCGGAAGTTTTCTTGAGGGTTATGAATTTGACGCCGTTATCCTTGACGACACGTATTTCCCGCATCCGCAGTCTCTGACAGTACGGGAACGTCTGGAGCGGCTTACTTATCTGGCTGACGCCCGCTGTGTTACTGGCAAATATGTTTCCGGTACGGAAATATTTTAGCAATATTTTAATAAAAAGGGGGTAGCATTATGAAACTCGAAAAACTCTTTCACCTGAAGGAAAACAAAACAGATGTACGGACCGAGGTCATTGCCGGCGTCACCACATTTATGACAATGGCGTACATTCTGGCAGTAAACCCTAACATTCTGGAGGCCTCCGGAATGGACAGAGGCGCTGTGTTTACAGCAACTGCGCTGTCTGCGTTTATTGCAACCTGCCTTATGGCACTGTTGTCCAATTACCCGTTTGTTCTGGCGCCGGGCATGGGATTAAACGCATATTTCGCGTACACCGTTGTCCTTGGTATGGGTTACAGCTGGCAGCAAGCTCTGGCCGCAGTATTTGTAGAAGGTCTGATCTTTATCCTTCTGTCTCTGACCAATGTACGTGAGGCAATCTTCAACTCCATTCCCATGAACCTGAAACATGCGGTTTCCGTGGGAATCGGTTTGTTTATTGCATTTATCGGTCTGCAGAATGCAAAAATCGTTGTAAACAACGACTCTACTCTGGTAAGTGTATTTTCCTTTAAAAGCGCTGTAAAAGACGGAACCTTTAACAGCATGGGAATCACTGTTTTACTGGCTCTTATCGGTATTCTGGTTACAGCCGTTCTTCTGGTAAAAAATATCAAGGGCGGTATCCTGTGGGGTATTCTGATCACCTGGGGACTTGGGATCATCTGCCAGTTCACCGGGCTGTATGTTCCGGATCCGGAGCTGGGATTCTTCAGCCTTCTTCCTGATTTCTCCAACGGAATCAGTATTCCCAGCATGGCGCCGACCTTTATGAAAATGGACTTTTCCATTGTATTCAGCCTGGATTTCATTGTCATCATGTTTGCATTCCTGTTTGTAGACATGTTCGATACTCTGGGAACCCTGATTGGTGTGGCTTCCAAAGCCGATATGCTTGACAAAGACGGAAAACTTCCGAAGATCAAGGGCGCTCTTCTCTCTGATGCAGTGGGAACATCTGTAGGCGCAGTTTGCGGTACTTCTACTGTTACTACTTTTGTAGAAAGCGCTTCCGGTGTAGCGGAAGGCGGACGTACCGGTCTGACTGCCATTGTGGCAGCCATCCTGTTTGGACTGTCTCTGTTCCTGTCGCCGATCTTCCTGGCTATTCCGTCCTTTGCAACGGCTCCGGCTCTGATCGTGGTAGGATTTTTGATGCTCACATCCATTACAAAAATTGATTTCAATGATTACACAGAAGCAATTCCATGCTTTATCGCGATCATTGCAATGCCGTTTATGTACAGTATTTCCGAAGGTATCGCAATGGGCGTTATCTCTTACGTTGTGATCAATCTTATAAGCGGAAAAGCAAAGGAAAAGAAAATCAGCGTACTGATGTATGTTCTTACGGTTCTCTTTATCCTGAAATATGTGTTCTTATAAAAGAACCACCGGGTACCGTACAAAACACAGAATATGCCTCAGACACAGTTCAGATAACTGCTTTTTACGCTGCGGCACATAAAATCCCAGTCAGAATATGACATCAGGATGACAACAGCACAGGCTTTGAATATTTATCATAAGCCTGTGCTGGTTTTTTGCGTAAACTCCCCATTGTAAAGGAATTCTGCAAATGATATAATGTTTTTTATATGACCTTAAAAGGAGAAACTGTTATGAAAATTTTTATTGTCATGGGTGCAGGAATCCTGATCGGACGTTTTCTCATGACAGGAAGAATTTAAAAAATGGAATGAACGTCTTGCCATGCTCTGCACCCTTCTTCTTAGTTTTTTCCATGGGGGTTATGCTTGGCCAAAAAGAAAACTTTCTCAGTGAACTGTCCTCTCTGGGACTGAAAAGCTTCCTGTTCTTTCTGATCCCCACTCTGGTTTCCATTATTCTTGTCTACATACTGACAAAACGCTTTATGGAAAACAAACACTCAGATTCAGAAGGAGAAGACAAATGATCGTTTTATTTACACTGCTGGCCCTGGTACTGGGACTTTTCTGCGGTCTGTCCGGTTTTGATCCCGCGCCTGTCAGCTTTTTAAGCCGGCACTCAGATATGGTTTTATACCTATTGATGTTTTCTGTGGGAATCAGCATCGGAATGCACAACGGCATCCTTAAAAAAATACGTCAGTATCATGTGAAGATCCTTATTATCCCCCTGGGCATTACTGTGGGTTCTATCATCGGAGGGCTGATCTGTGCCGTGATCCTGGGTATTTCTCCGGCAGAAGGCGCTGCTGTGGCAAGCGGAATGGGCTGGTACAGTCTTGCGGGAGTTACCATCAGCCGTCTGGGAGGCGCGGAGCTGGGAAGTATTGCCTTTATGAGCAATCTTATGAGAGAATTTTTCTCTTTTTTCCTGATTCCCATTATTGCCTCCAAACTCAATATTACACCTGTATCGCACCGGCCGCAGCCACCAGCGAGGATACCACCCTTCCTGTACTTTTGAAATACACAAATGAGGAAACTGTGGTTCTGGCTGTTCTTAATGGAATTCTCTGTTCCTTTTTTGTGCCCATCCTGATTACTTTTTCTTTAACATTTAAAATCTGTATGATTAACATAAAACATCCGAAACGGTTCCTTTTGAAACTGCTCCGGATGTTTTATTTAATCCAGCTGACCATTCTCGATCAGACGTTCTTTAATTCTTGCAAAGCTCTCATCACTGATATCATGCTCCATTTTACATGCGTCAGCTCTGGCGATCTCTGAAGGAACTCCCAGGCTCTCCAGCATTGTTGTGAGAACTGTATGACGTTCATAGATTCTGTTGGCAATCTCTGCGCCTTTGTCCAGAAGAGTCACGGTTCCATAACGGTCCATAGCAATGTAACCGTCTTCTCTGAGAAGCTTCATAGCGTGACTTACGCTTGGCTTTGACACCGACAGCATTGTGGCAATGTCCACAGATCTTACTCCTCCGCCCTTTTGGGACAGCCTTAAAATCGCTTCCAGATAATCCTCCGCCGATTCTCTGATTTGCATAAAAACCACCTCCCGTTCCGATTATTCTACCATAAATGACACCTGATTACAACCTGCTGCCCACAGGCATATAAAGCTGCCGCCCTATACAGCAGCCTGGTAAAAATGCATCCCGGACCATCTTTGGTGATGGCGTTTTGCCCTGTATGTCCGGTGATTCCGGAACATTCATTCCAGTTCATCCCGGTCATCTGTTACTTATCGTCTCCTGTAAGCCGGAGCGTATCACGGATTTCCTCTACATCCATGTCCAGGATCACTGCAAGCTCTCCCACACTGAATGCGCTTTCTCCGTCTTCTTCATCCTCAGAAAGCTCTCTCACAGCGCTTTCCAGCTTCTCCACCCTGGCCACCAGACTGTCATCCTCAAATTTTCTCTGGCTCTGCTCCTTGCAGGCCTTACGGATTCCCTCACGGATCTGTTCCAGAAGCCATTCCTCACTGCGCAGAATCTCTCCGGCAGCGCCAAGAGCCTGTACAAGGCTTACATTGGCCTCCTGGATCAGATCCCCGATAAAGATATCCTCTGTATTCATTTCCACAGCAAGCCTTGCTGCCGCACGCATATAGCAGGCAGCAAGGCTCTGTACGGCGTCTGCGCTTCCGCTTCTAAGTTCTTCAAAAAGCCGCCCGCTTTCCGGAAAGTCCTCTTCTCCGGGAAGGCTTTCCAGATATTCTTTCAGATAAGCCTCCTCTTCCTGTGTCAGAGGAACCCGGCGTACTTCCTCCTGAGCGTCTGAGCCCTCTGTCTCTGTCTCAATTCCCTCTATCAGGATTCCCTGTCCGGTAAGATATTTAAGCACGTTCACAAGCTGACTGCTGTTCAGATCACTTCCTGAGAATTCTTCTCTGATCTGCTCTGCCCTGAGACTTCCGCCCTGCTCTTTGGCCAGTTCCTGCATTTTTTTAAGTTTTTCCTGAAATTCACGAACATCCATTGCTGTTCTCCTTTTTTCCTTTCATCAATAAACTGATTCCGGGTTGAAATCATTTATTATTTCTCACGCCATTCCCAGTAACCTGCGAACAGTTAGAATCATTTTTCATTGTACCAAGTCGCTAGCGCGACGGCTAGTCCTAAGTACGTGGTTCTATTACTTTTTTCAAAGAAATCAGTTTTCCTCAAAATAAAAGTAGCAGTTTTTTTATATATGTTTTATTGTTGAATCACC
>ENA-OQKD01000406-OQKD01000406.1-human-gut-metagenome-genome-assembly--contig:-NODE-406-length-11360-cov-2.815187_pt1 | contig 11360 bp, 14 predicted proteins | sample MGYA00242775_ERZ504792 | MGnify/ENA primary metagenome ERZ504792 (study PRJEB26092, sample SAMD00036401) | human gut metagenome | host: Homo sapiens | study: EMG produced TPA metagenomics assembly of...
AATTCCCACATCGATAATTTTTGCCATCTGCAATGGAATCAAAACTTCCATAAACACTTCCAGGATTACGAAAAGCGGTGCCAGTACAGATTGCTTTTTATATTCTCGAATCGATTTTAGTAATGTTCTATTCATTGTTTCGTTTTCCTCCTTTTTTTCTGATTGTTTTGTCTCCGTCTGTGCAAGATTGTCAAACATCTTCCACAATACATACATGCACATCGAAAATTCTTCTTCTGAAATTCCTTTCGTCAGCCGCTTTTCCATAACGCGTATATTTTCCAGAATCTCTGCTCGAAGCGCCTCCGCCTTTTTGGTCGGTACAATCGTCTTAAGTCGGGCATCTTTCTCGGAAGATTCTCTGTAAATAAAGCCGTTCTTTTCCATCAGCTGAAGAATACCGGTTGCCGTTGATTTTCGTATCTGAAATTCTTCTTCTACATCTTTTTGGTAAATCTCTCTGTGCAACGTCTCCAATAGAATGAATTTCAATACATGCTTTTGCATCGTTGTAAGTCCGTCATCTCCACAAGGTATAATATTCTGACGTTTTAAGCGATGTGATAACATATGAATCAACTTTCCTGCATGAACCTTTTGTCTTTGTCCGTCTGTTTCCTGCACATCTTCACTTCCTTTCATTAGTTAGTTTCCTAACCTTTAACAAGTATAATGAAAGAAAATTTTATTGTCAAGAGAAAAGATATTCATATTTTCTTTTTTGTTCTCTTTATACTTTCCCTTACTCTTTCTCCATCATTGTGATTGACACCTTTTTATAGGAATCTCCCTCTAAATTCTTCCATGTAAATGTCTCATCTTCCATAATCATATAACTATGCTCCGAATCCTCTTTTGGGATAGATACAGAGCCCGGGTTCATATAAATAATATTGCCAACGGTTCGATATGCTGGCACATGAAAATGTCCGTTTAACAAAATATCACCCGCTTTCAGCATCGGAAGGTGTTCTGCGTTAAATGTATGTCCGTGTGTGGCAAATATCATGCGGTCTTTTACATATAAAATACAGTACTCTGCCAAAACCGGAAATTCCAATACCATCTGATCCACCTCTGTATCACAGTTTCCACGGACGCAAAGAATGTCTTCTTTGATATCATTCAACATCTGAATCACTTTCTTTGGATTGTATTCTTTTGGCAGATCATTTCGCGGTCCGTGATATAAGATGTCCCCCAGAAGCAGCAACTTATCTGCTTTCTCTCTCCGATAGGCCTCAATCATTTTCTCACAATAAAATGCAGAACCGTGTATATCTGATGCAATCATAATCTTCATATTCTCTTCTCCTTTTATACAAACTTAGGCGATACTATATTAGCATCGCCTCATTTCTTATTTTCTTTATTCTCGTTCATGATAGTTCCGGAAAAACTCTGATAACCCATTTAGTGTCTTCAATAATACCGGGATCTCTTCTTCTGTCAGTTTATCCACAACCGCCTGTGTCATCTGCGTATGGAAATCTTCGTGATGTCGATACGCCTTCTCCCCCTTCTTTGTCAGTCTGATATAGACAACACGCCTGTCCTCCTCACTGCGAATTCGGACTGCATATTTTTTATTCACCAGACTGTTCATAGAAGTTGTCAGAGAGCCAACTGTAATATTGAGCTTTTTTGCAATCGCAGACATGTTGTTACCTTTGCCTAATCCGATTGCTTCTATAATGTGCATATCATTATTACTGATGTCTTTATATTCCTCCGTAATAATTGCTTTTTCTTCCAGTTCCCAGATCTCATTGAACAAGTGAACCAATATATCATTGATCGTCTCATAAGCATTCACGTTATTCTCTCTCCTTCAACCAGAATATCTTTCCTTTTCTATTATACACATTCTTGCATCAAATTCGCAATGACTTCTTTTACAGTTTCTATTTTCTCTGCTCGATAAGCATTTGCACCACAGAACAGCAACCCCTCTTCTGTATTTCCTTTCGCCGCTTCTATGAGCGCTTTTGTGATACAATATGGGATTTTTCCAGGATCACATTTTGCAAGACAATGATAGCATCTTCTTGGAGGTATGTTCTCACCTCGCAGCACACTCTCAAGCATTGTATTTTTGATCGCTCTCCCCGGCATACCAACCGGACTTTTCACAATTACAATATCTTCTTTACAAGCTTTGATATACGCTTGTTTATACCGGATATCTGCGTCGCATTCTTCTGTCGTGACAAACCTTGTTCCCACTTGTACTGCCTGAACTCCCAAATTCAATACATGTTTCACTTTTTGCGGTGTGTCAATCCCTCCTGCCACCGCAATCGGAATCTTTGTGTCATACTTTTTCGCATAACTATCGACTGTCTTTTGAATGTTTCCGATCTCATGGGCATATTTTTCATCTGTATAATACGAAAGTTCTTCTTCTGAAAAACCAAGATGTCCGCCGGCTTTTGGTCCTTCAATGATCACCATATCTGCCGTTCGTCCATATTTTCTATCCCAATATTTTAAAATGACATTTGCTGATTTACAGGTAGATACAATCGGAGCAACCTTTGTATTACTTCCTTTTACATAGGCAGGCAGATCTACCGGAAGTCCTGCGCCGGATACAATAAGATCGGCTCCTGCCTCCACTGCTGCACGGACATATTTCTCATAATCTCTCATCGCAGTCATAATATTGAATCCTACTATTCCATCTTGCGCAATACTTCTTGCTTTCCGTAATTGCTTCTCTATTGCCCGCAAATTCGCTTCCAACGGATTTCCTTCAAAATCCGGCTCCGAAAAACCAATCTGTGCCGCAGAAATCAGACCAATCCCGCCTTCTCTTGCTACCGTTCCAGCCAGATTTCCCAGACTGATTCCAATCCCCATACCGCCCTGTATCACCGGAACTTTTATTCTTTTTCTCCTAGTTTAAACGAACCCATCCTTTTCCCTTCTTATACGTTAGTATTTTCGAAAACGCGCATATCGATGTTCCATCAATTCTCCCTCTGTCATATTGGAATAGACACCAAAAAACTGTCCCATATAAATAGAAAGCCTTTCACAGACCCTTCCCATCCGATCCGCTGTCAAATCTGACTCTTCAAAAATCACGCGCTCCACAACACCCATCTGTTTTAAATCTTCTGCTGTAAGGCGCATGACCTCCGCAGCCTCCTTCGCCTTCTTGCTGTCTTTCCATAAAATAGAAGCAAATCCTTCCGGTGAAAGGATGGAGTATACGGAGTTTTCCAACATCCACACTTCATCTGCCACTGCCACGGCAAGCGCTCCACCACTTCCACCTTCTCCAATTACAATCGAGAGCACAGGAACTTTCAACCCAGACATTTCAAATAGATTTCTCGCAATTGCTTCTCCCTGACCTCTCTCTTCTGCCTCCAGACCGCAAAATGCTCCCGGCGTATCTACCAGACAGATGATTGGGCGACCAAACTTCTCAGCCTGTTTCATTAGACGAAGTGCTTTTCGGTATCCTTCCGGAGAAGGCATTCCAAAATTACACTCAATATTTTCTTTCGTTGTCCTTCCTTTTTCCTGCGCAATCACTGTAACCGGAATTCCCTGGAACTTTGCAATTCCACCGATAATCGCCTTGTCATCTTTATAATAGCGGTCTCCGTGAAGCTCTATAAAATCCGTAAACAGACGTTTGATATAGTCACTTCCGGTCGGTCGATCTTTTCTGCGAGACAGTTGAACACGCTCCCACGCAGACATCATCTTCCTTTCTGCCTCTCCTTCATTTTCCTCCTGCTGCCTTTCTGCAATCGGAATGTCTCTTTTTTGATGCATGGAAAGAATTTTTGAAAGTACAGCCTTCAATTCTTTTCGCTCTACAATCCGGTCAATAAATCCATGTTCCAGTAAAAATTCAGAACGCTGAAAGCCTTTCGGCAGTTTTTGTCCGATTGTCTGCTCAATGACTCTTGGACCCGCAAACCCGATCAATGCCCCAGGTTCTGCCAGAATCACATCCCCAAGCATTGCAAAACTTGCTGTCACTCCTCCGGTTGTGGGATTTGTCAACACCGAAATATAAAGGAGCCCTGCATCACTGTGCCGTTTCAATGCTGCCGACGTCTTTGCCATCTGCATCAGCGACACGATTCCTTCCTGCATTCTCGCTCCACCTGAGCATGCAAATAGAATTACTGGAAGTTTTCCTCTGTCGCGCGCTCAACCATACGCGTGATTTTTCTCCCACAACTTCTCCCATACTTGCCATAATAAACCGGCTGTCGCACACACCGATTGCTGCTTTGATTCCATGAACCAAAGCGCTTCCAGTCAAGACAGCTTCATCAAGTCCTGTCTTTTCCTGCAGCATTTTAATTTTCTCTTCATAGCCTTTATAATGCAGAGAATTCCTTGTCACCAGATCGGTATTCCATTCTTCAAAACTTCCTTCATCCGCAACCATCTCAATTCTATGACGTGCATGAATCCGAAAATAATTGTGACATTTCGGACAGATATAGTCTGCATCTTTTACGTCCTGCGCAAAAATTGCCGATTTGCAGGCATTACATTTTTTCAACAGTCCTTCCGGCACTTCCGGCTTTTTGGAGCTGTTTTCTGTAAGCGAAATATAAGTATTCTTTTTAAACATGTTTTTTAGTCTCAACTGTATCACCTGCCTTTTTTCTATCCTTTATCAACACATCTTTTCGGAAATGAATTCAATATCCACATTTCCTGCCTGATAATCCGGATGATTCATAATTTCATACTGATAGTCCACATTCGTATCGACCCCCTCGATAATCACTTCTCCGAGCGCGCTTCTCATCTTGGAAATCGCCTCTTTTCTGGTCTTTGCATACACAATCAGTTTTGCGAGCATGGAATCATAATACGCCGGCACTTCATAGCCATTATAGACAGCTGTATCAATCCGAACTCCTTTTCCGCCCGGAAAATACACATCTGTGATCAGCCCCGGCGATGGACGGAACTGCTCTTTTGGATTCTCCGCATTGATCCTACACTCAATCGCATGTCCCCCAATCCTTACATCCTGCTGGCGATAGGAGAGTTTTTTCCCTGCCGCGATACGAATCTGCTCCTTGATCAGATCAATCCCTGTCACACATTCTGTGACCGGATGCTCCACCTGAATTCTGTATTCATCTCCATAAAATAAAACTGCTCATTTGATTCCAGCAAAAACTCAATCGTTCCCGCATTGACATAATGTGCTGCCTTTGCTGCCTTTATTGCTGCCTGCCCCATCTTCTCACGAAGTGTATCTGAAATTGCTGCCGACGGAGATTCCTCTATCATTTTCTGATGATTTCTTTGAATGGAACAGTCTCGCTCCCCAAGATGAATCACGTTTCCATAGCTGTCTGCCAGAATCTGAAATTCAATATGGCGGGGATGCTGTACAAAATGTTCAATGTACATGGTGCCATCTGCAAATGCCATCTCAGCTTCTTTTTGTGCCGTCTGAAAACTTGTCTCAAATTCATCTGCATTGTGGGCGACACGCATTCCTTTTCCCCCTCCGCCAAGTGCGGCTTTTACGATGACAGGATAACCTATTTCCTCTGCAATCTTTGCTCCCGTCTTCGCATCATATATCGGCTCCTTACTTCCGGGAATGACCGGCACCCCTGCTTGGATCATCGTGTTTCTCGCCTCAGCCTTGTGCCCCATTTTGCGGATGACATCCGAATTCGGTCCGATAAAAGTAATATGACATTGCTCACAAAGCTCCACAAACTTGCTGTTTTCCGACAAAAACCCAAATCCGGGATGAATCGCATCTGCGCCTGATACAATCGTCGCACTGATGATCTGTTCCATATTCAGATAACTGTCTTTTGACGGTGCCGGACCGATACAGACCGCCTCATCTGCAAGCTGTGCATGCAGCGCTTCCGCATCCGCTCTGAATAAACGGCAACGGTCTCAATTCCCATCTCGCGGCATGCCCTTATAATGCGCACTGCAATTTCTCCTCTGTTGGCAATTAACACCTTTTTTATCATTTTCTCACCTATCCAATCATAAATGTCAATTCTGCGCTGACTACTATTTTCCCATCTACACTTGCTACCGCTTCACCGACTCCGACCGGTCCTTTTTGCCGAATAATCTTCGTCTCCAGCTTCACCTTATCTCCGGGTACAATCTTTCCTTTAAATTTGCACTTCTGAATTCCTCCGAAATATGCAATTTTTCCACGATTCTCTTCTTTTGCAAGAATTGCAACTGCGCCAACCTGCGCCAACGCCTCCACTGTCAGCACACCCGGCATAACCGGTTCCTGCGGAAAATGTCCGGCAAAAAAATCTTCTCTGTATGTGACACATTTATATCCTGAAGCAAACACACCCGGCTCATAATCCTCAATGTAATCCACCAAAAGAAACGGATGTCTGTGCGGAATGATTTCCTGAATCTGCTTTGTACTCAAATACCTCATACGTGATCTCCTCTTCTCAACTCTATCCAATGCGGAACAATGGTTGTCCATATTCCACCATCTGCCCATTTTCCACCAAAACTTCCTTGATTTCTCCTGTGTATTCACTCTCAATCTCATTCATCAGTTTCATCGCCTCCACAATTGCAAGTGTCTGACCGCTTTTCACCTGATCACCAACCTGTACAAATGGATCCGCATCTTCTGAAGGGGCGGTATAAAAAGTTCCAACTAACGGAGACTTTACCACATACCCCTCTTGTTTTTCTGCCCTTACAGGTGCTTCCGGTATCGGAAGTTCTTCCTCCTGATAAACAGTTACCGCTTTTGCGAAACTTTCTTTTTGCAAAGATAGCTTTACGCCCTTTTCTTCATATTTAAAACTATTCAATGCGGACTTTGACACCACATCAATCAATTTCACAAGCTGTTCAAATTCCATATTTTCACACCTATCCTTCATATTTCTTGACAAGCAGCGTCGCATTATGTCCGCCAAATCCCAAAGAATTACTCATCGCATAACGAATCTCTTTCTCAATCGGCGCTCCGACTGCATAATTCAAGTCACAATCTGCCTCCGGTTCTTTTGTTCCCATTGTCTGATGAATAAAACCTTCCTGTATCGCTTTTACACAGACGATCAATTCCACCCCGCCTGCTGCTCCAAGCAAATGTCCAATCATTGATTTTTGTAGAATTAACGATGACATCTTTTGCCGCCTCACCAAATGCACTTTTAATTGCATACGTCTCGAACAGATCATTGTGATGTGTGCTCGTGCCATGTGCATTGATGTAGGCAACTTCTTTTGGCTGTATACCCCGCTTCTTCCATCGCAAGCAGCATCGCTTTTGCCGCACCGCTTCCATCTTCTGCCGGAGATGTAATATGGTAAGCATCCCCTGTTGCACCATAGCCGACAAGTTCTGCATAAATATTTGCTCCTCTTGCCTTTGCATGCTCCAGCTCTTCCAGTACAACGATTCCAGAACCCTCCCCAATCACAAATCCGCTTCGGTCTTTGTCAAACGGAATTGACGCCCGCAACGGATTTTCCTCTGTCGTAAGCGCAGTCAATCCGGTGAACCCTGCCACTCCAGTCGGGCAGATTGCACTCTCAGTTCCTCCTGCAACCATCACATCTGCATCGCCATATTGAATGGCACGAAACGCATCTCCGATGGAGTTTGTCCCTGATGCACATGCGGTTACAACATTCGTACACTTTCCTCGTGCTCCTAATTGTATGGAAACATTCCCTGCTGCCATGTTAGAAATCATCAGCGGAACCATTAATGGATTGACTCTCGAAGGACCCTTTTCCATAATCTTTGTATACTCTCGCTCCACGACCTGCAGACTTCCGATTCCGGATCCAACCATCACTCCCACACGGAACGGATCTTCTTTTTCCATGTCAATTCCCGCATCCGCAAACGCTTCTTTTGCCGCAGCTACCGCGTATTGAGAAAACGGTTCCATACGTTTTGCCGCTTTAAAATCCATATGATCCTTTGCCTGAAAATCCTTTACTTCCGCAGCGATCTTTACTTTATACTCTGAAGTATCAAATTTTGTGATCGGTCCGATTCCTACTCTTCCCGCTCTGATACTGTCCCAAAATTCCGTCACACTGTTTCCGACTGGGGTGATCGCCCCCATTCCTGTTATTACAACTCTCTTTTTCATGCGCTCCTGCTCCTCCTTTTAAATTACCATTCCACCGTCTACATGAAGCACCTGCCCTGTAATATAGCCGGCCTCCTCCGACGCAAGAAATGCTGCCGCATTTGCCACATCTTTTGGACTTCCAAATGTTCCAAGAGGAATTTTCGCCTTTGTCTCTTCCTTCACCGCATCTGAAAGAATCTCGGTCATCTCAGTCTGAATAAATCCCGGAGCAATCGCATTTACCGTAATATTTCTGGATGCAAGCTCTTTTGCAGCAGACTTCGTCAGTCCGATCAGCCCGGCTTTGGACGCTGCATAGTTTGCCTGTCCCACATTCCCTGCAACGCCTACAACCGAAGACATATTGATAATTCTTCCCTGACGCTGTTTCATCATATATCTTGATGCGAACCGGATACAGTGAAACGCTCCCTTCAGATTCGTCGCAATCACATCATCAAACGCCTCCTCTGACATTCTCATCAGCAGACCATCTTTTGTGATTCCCGCATTATTCACAAGGACATCAATTCTTCCATATTTATCCACAATCTGTTTGATAAATGTCTCGCATGCCGCAAAATCAGCCACATTACACTGCATAATTTCTGCATTTCCTCCATGCTCCAAGATTTCACGCTTCACTTCTTGTGCATGTTCTTTTGAACCGTTATAGTTAATGATCACAAACGCACCTTCTGATGCAAATCTTTCCGCAATCGCTTTGCCGATTCCTCTTGATGCCCCTGTGATGACCGCTATTTTCCCCTGTAACATATATTTTCTCCTATCTTTTCCACATCTTCCCACTCACTGACATGGAAAACCTTCACTTCTTTATTGATTTTACGTATAAATCCTGCAAGCGTCTTGCCCGGACCAATTTCCACAAACATATCCACACCGTCCGCAATCATTTGTTCCACACTTTGCTGCCATCTCACAGAAGAATATACCTGCTTCTCCAAAAGAGGTTTCGTATCCTCAATATCTGTGACATACTGCGCAGTCACATTTGTAACATATGGTCTTTCCAGCTCTTTGAACGAAATTCCCTCTAAAACTTTTCCTAATTTTTCTCCTGCTTCTTTCAAAAACGGCGAATGAAATGGTCCGCTTACATTCAGTAAAATCGCTCTTTTAGCGCCACTGGACAACAGCGCCTCATTTGCTTTCCGAACCGCTTCCGCCTTTCCGGTAATCACAATCTGTCCCGGACAATTGTAATTTGCAACAAATACATCTGGTATCTCCTCTAAGACAGCCTCTACCGCCTCTCCTGACATTCCAAGAATCGCTGCCATTGCCCCGACTCCCAAAGGTACTGCCTCCTGCATCAAAATTCCTCTCTGCCTTACCGCCATAATAGCATCTTGGTCATTAATTCCTCCTGCCATCGCCACGGCACAGTACTCACCAAGACTTAATCCCGCGGTCACATCCGGTCTGATTCCTTTGCTTTCCAACACCCTCGCCATCGCAAGACAGGTAGCTACAAGCGCTGCCTGTGTATATTCTGTCCTGTCAAGCTTCGCATTTTCTTCAAAACAAAGTTTCCTCATATCAAGCTGCAATGCTTCCGTTGCCATATCGTAAATGTATCTTGCCACTTCACTATTTTCATAAAAATCTTTTCCCATGCCAGCTTTCTGTACGCCCTGCCCCGGGAAAATAAATGCTGTCTTACTCATAAAAGCCGGTTCCTTTCATCAATGAATCTGTCTCCCTCACCAGTTTTTCGATCAGTTCCTTGCAGGTCATCTCTTCTTTGACCATTCCTGCAATCTGACCTGCCATCACACTCCCGTGCACAACATCGCCTTCTACCACTGCCTTTCGCAGACCTCCAAGCGTAAGCAGCTCCAATTCTTCAAAAGAGGCTCCTTCTTTTTCCAGACGAAGATACTCTTTTGTCATCTGGTTGCGAAGTGCACGCACCGGATGACCGGTTGTTCTGCCTGTCACTCTCGAATCAATGTCCTTTGCCTTTAAAATACATTTTTTATAATTTTCATGCACCTGAGACTCTTTTGTCACTACAAAATGTGTTCCCATCTGAACTGCTCTTGCCCCCAGCAGAAACGCTGCGGCAATTCCTCTTCCATCCGCGATTCCTCCGGCTGCGATGACCGGAATCGAAACCGCATCTACAATCTGAGGCACCAGAACCATCGTCGTATTCTCTCCGATATGACCTCCGGCTTCTGTCCCTTCTGCCACAATCGCGTCTGCCCCACAGCGCTCCATCCGCTTTGCCATTGCTACCGATGCGACAACCGGAATCACTTTCACCCCCGCAGATTTCCATATCTGCATATATTTTTCAGGATTTCCGGCCCCCGTCGTCACAACAGGGACTCCTTCCTCGACAATAATCTTTGCCACCTCGTCCGCATTCGGACTCATAAGCATAATATTCACACCAAATGGTTTGTCTGTGAGTTTCTTCACTTCTCTGATCTGCTCGCGCACCCATTCTGGCAGCGCACTTGCTGCTCCAATCAGTCCCAGACCTCCGGCTTCTGATACGGCGGCGGCAAGATGATATTCTGCAACCCAGGCCATACCACCTTGAATAATCGGATATTCAATTCCTAATAATTTTGTGATTTCTGTCTTCATCATCTTGTTCCTTTTCTATTTTTCCAAATATGCTACCACCGCTCCAATGGTTGTTAATTGTTCTAAATCTTCTGATGGAATCTCTTTTTCAAACTCTTCCTCAAACGCCATTACCATCTCGAACAAATCTAACGAATCTGCTCCCAAATCTTCTTTGAAAGAAGTCGCCTCTGTAAGCGTCTCCACATCTGCTCCCAATGAATCTGCTACAATTTCTTTTACTTTCTCTAACATCTTTTTTTCTCCTTTTATCTCACTTATTTTTGATTCTGTTTTTATGTAATCCCAAAGGGAAATTACCACTCTAACAAGCTTGCTCCCCACGAGAGTCCTGCTCCAAATCCTGCCAGGACAAGCTTTTGCCCTTTCTTTAGTCTGCCTTCCCGATTCATCTCGTCTAACAATAACGGAATACTGGCAGAAGATGTATTTCCATACTCCTGCAGATTCATCGGAAATTTTGTCAGCTCTACCTTCATCCTTTTGGCAACCGCTCACATCCGCCGTTTGCCTGATGTAATATAAAATGTACATATCTCTGCCATTAAGTGATTGTGTTCCATCACTTCTGCGATGCAAGCAGGAACCTGTCTTACTGCAAACTTTAAGACCTCCTGCCCTATCCATTTTCAT
>ENA-OQKD01000407-OQKD01000407.1-human-gut-metagenome-genome-assembly--contig:-NODE-407-length-11357-cov-2.320748_pt1 | contig 11357 bp, 18 predicted proteins | sample MGYA00242775_ERZ504792 | MGnify/ENA primary metagenome ERZ504792 (study PRJEB26092, sample SAMD00036401) | human gut metagenome | host: Homo sapiens | study: EMG produced TPA metagenomics assembly of...
CATTGCTGCAGTGATTGCAACAAGCTTTGGCTCCTCTTTTCCCATCCTGTACATCACCTTTGCAAAAACATCGGTATATGTGTCTTTGTCACCAGAAGATTTCTGCTGTCCAGTGGCAATATCAAACGGACCTGTCCCATGAAATTTGGAAGGCATCTTTTCCGCCGGAAGATATCCTTTTCCTTTTCTGTCAAGACATGGACAAGCACAGCATGGTCAATCTTCTTTGCTTCCTGAAAAATTTTATATAATTTTTTGATATCATGACCGTCGACAGGACCCAGATAAGTGATTCCCATATCTTCAAACAACATCCCAGGTACAAGCAATTGCTTGATACTGTTTTTTGTCTTTCGAATATGTGACACGATCTGATCTCCAACACACGGCACTTTCTGTAATGTCTTTTCTACATTTTTCTTCAAATCTGTATAGGCATGTGCTGTGCGGATTCCATCCAGATAGTTCGACATTCCTCCGACATTTTCAGAAATCGACATCCGATTATCGTTTAATACAATAATAAAATTGCTCTTCAGATGAGAGGCGTTATTCAACGCTTCATAAGCCATACCTCCGGTCAGAGAACCGTCTCCGATCACTGAGATGACCTGATAATCTTCTTTCAGTATCTCTCTTGCCTCCACATATCCCAGTCCTGCCGAGATTGAAGTAGAACTGTGTCCCGTATCAAATGCATCACATGCACTTTCTTTCGTTTCGGAAACCGCTCATCCCCCCGTACTTACGCAGATCATCAAATCCTGCTTTTCTTCCTGTTAAAATCTTATGTGTATATGCCTGATGTCCCACATCCCATATAATTTTATCTTTCGGAAGTGAAAACGCCAAATGCATCGCCATCGTCAGTTCCACTACACCTAGATTGGAAGCCAGATGTCCTCCCGTTTTACTGATCTTTTCAACCAAAAACTGACGAATCTCTTCTGCCAGCGTATCTAATTCACTTTCCTTTAGTTTTTAATATCATCTTCTTTTTGAATTCGCTCCAATACCATAAGAGCACCCCTTTTATTTTTCTCTGTAAATTAATTCTTTTAAAAGCATCTCCAAAAACTGATTTTCCCCTGAAATGCTGTGTAATAAATGAATCGCTTCCATGGAAAGGCTCTCCACAGCCTCCTTTGCGTTTTCAATTCCAAGCAACGTCACATATGTCGTCTTTTCATTCTTTTCATCGCTGTGAATTGGCTTTCCAAGCACTTCCACCGTGCTTGTCACATCCAAAATATCATCCTGTATCTGAAAAGCGACTCCCACATATTTTGCAATCTGTTCTATCTTTTGCACTTCTGTCTCAGAAGCGCCGGCAAGCACCGCTCCGATCATCATAGCACACTCGATCAGAGCACTTGTCTTCAGCTCATAAATAAAATCCAACACTTCTTTGGAAACAGCTTGTCCTGCACTCTTGACATCGACTACCTGTCCCCCGATCATGCCGTAAATTCCAGCTTTCTCAGAAAGGATTCTCATCGCCTGACCAATCTCTATGCTCTTTTGCGGACACATTGCAAACGCCTTTACAGCCGTCTCAAAGGCAAAATTAAGAAGTGCATCTCCCGCCAGAATCCCCATTGCCTCACCGTACACAACATGTGTAGTCTTTCTCCCTCTGCGGTAGTCATCATTGTCCATCGCCGGAAGATCATCATGTACAAGTGAATACGTGTGAATCATCTCAATCGCTGCCATAAACGGCTCAATAAGTTCCTCATCACCGCCAAACAATACATATGTCTCTCTCATCAGCATCGGCCGGAGACGTTTTCCACCGGCTAGAAGACTATACTCCATCGCCTCCATGATCTCTTTTTGGAGACCTTCTTTGACCGGCAGATATTTTTTTAAAATCTGTTCTATCGCTGTTATTTTTCCGATTCTTTCTTCCTTAAAATTCATGCTCTTCACCATCTTTATCCAATATCATTACTTTTTTCTCAATCGTCTCAATCTTATCATTACATATCTTCAGCAATTCCATTCCTTCATGATACAATTGAAAAGAATCCTCAAGCGAAACAGCTTCTCCCTCTAATTTTTTTACTACTTCATCTAACTGTTCAAATACGTCCTCCAGAGTCTGATCTTTTTATTTTCTGCTTCCACAATGTTCCTCCTTATGCGTATCTTCTACTCTTGCTTTGATCACACCGTCTGTCACATATACATTCAGTGTCTCTCCATTTGCCGTATCTGCGATTGTCTTCACCACTTTGCCATTTTCCGTTGATACATAAGCAAATCCCTGATTCAGCTTTGCCAGCGGCGAAAGTCCTTTCATACGTTCGATATAAAAACCAAATCGGCGTTTTTTATCGTCAATCTTTCTTTCCATTGTCTGTCTGAGCCGCTCTTCCAATTCCACCGTTCTTTGCTGTTTGTCCCGCAGTTTATTTTGCGGATGCAGATACTTTAATTTCAATGCATACTGCCCGGTTTTTATCTTTTCCCATTCTGCTTTCTGATGTATTGCTTTACGTATCTTTATTCGATATTCTTCAACTCCGTTTAAAAATGTCTCATATTCAAACACCGCAAGTTCAGCCGCCGCAGAAGGCGTTGGCGCCCGCAAATCTGCCACATAATCTGCGATAGTTGTGTCCGTCTCATGCCCCACCGCTGAAATAACCGGAATCCGGCATTCAAAAATAGCTCTCGCAACAATTTCTTCATTAAACGCCCAAAGATCTTCTATAGAACCGCCGCCGCGCCCTACAATGATCAAATCTACTCCTTTTTTTTCAAGCGCCGCAATTCCTTCTACAATACTTGCAGCCGCCCCTTCTCCCTGAACCAATGCAGGGTATAAGAGTAACTGCACATACGGGTTTCTTCTGCCTGCAACATTGATAATATCCCGAATCGCCGCGCCTGTAGGCGCCGTCACAACGCCGATTGTTCTTGCAAACTTCGGAATCGGCTGCTTGTACTCCTCGGCAAACATTCCCATCTCGCCCAGTTCCTGTTTCAATGCCTCGAATCTCTCATAAAGTGCTCCGGCTCCATCTAGAATAATCTCTTTTGCATAGAGCTGATATTTCCCATCCCTCTCGTATGTGGTTATATTGCCAAGCACAATTACCTGCTGTCCTTCCCGCATCCGAAACGGCAAACCGCCTCTCTGTCCTGCAAACATAATACATGCGATCATCCCGGACTCATCTTTCAGTGAAAAGTAAATATGCCCGGACGTATGATATTTACAATTTGACACTTCCCCTTTCACATAAATCCGGTTCAGCATAAAATCCTGTGTAAACATATTCTTGATATAGGCATTGACCTGTCCAACAGAATACACATTGCGCATCATATCACCTTATTCCGCCAGCTTTGCCAGCACACCATTGACAAACGAAGGACCTTCATCACTGCTGTATTTCTTCGCGAGTTCTACCGCCTCATTGATTGCCACACCGGTCGGAACTTCCTCATCCCATTTCATCTCATAAACCGCAAGTCTTAAAATTGTCAGATCTACCCGATTCATACGAGATGTCTTCCAGCCTGTTGTATACTCATTCAAAAGTCCATCAATCTCTTCTTTTTTGTCGACAACAGCTTTATATTTATTCAAAATATAAGTCTTATCCTGTTCGTCAGTCTCGCCAAGCAATTCAAAGTAGAGGTCTTCTTGTTCTTTCATCTCTTCTTCGCTGTTAAATTCTATACGGAATAACATTCTAAAAATATGTTCTCTAAGTTCTGATCTATTCATTTTTCTACCTCTTTATTCTTTGGATTTTTCTATTTTTTTGCATTATTGATTATTATACTACATGTGATTCCCTCTTGGCAACCAAAAAGAGTGGAGCTAAAACTCCACTCTGATTCCCATTCTGTCTTCACAGATCTAGTTTTCCATGTCCACTCCAGCTACACGAATATTCACATCTGCAACTGTCAAACCTGTCATATTCTCAATCGAAGCTTTTACTTTCTCCTGTACCTTGGCAGAAACATCCATGATGCTGTAGCCATACTTCAAATTCAGCGCCAGCGCAACTGTCACTACACCTTCAAGCACATCTACTTTCACACCTTTGGATAAAGATTTCATTCCAAGCTTGCTGATCAGTTCTCTCGTTGCATTCCCTGCCATCGAAGCGACACCTTCCACTTCCATAGCTGCAAGCCCTGCAATGATTGCAACAACCTCATCTGCAATCTGTACTTCTCCAAGATTATCATCTGCCTTTATTGTATAACTATTTCTTTCGTCTTTTCCCATGATTCAAAACCTCCTAGTCTGGATTGCCGTCTCTTGCCAAGAGATGGAATTATCTCCTGTTATTATAACAAATTTATATCCGTTTGCAAATAGGGAAATTTGTAAACTATTTTCCGAACTCAGATAACTCCAGCCCTTCGTTGCGCTCCAGTGTCATACGTATGCTCCAGCTGTTCACAAACATAAAAGCGGTCTGTCTTTTAAGTCCTTAATCTTCTTCATATCAGAAGTACCCACAATTTTATCTAAGTCAATTTCTTTATTCTCGATCCAGCGGATATGTTCATATGGCAGCGTATCCATTCGAATCTCCACATTGTATTCATTTTCCAAACGGTATTTTAACACATCAAATTGCAGGACACCTACCACACCTACTATAATTTCCTCCATACCGGTATTATATTCCTGAAAAATTTGGATTGCACCTTCCTGTGCGATCTGATTGATTCCCTTGATGAACTGCTTACGTTTCATCGTATCCACCTGGCGAACTCTGGCAAAGTGCTCCGGTGCAAAAGTCGGAATTCCTTCGTATGCAAATTTCTCAGGAGAATTGGTAAGCGTATCTCCAATTGAAAAAATTCCCGGGTCGAACACACCAATGATATCTCCACCGTATGCTTTTTCGATCATTTTTCTTTCACTTGCCATCATCTGCTGTGGCTGAGAAAGTCTCACTTTTTTCCCACCCTGAATATGAAACACATCCATTCCAGCTTCGAATTCTCCGGAACATATTCTCATAAACGCGATTCTGTCACGGTGAGCCTTATTCATATTTGCCTGAATCTTAAATACAAATGCGGAAAATTCCTTTTCTGTCATAGGATCAATAACTCCTTTATCCGAGATTCTCGGAAGGGGAGAGCTTGTCATCTGAAGAAAATGCTGAAGAAATGTCTCCACACCAAAGTTTGTAAGAGCCGATCCAAAAAATACCGGCGACAATTCTCCTTTGCTCACAAGTTCCATATCAAATTCCGCACTTGCACCATCTAACAGTTCCACTTCATCCGTAAGCTGAGCCAGCTGTTCTTCACTGATCATTGTCTCCACCGACGGGTCATCCAATGCGATCGTTTTTTACTTCCCCAATAGAAGTTCCTTTTTGCGTATCGGAAAATAACTCTATCTCCCGGTGTTCCCTGTCATATACACCTCTAAATTCTTTTCCGGAACCAATCGGCCAATTGACTGGACATGTCGCAATTCCAAGTTCCTTTTCAATCTCGTCCAACAGATCAAACGTATCTCTTGCCTCACGGTCCATTTTATTGATAAATGTAAAAATCGGAATATGACGCATCACACATACTTTGAACAATTTTCTCGTCTGCGCCTCCACACCTTTCGATGCATCAATAACCATGACGGCAGAATCTGCCGCCATCAATGTACGATAAGTATCTTCCGAGAAATCCTGATGTCCCGGCGTATCCAAAATATTGATGCAATATCCATCATAGTTGAATTGGAGCACGGAGGAAGTGACCGAGATACCTCTTTCTTTTTCAATCTCCATCCAGTCCGACACCGCATGCTTGGCAGTCGCTTTTCCTTTCACTGAACCTGCCTGATTGATTGCACCACCATATAATAAAAACTTTTCCGTCAACGTTGTCTTTCCTGCATCGGGATGCGATATGATCGCAAATGTTCTTCTTTTCTTTATCTCATCTGTAATTCCTGACATAATAATCTCCTGTTTTTTATTATTCTATACATACTTATTTAGTCTATCACAAGTAATATCTCTCTGCAAACAAAAATCTATTCATTCTCAGAATTTTTCTCTGTCTCTTTTTGCGCACTGTCTTTACTGTATATCGGTGTGATGACAATATTTTCCGGAGCGATTTCTGCTTTTCTTGTGATAATGTCCTCAATCTGGGCACGGTTAGCATCTGTCAGTTCCGCACTGTTTACTACCACGTCAGCTGTCTCCGCCGTCAGACTTACCACGGTATCTGAAAACCCTTTCGATGCAAGCATCGTCTCAACCGCAGCCTCTTTTTCCGCAAGTTCCGTCATCGCAATCATCTGGTTGATCGCATCTTGTTTCTGTTCATCTGACAAATTTGTGTTATCTATAATCTCAAGCAAAGTTTCTTTATTTTTTGCACGCACCTGCTCTCTTGTCACCTTCGCTTCCGCAACAACTCCTGTCACATCTCCATTGGTAAGCACTGCTTCTCCCGGCGTTCCTTCCACCGTTCCGTCTGCCACTTCCTGATCCTGACTTTCAATATCACCGGCAGTTTCTTGCGCTCCGTCTTCCGAAGTAATGTCAAGCAGCTCCTGATTTGCAAGTTCACCATTTGTCGCCTCTGCTTTTCCTGACTCGCCAAAAATGCGACCGGAATAGTTCAGGTATCCGGCAACCGCAATCATAATCGCGAGTGTTGTGATAATAATCTGGTTTTTCTTGAATAGACGTTTCAAAATGTAACTCCTCCTAATTTGTTTGATTTCGTTTCATTACTTTAATTTTATGCGTGTCTACATCAAATAATGCTTGGATTGCTTCTGTAATATTTTTTATGACTACTGCATTTCCACCCCCTTCTGCAATGACGACAACCCCTTCCACTTTTGGGTTGACTTCTTTTGTTACATACGGTGTCTGCTCACCTCCGGACGTGCTGTTGTACACTGTCGCCTCACTGTCCTGCGCTTCCTTTGTTTCGCGTTTTCCTCCCTGTTTGTCGCTCTCTGTTACAGTCTGACTGTTTGTCGCCTGATCCTTTTCAATAATTTTTTCCGATGAAGACTGAAACGTCACCATCACCTTTACGTTTCCCACCCCCTCTACTTCCCGCAACACCTCTTCTAGTTTCCTCTCCACCGCTTCTTCGTACTCATCTTCATAACTGTTTTCTGTTCCCGCCTCGACAGGCACATCTTTTGTCTTTGTCTTTTTTACCGGCATTGCAATGACAATCAGAAGAATCCCCACCAAAAGCGTGAGCATCAATTGATTTTTTTTTAGTTTCCATTCAAACTTAGTTTTCAATCTGAATCTCCTCCACCTCGATTTCATCTGTCTCTTCTTTTCCTACATCTTCAAGCGACATTCCCTCCAGATACTTGGTCGCCTCTTCGATTTCCCTGATCTTTTGCTGATATGAGGCATTATGATACAATTCCGAAAATGTCGTCTGCATTCCGATTGCCTTCATGATTGGTTCTGAAAGCATCACGATCAGAATCAATCCGGTAAAAAAACGATATACTTTTTGTAGCTGTGATTCGGAATAATTTGAATGATGGCTGTAATCAAAATCAGATAAAACGCAATATTCTGCAGCCATTGATAAAAAAACGCAATCAATTTTTCCCTCCTAACCTGCCATAGTGGTCGCTGTCACTACTGCGATTGTCAATAAAAAAAGCACCCCCGTCGTAAATATAATACGAAGCAGCATCTGAGATCCATCTGCGATGCTGCTGATACAGCCTACTATTCTCTTATCCGAAACAGGTTGTATCATTGCGGCAATCAATTTATAGAGCAGGGTCACTACTGCCATCTGTATAATCGGAACCAGACAGATTCCAATACAGACCAATGCTCCTGCAACTCCGATTCCATTCTTAATCAATACTGCGGTCCCTAGCATCACCTCCGTCACCCCTCCGATTGCATCACCTACAACCGGTATCGCCTCCGCGCTTCTTCCCACCACACTTCTTTTCAGTGAGTCAATTGCCGGACTTAAAAGTCCCTGTATAATGTTTACCCCTGTCACTCCCGCAAGCAGTGTCTTTAACGTCCATGCGATCACCGTCTCGCAAAGCTCTGCAAATTTAGAAAGATAGTCTTCCTCCGACAAATTATTCATAACTTTTACCACAATGTAGACTTGTACAAATGGAATCAAAAAATTCAAAATAACAAGCTCAACCAGATAAATCAAGAGCAATACCAGGTTGTAAAACAAAATGGAAGTGCTGCTTCCTGCCGCAAAAGCGACCGCCAGAAAGTAGACAGGTCCAAGCACTTTCATAAACCCGATCAGGCGCTCCAGATTCTCACTTGCCGACACGATCAAAATACGAAACGAATTAAGCCCGATTGTGATCAAAAGCAGATATAATACGTAAAAGCTGATTTCTGATATCTGTTTATTCTGAAATACATTGGAAAAATTAGTAAATACTGCCGCCACAATCACAATCAGGAGAATGTGTACCATTCCCGCTTTGCTGCTCTTCCATTCGTAAAAAAATTGATCCGATATCATTTCACCAATCACTTGCAGCGAAGGTTCAGTCTGTCCACTTAACATCTTTTTTATCAAATCTTGGAAGTCTGTTTTCTTCTCCGGGAAAATATCATCCAGCAAATCTTCAATCTCTGAGAATTCAAATTCTTTCCAAATTGTTTCCTCCGCCTCTTTCTGAAGTTCAGCTTGCTCGTCCTTGTCTCGGATTTCTGTCGCATAGACCGTTCGCGGAGAAAAAAAGCAACCCAAAATCACTATAAAAATACAGAGTATTATTCCTTTCCCTCTCATGACAAAAATTCCTGTATCGTCTGAAGCAGGGCAAGTAAAACAGGAAGACTCATGACCAGAATGGTCAGTTTTCCAAAAATCTCAATCTGAGAAGCAATTGTCTGATATCCGGTATCCCGACAGATCCCCGAAGCAAATTCTGCGATATAAGTAACACCGAGCATCTTGATCAAGGTTGCAATATAAGAGGTATCCATGTTAATGTGCCCACTAATCTGCCTTATGGTATTAATAATCTCTTCCAATCGTCCGACAATGACTCAAAAAATAAAAACACTGATTGCCACACTCATATAAATTCCATATTCTGTTTTTCCATTTTTGAATTGGACTGCAAGAAGCGCACCCATCACTCCAAGAACCCCGGCTTGTACAATACTCATTAAAAACACCCCTATAATGAAAACAGTCTCTTGATCGATTCAAATAGTTCATAAATATAAGGAACAATCCAAAACAGCACGAGTAAAAGTCCTGCAAAGCTTGTCAAAAATGCCTGTTCTTCTCTCCCACTATGTTTTAATACCTGACTCAGAACCGAGACTAATATTCCCACAGCAGCAATTTTAAAAATTAAATTTACACTCATCTTCGCCTCCACTTATATCAGAATAATTACAAGGAAAATTCCCCCCATCACACCAAGACAGTTACATAGTCGCTTTTTCATAACCAGTTCCTCTCTCGTCTTTTGAATTACGAACGAAAGCTGTTCCAAATACAAATCAATTGTCCCCAGCTGCATCTGCTCATCTAAATACCCCATCTGCATTCCGATTGCTTTCAGTTCTTCCTTATCCTTGTTTTTTAACTGCGACTTTATCAGACAACGGTCAATTGACTCTGTCCACAACTCAAAGAAGGTAGCTCCTGCTTTTTCTTCTATCTGCTTTGCCAAATAGAGCAGCCATTCGCCTTGCGCTCCTTCCATGCGCCTTCCAATGTGAGAAAACGCTTCCGAAAAAGGGGCTTTCGTATATTGGATTTCTCTTTTCAGCATCCAAAACAACTGCTTTAGCAGTTCCAGTTCTCTCAAATACTTTTGTAGCTCAAGTCCTTTTGTCACTCCGATTCCTCCACTTGCCAGAATGATCAAGATTGCTCCAATAATTTTTTGCACAAAGCCTCCTCCTTCTAAGCTCACGCTTCTCGATAAATTAAATCTCCGTTTTCATCATAGACCGCCTCAATCCCTCCAAGTCTGTATCGGTTGCTTAAGATGACATAGCGCTCAAATCTTTTTTCCCTGATCAATTTTTCAAAATAGGTTTTTTGCAAATTTCTTCCATAGAATCCCCATGTGCTGTCGCCAACATTTTGCACCCACAGTGCATTGCATACTCAATCGCATGCACATCTTCCTTCGCACCGATTTCGTCTACAGCCACCACCTGTGGCGCCATTGAACGAATCAGCATGATCATACCATCCGCTTTCGGACACCTGTCTAAAATATCCGTCCTCATCCCAAGATTATTCTGTATGACTCCAAGATAACAGCCGCCAAGCTCCGAACGCTCATCTACCACTCCGACTGTACAGCCTTTAATCCAACGGTTTCCATCAGAAATCTGCCGTATCACATCTCTTAGCAGTGTTGTCTTACCACATCTTGGCGGTGATATAATCAATGTATGATACATCTGTTTATTATATGTAATATAGGGAAATATCTTGTTTGCGCAGTCCAAAACCTCATGTGATACTCGAATATTAATCGAAGAAATATACTTCATGTTCTTTATTTTTCCCCCTTCCATAATTACCTGTCCCGCCATTCCCACTCTGTGTCCTCCTTCAATCGTGATAAATCCCTGTTTTAATTCATGCTCATACGCATAAAGTGAATAATTACTGATATGCTCTATCGTCTCTTTCATTTCCTGTTTCCCGAGCCTTTTTTTCTCGGAATACATCGTCGGTAAAATCAGTTCCTCATTTTGATACAGCACAGTCACAGGCTGTCCTATCCTCAAACGTATCTCCTGTAGTTCTGAAAAGTCCATTCTTTCCTGCTCAATAATCTTTTGTACCGATTCCGAAAGCACTCGTATAATCTGCTTTTTTTGATTCTTTTTTTTCATATCCTCCATTCATCTCACCTCTTTAGACAGTATATGAACAAGTTCCAAAATTAGTACAAAAAAAGAGCTTTCATCACTGAAAACTCTTTTTAACTTTTATTCTATTCTTCTACAACGTCTTTCATGCTGAAGCTGATTCTTCCCATCTTATCTTTTCCAAGACAAACCACTTTTACTTTGTCTCCCAGTGTGAGAACATCTTCCACATGTTTGATTCTTTCTTTAGAAATTTTAGAAATATGAACCATTCCTTCTTTTCCCGGTGCAAATTCGATAAATGCGCCAAACTCTTTGATGCTTACAACTTTTCCTTCAAATACCTGTCCAGCCTCAAAATCTGTCACAATCGTTGCAATCATCTTCATCGCCTCGTCCATCTTCTGTGCGTCAACACCACATACAGATACCGAACCTTCATCTGTGATATCAATCTTCACACCTGTCTGCTCAATAATTGCATTGATTGTCTTACCACGCTGTCCGACAACATCACCAATC
>ENA-OQKD01000408-OQKD01000408.1-human-gut-metagenome-genome-assembly--contig:-NODE-408-length-11355-cov-4.100285_pt1 | contig 11355 bp, 8 predicted proteins | sample MGYA00242775_ERZ504792 | MGnify/ENA primary metagenome ERZ504792 (study PRJEB26092, sample SAMD00036401) | human gut metagenome | host: Homo sapiens | study: EMG produced TPA metagenomics assembly of...
ATGGATGAGAAGCCAAAGAAAATGGAACTGGAATATGAAACAAATCCGGGAACCAATTACATTGCTTCCAAAATGAGCGAGAGTGCTGTTGTAAAAATCCGTGACGAGGTAGCTTCTCAGGTAACAGAAACCTATACGCAGACAGTTTTTGACCAGATTACAGAGGTTGGAGACGGTATGCAGGAGGCTGCCGATGGTTCAAAGGAACTGAAGGACGGACTTGGAGATGCTTCTGACGGAAATAAAACCATTACAGACAATCTGAAAAAGCTGGCGGACAGCACGCTTACCTTTAAGGATGGAGCAAATACTCTGACAGAAGGTCTGAAAGAATATACGGACGGTGTGGCGCAGGTAGATGACGGAGCTACACAGCTGAATGATGGAGTGGGAACTCTGACAGCAAAGGTTCCTGAGCTTACAGCCGGTGTAAATAAGCTGAATCAGGGCGTTAAGGATTATACAGACGGCGTTGCAAAGCTTGACGCAAATTCTGCACAGCTGACAGCCGGAACAGCAGATCTTCAGGAAGGAGCAGGGACTCTGAAAAAAGGTCTTGATACCCTGAAGGATGGAACTACACAGTATGTAAGCGGAGCAAATACTCTTGCAGACGGAGTGACACAGTATGTTGCCGGAGCAGATCAGCTTGCAGCCGGAGCAAAACAGCTTTCACCACTGGAGGGAATCGGTCAGGTATCTTCAGGTATTTCACAGCTGAACAGTTCTGTTTCCAAAGGAGAGGGATCTCTGAAATCAGGAACTCAGCAGCTGGAATCCGGTTTAGGGGAACTGTACGGACAGCTGAAAGAGCTGGGCGGCAGCCTGACAGCAGAAAATATCAAAAAGCTGACAGCCGGTTTAAATGAAGCGAAAAACGGAATGGAAAGCGCAGGAAAGGGAATGACCGCCGCCTCTTCCGGAATGACGCAGGCTGCAGAGGGAATGACAAATGCAGCAGGTGTGATCACACAGGCCGGACAGGGTATTTCTACAGTGGCAGCACAGGTACAGAACGCATCAAAACCTGTGGCAGACGCAGTAAATGGAGTGACAGGAATTGTAAACCAGTGTGCTCAGGATGCAAATGGAAAGCTGGATGCGGCAAGAGCCCAGGTAGATGCGGCTAATGCCCAGATCGCTTCTGCAAACGGACAGATCGAGGCGGCAAACCAGCAGATATCAGGCATGCAGGCATCTATGGCAGGCGCCCAGGCAGCCATTCAGGGAATCCAGGGTTCAGCCGACGAAAACGGAATGGTTTCCGCAGCAAGCCTGAATGCTGTGATCGGAATGCTTGGCAATTCTGCTTCCGGTGTATCCGGAGTAGATGCAGTACAGAACAATGTGGAAAACATGGATGCTTCTGCCTATACTGCACAGGCTCAGCAGATTGCAGATGCAGCTGCTGGACAGCTGGCAGGTGTACAGGAAACACTGAACGGAACTGCGGGACAGTTGAATGCAGCTGCGGAAGGGCTGAAAAAAGGAGCAGAAACTCTTGGCGCAAAATCAGGAGAAATGAAAGCCGGAGCAGATCAGATGGCAGCAGGGGCTGAGAAAATGGGAGCCGGAGCAGAGAATATTCCGTCCATTCCATCAGATCCTATTAATCAGGTGACCGGCGCGGTAGGCCAGCTTTATGCAGGATCTCAGAAAGTAAATCAGGGTGTTGGAGCAGTTGCTTCAGCTCTGGGTACACTGGAAGAGGGAACAAAGGATTTCCCGAAAGCAGCTGCCGGTGTAAAAGCTCTGAATGAGGGATTTGCACAGCTGACAGCCAATGACAAAGCTCTGACAACAGGAGCAAAAACGCTGAAGGCTGCAGGCAGTACGGTAACAGGAGGAATCAGTCAGCTGACAGCCGGAGGAAAAGATCTTGCAGCCGGAGTAGGCACGTTAAGTGAGGGAATCAAAACCTATACAGCCGGAGTCAGAACACTGGCAGGAAATAATGACGCTCTTACCTCAGGAACTCAGCAGCTTGCGTCAGGAGCCGGAACTCTTGCAGCCGGAGCAGCGCAGCTTGCAGATGGAACAAAAACTCTGAAAGCCGGAACCAGCAAACTGGTTTCAAATAACAGTAAACTGAACAGTGGAGCAACCCAGCTTGCAGACGGTGCAGGACAGATCCAGGACGGCTCTTCACAGCTTTATGACGGCTCAAAAGAGCTGGGCGATGGAATCAAAAAATTAAACGATGGTTCAGAAACCCTGCAGACAAGTCTCAGCGACGGAGCAAAGCAGGTAAAGGAAACAAAAGCAAACGATGATATGATAAGTATGTTTGCCGCACCGGTCAAAGAGGAAGAAACACAGATGACAACAGTGGAGAATAACGGTCATGCCATGGCTCCTTACATGATGTCTGTAGGTCTCTGGGTCGGCTGTCTTGCCTTCTGTCTGATGTACCCTCTCACTGAGTACAAAGGAAAATTAAAATCAGGATTTGCATGGTGGGCAAGTAAGGCGTCTGTTCTTTATCCGGTGGCAGTCCTTCAGGGAATTCTTCTGATCGTCCTGCTTCACCTGATAGACGGATTTACTCCGGCAGAAATGATGAAGACAGTTCTCTTCTCCTGTCTGGCATCTGTGGCATTTACTTCTATTATGTATTTCTTTAACATTACTTTCGGTAAGGTGGGAAGCTTCCTGATGCTGATCTTTATGGTAGTTCAGCTTGCAGGTTCGGCAGGAACTTATCCGGTAGAGATTTCACCTTCCTTTGTGGCAAAGATTCATAATTATCTGCCTTTTACCTACACGGTAAACGCATTCCGAAGCACCATTGCAGGGGGCGAAAGTATAGGAACGGCAGTTGTTGTACTGATTGTGCTGGCAGTTATATTTACAGCGCTGACAATCTTACAGTTTAACCATATGGCACACGCCAGAAAACGCGGAAAGACAGTTCTTTATGACTGGCTGGAAGCTCATGGAGTAGCATAAAAACGAAAAACGCTGCAGCTCAGGATCTACAGAGGATTCCGGGCTGCAGCATTTTTGGCAGTAATTATGTATTATTTTTCAACGATCTCAAGGATTTCCATTGGACAGGCTTTTACACAGATACCGCAGGCTGTACATTTGGATGCAGTTGGTTTGTCCTCAGCTTTTACCATCAGGCCGAACGGACAGGCTTCCACACACTTTCCGCAGCCGGTACACAGTTTTTTATTTACCATGTATACGCCTTTTGCGTTCTGGGTGATCGCGCCTGCTTCGCAGACCTCTGCACATTTTCCGCACTGAGGACATGCCATTGGCTTTGGCTCTCCCTTGCGTTCTACGATCTGAATGCAGGATTTGAATACATTAGATTCCTTGTAATAAGCATTTGAACAGGCCTCTACACATTCCAGACATGCCATACAGGTGGCGCCTTTTTTTACTGTCAGTTTTTTCATTACCTTACCTCCGCTTTTTGTTGTTTTTACCATACTCATCATCTGCTGTGTTCAGCTTGTTACATTATATCATTCTTTCCATATATCTACAATTTGTTTTGTTCTTTTTTTCACAAACTTAAAATGCAAATTTTAATTCCACTCTCCAATTCATGATGGAATTTACTCTTGCACAAGTAGAATTTAGTCTTTCATACGAAAGAATAGGAATCCATTCCTGTGCTGGCTATTGGTATCTCAATCCATTTTGCCTGTCAAGGGCTTGCTATACAGGACAAAATATAATCACCTGAGGTGGTTTGGAATGCATTTTGGGAATTTTTTTCTGCGAATGTCTGGCGTTAGTCTGAAGAATAGGGTATGATAGTAAAAAGGATATTTAACAGATTCCTCACATTTTTCCCACAAAGTAAACACAAATTTTTTTTATACTCAGACCATCAAAAGGAAAACAGAGATATTTTCAGGAGGGAATTTATTATGGAGAATATGAACAACAACATGAATGATAATCTTAATAACATAAATGATAATAATGACCGGGACAACAAAAAGAACAAGAAAAAAATGAGCTTTAAAAAGGGAGCGGGAATTGCTCTCTGCGCTGTTCTGGTAGGAGGCCTTGCATTTGAAGGCGTCAGCGCTGTAAACGGCTGGGATTTTAGCAACATTGTACAGGCATCGGATAAGGACGAAAATAAAACCACACTTTTGAAAACAAAGAAGAAATCAGACGATAAGGATACGGAAAAGACTGAGGAAAAAACAGAGGATTCCAAAGATAAGGATGAAAAGGCAGAAGAGGATTCTGAACAGAAAGTAAAGGGAAGTCTGGACGTATCTGATATTGCGGCAGAAGCAATGAAATCCGTAGTTGCCATTAACACCAAATCTGTGCAGGAGGTTCAGACCTATATCGGAGACTTTGGTTTCGGAGGATTTACCACTCAGGAACAGGAGGTTGAGGGAAGCGGCTCCGGTATCATTGTGGGAAAAAATGACGAGTCTCTTCTGATCGCAACAAACTATCATGTAATCCAGGGTGCAGATACGGTATCTGTTACCTGTATTGACGGAGAGGTTTATGAGGCAATTGTAAACGGTTATGATGCAGATAAGGATCTTGCAGTTGTTTCGGTTGCTCTTTCTGATATTTCCAAAGATACCATGGAGCAGATCGAGGTTGCCACAGTGGGAAGCTCCGATGATCTGAGAGTAGGCGAGCAGGTAGTTGCCATCGGAAATGCTCTTGGATACGGACAGTCTGTAACAACAGGTATTGTCAGCGCCAAAAACCGTAAACTGGATGATTCCGGACAGGCAGATGAAAATTCTGACGGTGTAAACCTGATTCAGACAGATGCGGCTATTAATCCCGGAAACAGCGGCGGAGCTCTTCTGAACATGAACGGAGAGGTTGTGGGAATCAATTCTGCAAAGCTTGCTTCCACAGAGGTCGAGGGTATGGGATATGCCATTGCCATTACAGACGTATCTGATATTCTTGAGAATCTCATGAATGAGACACCGAGGGATAAGGTGGAGAAACACGGCGCCCTGTCCATTACAGGCAGCTCAGTAAGTGAAGAAGCATCTGCGGTTTATGACATTCCGGAAGGTGTTCTGGTTGCAGAAGTGATCAAGGACGGAGCTGCTGACAAGGCGGGAATCGAGGAAAAGAATATTATTACAGAGTTCGACGGCAAGAGAGTCCGCAGCATTGAAGCCCTGGTTGATATGCTTCAGTACTATGAGCCGGGTGAAGAGGTTGAAGTAACGCTTCAGGTTCTCGGAAACGGAGGTTATGAGGAAAAGAAGGTAACAGTTACTCTTGATGAGGGAACCTCTGAGGAGTCGGCAGCCTCTGATACAGCAGCACAGGAGCCGTCACAGGAAGAAAGTATCCTGGATGAGTTTGGAAACAGTGCAGAGGATGAAGAAACCTATAATGAGTTCTTTGGCGACATCTGGTAAATTGCAGACACAGTTTTTCCATTAATATAAATATATAAGCACAGAAGGGACCGGCAGGATCAGCCGGTCTTTTCTGTGCTGTATTGAAACGGCAGGGCAGGTCTGTTATACTTAAACACAGAGATTTCGGGAAAATGTGGAAAAGCAGGTTCCCGCAGATGAATATATGTGGAAAACGGTGACAGAATATGAAAAAAAGAAAAGTGATCATTGATTGTGATCCAGGAGTGGACGACGCGGTTATGCTTGCTCTGGCAGCAGCTCACAGAGAAGAACTGGAGATTCTGGGAATTACAACTGTAAGCGGAAATCAGGATATAAAAAAAGTAACAGAAAATGCATTGAATCTGGCAGAATTTTACGGATTATCAGTTCCGGTGGCCCGGGGAATGGAAAGGCCTGTTATGCGGAAACCGTATTTTGCGCCGGAAACTCATGGAGCAAGCGGGATCGGGAACTGTGTTCTTCCGTGTTCAGGAAAAGCACCGGAGCCGGAAAAGGGAATAGTTTTTTATCCGCAGAGTTCTGGGAGAACTTCCTGAGGGAGAGCAGGCAACGATCATTGCCACAGGCCCTCTGACGAACCTTGCTTTTCTTCTGAGGATTTTTCCGGAAGTAAAAGAAAAAATCCAGGAGATTGTTTTTATGGGCGGTTCCCTGTCAGGGGGAAACGTTACAGATGCGGCAGAATTTAATTTTTTTGCAGACCCCGAGGCTGCGTATATGGTTTTGCATGAAGGAGTTCCTCTTGTTATGTGCGGTCTGGATGTGACAGAACAGTGTACCCTGTCAAGAAATCAGATTCTGAAGCTGTGTCAGTCAGGAAACAGAATCGCAAAGCTCTGCGGAGATATGCTGGGTTATTCTCTGGAAAACACATCAGAAAAATACAGAGGGGAAACCAGCGTACATGATGCGGTTCCTGTGATGTATCTTCTTCATCCGGAGATATTTAAGGGAAGTCAGAAAATCCTGACCGTAGACTGTTCTGAGGGAAGCCACCGGGGTGCGGTACTGGGAGGCTTCCGCTGGTGGCAGCATGAGGAAGAGGATGCCAATGCTTTTGTACTGACTGAGGCGGATAAAGACAGGTTCCAGGAGCTTCTGATCACTTCTCTGTATGAGCTGGGACAGCGCTGAAGCATTACATTCCGTAAATAAAATAAAGGAAGCAAATGAATGAATTATATAATTTTTGATCTGGAGTGGAACCAGAGTCCGGAGGGAAAAAGCGGATCGGATGAGCGGATGCCCTTTGAGATCATAGAGATCGGGGCGGTCAGGCTTAATGAAAAAAGAGAAAAAACCGGAGAGTTTCAGACTTTGATCAAACCCCAGGTGTATAAGTGGATCCATGACAGCATCCACAGCGTAGTACATGTGGATTATAAAGACCTTATGAACGGAGTACCGTTTCCTCAGGCAATCCGGGACTTTCTGGACTGGTGCGGAGAGGATTTTGTTTTCTGTACCTGGGGAATGCAGGATCTGACTGAGCTTCAGAGAAATCTTAAATATTATGATCTTTTGGAGCTTCTTCCGGGTCCGGTGACTTACTATGATATTCAGAAGCTTTTCAGCTGGTTTCACGAAAATATGAAGCTGCGAAGAGGTCTGGAATATGCAGTAGATACCTTGGGAATCAGAAAGGAAAAGGGATTCCACAGAGCTTTGGAGGATGCAGAATATACGGCTGAGGTTTTCTGCAGACTTGATATGTCAGAGGTCCTGCCTTATTATTCAGTTGATACGTATCAGGCGCCGAGAAATAAAAAGCAGGAAATTTACATTTCTTATCCTACCTATGATAAATATATTTCCAGACAGTTTACGGACCGGGAAAAGATCATAAGAGACCGGGAGGTTTCCAGTACCCGGTGTCCGGTATGCCATCTTCCTGCAAAAAGAAAGCTGAGATGGTTTATTAATAATTCCAGAATATATGAAAGCATTTCTGTATGTCAGAAGCATGGAAGCATAAAGGGAAAGGTCCGTATCAGAAAAACAGACGACGACACATTTTATGCAGTAAAAACTCTGAAGCGGGTAAGTGAAGAAAAAGCGGAGGAACTCCGTGAGAAACGGGATTCCCTCCGCAAAAACGCAGAACAAAGAATCAGTGAGATGAAATAAGCCGGTCAGATAACAGGGTCTGGAAATAATACTTCGCGCATCCTGTCCTCTGGCCGTTAAAGCTGTAGGTGATTTCCATAATGGGAAGTCCCACAGAATTTTTGCGCAGGCTTCGGCTGGAATTCAGTGTGCTGATATCTGCTCCATTGGGAAGTGTTACAGACGGAACCTGGTACCGGCGGCACAGGGTACAGCTTCTGTAGTCCTTCAGAATATATTTTTCTGCAGGAAGGTAAGATACAGACATGGTTGCCGGTTCAGTTTTTACAGCAGTTCTGGTAAAGTTATTAAAACCATAATCCAGAAGCGCGGCTGTATCTGCATAGGCTCCGTTAATGGATTTCATTACAACGGAAACAAGACGCATGTTTCCTCTTTTTGCGTATGTGACAAGGGTATTGCCCGCAGCGTCTGTGTATCCGGTTTTGCCGCCCATAACGCCCTCATAGGCATAGGTATTGCCTTTCATCATTTTGTGATGGTTCAGAAGATATCGTGTTTCAGCAAACTTGTTGGTAGGCGGTATCTCATAATAGGTTGTGGTGGCATATTTCCGAAAAGTGGGGTTATACCAGGCAGCCCGTGCGATCTTTGCCATATCGGAGGCGGTTGTATAATGGAGCTCGTCAGGCAGTCCGTTGGGATTGTTGAAATGGGTTCCTGTACATCCCAGCTGCTTTGCTTTGAGATTCATCAGTTCCACGAATTTTTTTACAGAACCGGAGGTCTCTTCCGCAAGGGCAAGAGTCATTTCATTGGCTGACTGAAGCATGACAGCCATCATGGCCTGCTCTGTGGTAAATTCTTCTCCGGTATCAGCGTAAATGCTGGAACTGTCGCTGATGGTGATCCCATAGGCAGCAGACTGCGACATTACGATTTTGTCTTTCATGTTCAGATGTTCCGCTGCCAGAAGGGAAGTCATGATCTTTGTGATACTGGCAGGGTACTGAACCTTGTCTGCATTTTTGGAGTAGAGCACTGCGCCTGTTACCATATCTACCAGAATGGCAGATTCTCCCTCGATTTTCGGTCCCTGAGGCCAGTCTTCAATACTGTCTGTATCGGGAGCCTGTTCATAGTATTCTGTGTGAGGAACCGGAGTGGGCGTGGCAGTTACAATAGGAGCCCCGTACTCATCATATTCTGCTGCGGAAACGGAAACTGTGGGAGAAACAGCAATTACAGTACACAGAAATCCGCAGAGTATTTTCCTGATATGTTTTATTTTTCTGTTTTTCATGTTCAGAACCTTTCTGATTATTCTGTATTAAGCATTATTCTTTGCATTTTATCCCCTATAGTATACCATACTTACACCTGAGATTGTAGCCATATCTTGGAAGTCCGGTAGCTGTTCACAGTAACCGGGTCAGAATGCCTTATATACAGGAGGCAGTGGCAGGTTCACTGTGAAGCGTTGGTTCTGTGAAGTGTCCTGAATGATATTGTCAAAATCCTGAGATATCAAAAAGAGGACACAGATCGGTCAAAAAAGAAGTTTAAAATATCTGAATAAAAGTATATAATTTTGATAAATTGTGGAATTATATCTGATTTATTTATGACAAAATGGAGGAAGCATGAAAAAGACGGGAAACAGAGAAACGGTTTTGATCCTGCTTGGCATTTTTATAGTGGGATTTTTTGATTTTTTACAAATAATTTCTATAAAAGTGTACTGGAAAAAAACGCGGTACTGGAGGAGGCGGAAGAAAGCCGGGTCTATGAAAGCCAGTATGAAATGATCGTTGGAAGCGGAAAGAATGAATTCTGGCAGGCTATTTATGAAAGTGCAAAAAAAACAGCAGAAAACCACAATGCATATCTGGAATTTCATGCAAGTGATATGGGAACCGGATATAATGAGATTGATTATATGGAGATCAGTATTGCTGCAGGCGTGGATGGGATCATTCTGGAATTTAATGGAGAAGAGGCTCTGAAAAAAGAAATTGATAAGGCAGAGACAGCGGGAATCCCTGTTATCACGATCATGAATGACGCTCCGGACAGTAAGCGCCAGAGTTTTGTAGGCGTCAATGACTATCAGATGGGACAGGCATATGGTGAACAGGTAGCTGCGCTTATGGATGAAAATACAGAAACAGCTCTGATCCTTCTGGATAGCGAAAAAGGGGATTTTGAAAAAAGCCAGATCTACAGTCAGATCAACAATGTGATCATGGAACAGGAAAATGGAAAAAATATTAAAATTCAGGCTCAGAGCCTTATACCGGAAAACAAGTTTGATATAGAAGAAGCCATACGTACGATTTTTCAGTCTCCGGAAGGACCGCCGCAGATCCTGGTGTGCATGGATGAGGTGACAACAGAATGTGCCTATCAGGCAATGATTGATTTTAATATGGTAGGAGAAGTAAAAATTATCGGTTACTATGTTTCTGATACGATCCGTGAGGCGGTTGATAAGGGACTGATCCCTGTAACCTGCACACTGGATACAGAAAAAATGGGAAAGGACTGTATCGAAGCTCTCTGGGAGTACAGACAGGAGGGCAGGGTCAATTCCTATTATAATGTGGAACCGGAATTTATAACAAGAAATGAACTTCCGGAGATTTCCCAGGCAGAAAATATGGAGGAACAAAATTGAGCAGAGAAAGTACAAAGAGGAAAAGATGGAAGGATATTCCTCTTGGCAGAAAGGTACTTCTGGCGGTGGGAAGTATTATGCTTCTGATGCTGGGGATTAACATTATCCTTTACAGCCAGGTCAATAAGACGATCCGGAGGATGGATACAGTATATTCCAGTAATGTGGATCTTAAACTCCCCGCGCCCGGTGGACAGGCCCATGAAGAACCCCACCAGCATATTGATGACCGGGGTCGAAGCCCCCACCGCCGCCAGGGCGTTTGTATTGACAAAATTCCCTGCCACATAGGAATCCACGTATTATACTATTGTTGAAAAAAATTTCCTAATCAAAAGAGGGATTGAAAACCAGAAAACAGACTTAAAGATAGTGCCGTCAATCATATCCGTATTACCGCTTTGCAAGACAACACCCCATTCCCCAAATATTGCTGGCTGCCATTCCCTGTTACCCGGTCTCTCACTCCGCCACCCCGGCAAGCCTGCGCTCCTTCTTAATGCTCAGAGCGTACATGGCGCCTCCCGCCGCCAGCCAGAACACGGTATACAGGGCCGTTCCCGCCAGCTGGGGCCAGGCAGCGTCCCAGCCGATTCCCTTCAGGTTCACGGCCTTTAACTCCACGGCAATATTGGCGACAGGTGAAAATATCCTGGAAGCAATACTGAGCCATTTGGGCATCAGATAATAGGGAAAAACAAGCCCCGAGGTAAATATAATCAGGTTGCTGCACATCATATACAGCTGCGCAAAGCAGGCCAGCCTTTTGGTAAATGACCCCAGCATCACGCCAAAGGCCACGGCCGCCAGCATGAAAAGCACGGTGCTGAACAGATACGAGCCCGATTTACCCCCCGCACGGGGAATATTCTTATACAGTCCCACCACACACAGCACCACGAACTGGGCCGCCACCGCGCCGCCTGCCACCACGGCTGTCCTGATAATTCCGTCTTTTAATTCCTCCCCCCGCTTTTCCGGGGCAGCCGCTGCCAGAGCTTTCCTTTTTCGTATCATGAGCGGAATAAAAAATGAGATGAGAAAGGTCTGCATGGTAATGGCGGGAACCAGCAGATAGCTCATTTTCCTGATGTAATCGCCCTGTGGTTCATACAAGGTCCTGTCCACATAAGAAAATGTACCCAGACTGGTCTGGGCCGCCGAGGGGTAAAAGTTGTTTCCCTCCAGCATCTTAAGCTGCATTCCCGCGCTCATGGTACCCAG
>ENA-OQKD01000411-OQKD01000411.1-human-gut-metagenome-genome-assembly--contig:-NODE-411-length-11300-cov-2.913900_pt1 | contig 11300 bp, 9 predicted proteins | sample MGYA00242775_ERZ504792 | MGnify/ENA primary metagenome ERZ504792 (study PRJEB26092, sample SAMD00036401) | human gut metagenome | host: Homo sapiens | study: EMG produced TPA metagenomics assembly of...
GACAGTCATTTCAGTCTCTTTTACAGATAGCAGACTGTTTTATAGTTACTTTTTTTCTTTAATTACACCTGTGCGGTATGCATCCAGCAGCTGATAAGCTCTGTATCCTCTCTTTTTAAGGCATGCCCGGTATCTGTATCACCTACAAGCTGACGTCTGGACATATAGCTGACAGCCACACGGTTTGATACGATATCTGTTTCCTTTGCTACAGCATCTGCCTTAGATGTAAACGGCTCATGAGCGGTAAGATTCAGTCCATAAGAATTATAGATCAACGTATATCCGGCGATTCCGGTAACCTTCTGGTATGGCTTGGAGAATCCACCATCAATGACGATTACTTTGCCATTGCATTTGACAGGGCTCTCACCTTCACTCTGATGTACAGGCACATGACCATTGATGATATGCCCTTTCTCGGGGTCCAAACCGAACTCCCGAAGCATATTATCTACTACCTCTTCGTTTTCCCAGAGACGATAATAGGCATTCTTTTTCTCCTCATGAGTAGATGGATCTTCGATAAAATAGCGCTCAAAGGTGCTCATTTTGCTCTTGCCAAACAGTGGAGAATCCGGAGCTGCCCAGATATACCACATGATATCCCTGCCTTTCTTCTGCTCTTCTTTTCCTACAGAATAGAAGGCACGGCGCACATAAGTTTCCAGCGCATCATATAACTCTTTTCCTTTATAGCTTTTTCCATAAATCTGTACTTCACGGAAGGTTCCATCCTCATTCAATGGGATGCTTCCATGGAATAAAAGATTTCCATTATATACAGTGTAAAGACCACCTTTATCAAGCAGAAGACGGATATGATTCTGCAGTTTCTCGCAGTTTCTGAATGCAGAAGACAGCTTATCCATAACCTCTTTCTCACCATCTGTAAGATCATAAGGATGTTTCCAGTCGATGGTCGGGAAATTGCTGTCGCGGAGTGGGTATTCTTTCCGTCCGCCAGTGTAATCGTGCCTTTCTTCGGGTCAATTCTGTGAAGAAGTGCGCGGTCTTCCATGTGGAATTCTTTGTGCTTGCGCACCAGTTTTCCTTCTAATTTAAACCGTGGATCACTGCGATGGCCTTGTGCATTTTTTTGCCCAGTTCTCTTCCAGAATATTGTAGTTGGAGGCACCTTTCATGGCAAAAATATCGCATGGATCATCCCTGTAAGCTTCCATGACAAAGGTTGCCAGCGGCAGCATATTGATGCCGTAGCCGTCTTCCAGAATGTCAAGGTTGCCGTAACGGATGCTGTTTCTTACTACTGTAGCAATGCAGGCTTTCTGGCCTGCGGCTGCGCCCATCCAGACTACATCATGGTTTCCCCACTGGATATCCAGCGAATGGTACTGCATCAGACGATCCATGATAAAATGCGGGGCAGGTCCTCTGTCGTAAATATCTCCAAGGATATGCAGATGATCTACAACCAGACGCTGGATCAGCTCTGCCAATGCAATGATAAAGTCCTCTGCGCCGCCAATTTCGATGATGGTATTTACGATGGAATCGTAATAAGCTTCTTTGTCCAGAACCTCTGCTTTCTCTGTAATCAACTCTTCAATTACGTATGCATAATCTGCCGGAAGTGCTTTGCGTACTTTGGATCTGGTGTACTTGGACGCTGTGGTTTTGCAGATTTCGATGAGACGGTACAGAGTAATTTTGTACCAGTTCTCCATGTCATCTTCTTTTTCCTTAACCAGATCCATTTTCTCTTTCGGATAGTAGATCAAGGTTGCAAGAGAGCGTTTATCACTATTGCTAAGGGTATGACCAAATACATCATCAATTTTCTTTCTCACTGCTCCTGAACCATTTCGCAGTACATGGGAAAACGCCTGATATTCGCCATGAAGGTCAGACATAAAGTGTTCGGTTCCTTTTGGCAGGTTCAGGATAGACTGAAGATTAATGATCTCCGTGGATGCCTTTCCTATTGTAGGATAAATCTCTGCAAGTCTCTGTAAATATCTTAATTCTTCTTTTCTCATATTCATCTCCTGTTGTCGTGGGTGTAAATCAACCAGTAAAGTCAAATAATGACATCTGGTTAGACTGCGGAATATCGCCAAACAGATTCAGATCATCCATCAGATCAATAACTGTTTTGCTGACCTTCGTTCTGTCACGGAAGTCATCTTTTGACAGGAATTTTCCTTGTTTTGCAGCATCTACAACTGCGTCTGCAGCTTTGTCTCCCAGTCCGTCTATGGTCGCAAGGGACGGCATCAGTTTACCGTCTACAATCTGGAATCGCTGGGCTTTGGCAGTGTAAAGATCGATAGGTACAAACTCAAAACCTCTCGCATACATCTCCTGTACGATACGCATATCCTTCAGGGTATCCTGCTCTTTCTTAGATGCGGCATCACCTTTCTTACGTATCTCTGCCATGTAATATTCCAGACGCTCCTTACCCATACACATCAGTTCATAGGAGAACGCAGTTGCACGTATACTGAAATATGCCGCATAATACGCCAGCGGCTGGAACACTTTATACCATGCGATTCGGTATGCCATCATAACGTATGCCGCAGCATGAGCTTTCGGGAACATATATTTGATCAGCTTACATGACCAGATATACCAGTCCGGTACATCGTGTTCTTTCATTGTCGTGATCCACTCATCACGGAGACCTTTTCCTTTACGGACACTCTCCATAATAGTAAATGCCAGACCGCTCTCTACGCCTTTACCGATGAGGTAGATCATGATGTCATCTCGGGTACAGATAGCTGTTGAAATAGTTGCCTTTCCTTCCTGGATCAGTACCTGGGCATTGCCAAGCCATACATCAGTACCATGAGAAAGTCCCGCAATACGTATCAGATCAGAGAAATATTTCGGCTTGGTATCAATAAGCATCTGCATAGCGAAATCAGTACCAAACTCCGGAATTCCAAGACATCCAAGTTTGCATCCGCCTATGGATTCCGGTTCGATTTTAAGCGCTTTTGTGCTTGCAAACAGAGACATAACGTCCCTCTGATCCAGAGGAACATCCCTTGCGCTGATACCGGTCAGATCCTCCAGCATTCGGATCATGGTCGGATCATCGTGTCCCAGTATATCAAGTTTCAGCAGGTTTCCATCAATGGAATGGTAATCAAAATGTGTGGTAATGATGTCACTGTTTACATCGTTTGCAGGATGCTGCACAGGGGTAAACTTCTCAATTTCCTCTCCAACCGGAAGTACAATAATACCTCCCGGATGCTGTCCTGTGGTACGGCGGACTCCGGTGCATCCCTGTACAATTCGATTAATCTCACAGTAACGTTTATGCACGCCGCGCTCTTCGAAATAGTTTTTCACATAACCGAACGCCGTCTTCTCCGCAAGGGTACCGATGGTTCCTGCTTTGAAAGTCTGGCCTTTACCGAAGATAACCTCTGTGTATCTGTGAGCGTTTGCCTGGTATTCACCGGAGAAGTTAAGGTCAATATCAGGCTCTTTATCTCCCTTGAATCCAAGGAAAGTTTCGAACGGGATATCAAATCCCTCTTTCTTCATCTTAGTTCCACACTTCGGACAGATCTTGTCAGGCATATCGCATCCTGCCATACCTGCATATTTCTTTACTTCCGGTGAATCAAAATCACTGTATTTACAGTCCGGATTCGGGCAGAGATAGTGCGGCGGCAGAGGATTTACCTCTGTGATACCGGACATAGTCGCTGCCAGAGAAGATCCTACAGATCCTCGGGAACCTACCAGATATCCGTCCTCATTTGATTTCCATACCAGCTTCTGGGCAATGATATACATTACGGCATAACCGTTGGAAATAATAGAGTTCAGCTCTCGATCCAGACGGCTCTCTACGATCTCAGGCAGGGGATCTCCGTACATTTCGTGAGCTTTTGTAAAACAGATATTTTTCAGATCCTGGTCTGAATTCTCGATGACCGGCGGGAATTTATCCGGATGGATCGGAGAGATTTTCTCAATCATATCTGCAATCTTATTGGTATTTGTAATAACTACTTCTTCTGCTTTCTCGCTTCCCAGATAAGCAAATTCTTCCAGCATTTCCTCGGTAGTACGCAGATACAGAGGTGCCTGTTCATCTGCATCCGAGAATCCACTTCCTGCCATGATAATCCGTCGGTAAACCTCATCCTGAGGGTCCATGAAATGCACGTCGCAAGTTGCTACTACAGGCTTCTTAAACTGTTCTCCCAGCTTCACGATCCTGCGGTTCATTTCACGCAAATCCTCTTCAGAATTGATCATATCGTGCTTGTCATCTGCGATCATAAATTTATTATTTCCGATCGGCTGGATTTCCAGATAGTCATAAAAATTTACCAGTCTGGCAATCTCTGTCTCAGGTGCATTTCGCAGCAGCGCCTGATACAGTTCGCCCGCCTCACAGGCACTTCCTACCAGAAGTCCGTCGCGGTATTTTTCCAGGATACTCTTCGGTACACGAGGACGTCTGTGATAATATTTCAGATGAGACTGACTCACCAGTTTATACAGATTAATACGACCTGTTTCATTTCTGGCAAAAATAATTACGTGGTATGTCGGCAGTTTCTTAATGGTATTGGCAGAAACTGCACCCTGTTTGTTCAACTCATCTACATCAAGAATATCACGGTCTGCTAACATCTTTACAAATTTTACAAAAATCTCTGCAGTGCAGGCAGCATCATCTACTGCACGGTGATGATTTTCCAGAGAAACACCTACTGCTTTCGCTACTGTATCCAGCTTAAATCTGTTCAGTGCAGGAAGCAGAAAACGAGCCATACCTACTGTATCTACATAAGTAAAATCATGCTCGATCCCCAGTCTGTCGCAGTTTTTCATAATGAATCCCATATCGAAATCTGCATTATGTGCAACCATCACTGCACCTTTACTGAATTCAAGGAATTTTGGCAGAATCTCTCAAGTCGTCGGGGCATCCATAACCATACTGTCATTAATGCTGGTAAGCTGTTCAATACGGAACGGAATCGGAACTTTCGGGTTTACAAATGTAGAAAAACGATCCGTGATCTCACCATTCTCTACCAGTACCGCACCAATCTCAATAATCTGACAGGTCAGGGAAGAGAAACCGGTAGTCTCAATATCGAAGACTACAAATCTGCCATCCAGCTTCTGTCCTTTTCCATTGGTAACCATACCCTTTAAATCATCTACCAGATATCCTTCCATACCATAAAGAACCTTAAAATCAGAATCCTTCGGCACGCATCCACCCCATGCATCGAAACAGTGGTTTGCTTCAGGGAATGCCTGAACAACACCATGATCTGTAATTGCAATGGCAGGATGTCCCCATTCATACGCACGCTTTACCAGAGACTTGGCATCTGTAACACCATCCATATCACTCATCTTTGTATGGCAGTGGAGCTCTACTCGTTTCTGAGGACTGGTATCCACTCTGGAAGTTGTAAAGTTGGCAATCTTCTTGATTCCTGCGATAGATGCGATCGTCAGCTCACTGTCAAACCGGTCCACAGTTGTTACACCGCGGAACTTCAGAAATGCACCCTTCTTTACATGTTCTGTCACTTCCGGCACCTGTTCATTTCGCAGAAACATTTTTACTACAATGCTGTCTGTAAAGTCCGTGATCGGGAAGATCAGGATAGTCTTTTCATTACGGATTTCTCTTGCCTCTACATCCATAACCTGACCCCTGACAATGACCTCACCCATTTCACCGGTAATTGTTTCCAATGCAACAGGTTCGCCTTCGAAATCTCTTCCATAGATAACATCCGGGTTACTGTCTCTTCGGAAACCGCCTCTGAAATCGCCTTTCTTGTCCCTGCGGTCGCCAAAGGCTGCTTTCTTATCTTTCTTCTCCTGCTGAGGCCTCTCAGTCTTCTTTTCCGTTTTTTATCATCGTTTCCGGCATTTTCGGATTGGTCAGTTTCCTCACTTTTTGCATTCATTTTCGCATGACGGATTACATTTTCAACTTCCTGTGCGATCTGGACTGCTGCATTCTTACGATATTTACTTTCCTGAGTTTCTGTAAATTCCAGTTCTACTTTTAAGTCCATTCCGCATCTCTCGCAGAAAACTTTCTGTAGATACTCAACCAGAATTTCGCTCTTCTCTCTTGCAATTACAGAGTCAGGAAGAACCATATGAAGATCATGCTCTCCTGGAAAAGAAATCTGTGCCTGCTTGAACATGTTGTACTCCAACATGTTGTAATTGCGCAATTCCAGTTCCATACTGGATCTGTACGTGTCCAGAAAATTCTGCGGAGTATACTGCCCTGAAAGGCGGAACTTCTCAATGACAGTAACCGTCACTCCAAGCCCTGCAAAAAGCTGACGCTCGATCTGGTCTTCCAGTGCGAAAATATGCTTTTTATGGATCCAGCGTTCACTTTTTATATAGACCCAGATATGTGTTTTGGAAGGATTACAGGAAACTCTGGTCACATATACCATTTCCAGCAATTCTTCCAGTTCTTTCTTCACTTTTAAATTGGGAAATACATCAAAAAAGTCTTTTTCCAAAATAAAATCTCCCTATTCTTTCCAATTCAAAAGTTCCTGACGCAGCGTTTCCAGAAGCTGGTCTTCCGGAACTTTCTGTATGATCTCACCGTGTTTGATCAGAAGTCCGACACCCACTCCGCCTGCAATTCCGATATCTGCCTCTTTCGCTTCTCCAGGTCCGTTTACGACGCATCCCATAACTGCTACTTTGATATCAAGCGGGATATCCTGTACCATGGTTTCCACCTGGTTTGCAAGACCGATCAGGTCAATCTGTGTACGGCCACAGGTTGGACATGATACCACTTCTACGCCGCCTTTACGGAGACCCAACGTCTTCAGGATACGTTTGGCAGATTTGATTTCTTCCAGCGGTGCGCCTGTGAGTGATACACGTATCGTGTCGCCGATTCCCTGATTCAAAATAATCCCCAGACCAATAGCAGATTTGATATTTCCGGAATAAAGGGTTCCTGCTTCTGTAATCCCTACATGAAGTGGATAGTTTGTTTTCTCAGCAATAAGTTCATGGGCTTTTGCACACATAAGAACATCCGAGGATTTAATGCTGATAACCAGATTATCGTAGCCTAAATCTTCAATGATATGCACTTTATCCAGCGCACTCTCCACCAGACCTTCTGCTGTAACTCCATGGTATTTTTCCACAAGTTCTTTCTCAAGAGAACCACTGTTTACACCGACACGGATCGGAATTCCACGTTCTTTGGCTACATCAACAACTGTTTTAATACGTTCTGTACTTCCGATATTTCCAGGATTAATACGAATCTTGTCTGCACCGTTTTCCATTGCTGCAATAGCAAGACGGTAATCAAAATGAATGTCTGCTACCAGCGGAATATGGATCTGTTTCTTGATTTCTTTTAATGCTTTTGCAGCTTCCATGGTTGGTACCGCGCAACGGATAATATCGCATCCTGCCTGTTCCAGTGCAAGGATCTGAGCTACTGTCTGCCCCACATCTTCAGTCTTGGTATTAGTCATAGACTGGATTAAAATTGGATTGCCGCCGCCGATTTTTCTGTCACCGATCTGGATGACTTTTGTATGATCTCTGTACATAATTACTCCTTTTTTCAACTCACATCTGGCATTTTCGCAGAATATGACACGAAAAGATTTATACTGTTTATTTTCACTTCATGCCAGACAAATATCTTTTTTCTCTGCCTTTACTGCCTTATACATCTAGTATACCAACAAGTTGATTTCTTGAACAATCTCGCGTCTAAATTTCTTATTTCCGCGTTGTCGTCGGTCGCCGTAGCCACCGCTACGCCTCCTTCCTCCGCCTTGAAATAAAAAAACTTTATCCTGCAAGATTGTTTCAAGAATCAACTTGTCAGCACACTAGCAGAAACAGGAGCAACCGAATTTCCGGAAGCTCCCGCCCATTATCAAGCGGTCAAAATCTCCGCTATCAGTTACATATTTCTACTGTCTGATTTCCAGAAGCTTACGCTTCAGTTCACCTTCCATACGGCGTCATTTCTGACTCTGCCGCCTGTCTCTTCTGACGCCTTCCATCTGAAACTCGCATTACATCGTCTAATGTCTGGATCAGGTCTGCATTTGTTTTCTGAAGTGTCTCAAGATCTACTACACCTCGTTCTGATTCCCTGGCAGTTTCAACAGTCGCCATATGCAACATTTCTGCATTCTTCTTCAGAAGTTCGTTGGTGATATCTGACACCTGTCTCTGTGCTTTTGCCGCTTCTGCAGAATGTGCAATTCCAAGGGAAAGAACCATCTGGCTTTTCCATAATGGAATGGTATTTACGAGAGTGGTCTGGATTTTCTCTACCATTACAGTGTCATTATTCTGGATCAGACGAATCTGCGGTGCAGTCTGCATTGCAATCGTACGGGTAAGATCCAGATCGTGCAGTTTTTTTTCGAAACGGTTACATTTCTCATCCAGATCTCTGGCTGCCTGTGCATCCTCCGGAAGTCCACTCAGTGCTGCTTTATTCTTCATTTCTGCAAGTTTACCGTTTCTGGTTTCTTCCTAGTTTCTTTTTTCCTGCAAGGATATACATACTAAGTTCTTTATAATAATTCAGATTCTGCTCATACATCTATCCAGCATTGCAGAATCCTTGAGCAGACGTACCTGATGCTGCTGAAGAGAGTCTGCGATCTTTTCAATGCTGACTTCTGCTTTATCGTATTTATTCTTCATATTCTCAATCTTGGAGGACTGTTTCCTAAAGAATCCGAAGAATCCACTTTCTTCCTGTGCATCGAAACCTTTCAGTTCACTGACTACATTTGTGATCAGTTCTCCAATCTCACCGAGATCCTGCATCTTTACATTTTCCAGGGCTGTATCGGAGAAATCTGCCATTTTCTTCTGAGTTCCGGCCCCGTACTGAAGAATCTGGTTTGTATTCTCTATATCGATCTTTGCAGCAAATTCCGCTACCATCTGCTGCTCTGCCGGTGTCAGCACCGGCACTTCCGGTTCAGGCGTCGGCTGTTTAACTTCTGCCATTTCTTCTTTCTCCTCCGTTGCTCCAAGGTCCGGTTCCAGTGTCAGTGATGGTGCTTCCATTTCAAAATCCTTAAATTCGTTTCCCATGTTTTCTCCTTTTGATCAGGCTTTTCAGGCGTTTTATAAACGCCGTAACCCCTTGACTTTATTGAGCTTGCTCCATTGATTTATATAAATACCACCAGATTTCTGTTCTTCTGTAACGCTTTTTTCATTTTCACGGTCCCCAGGAATAGGCTACGTGATAGCGGAAATATGCCTTATAGTAGCTCCGATATCTGCTTTTTGATACGGATTTTCCATCAATCCAGTACTTTACTTTAATCTTGCCATTTGACTGACGTTGTCCGACATAATCAGACATGGTAAGATTGATATAAAGTTTGCGCCCTTTGATCTTAAAAACTATTTCTTGAAACGCTTCTTCCTGTGATATAAGTCTTTACAATAAATGTCTTATCTTTTTAGTGTAAAGAAGTTTCTGCGGTCCAAAATAGGAGTACGCATGGTCGCAACCGGTTGCACCTTTCCTCTCGTAAATTGTCCAGACCAGCATCCATCCTTGCCCGTTCACTGTAGAAAACGGCCTCCGGAATATTCGTCGCCATTTACATCACGGAAGATGTAACGAAGATTATCATCATCATACACTGTTTTCATGGAAATAGTCTTTCCACAGTCATTATATTTCCAACCGGAACGGCTTCTTAAATCATAGTTGATATTCAGACGCGTGCCACTTCTTCCCCAGTAGCTTAATTTATTGTTGTACATTCGAACTGCTTTCTGATAACTGATCCCAGCTGCCTGTACCGGTGTGGCTGGGATTCCTGCGCTCAGAAACAGTCCCACCATAATTCCTAAGATTGTTCTGATAAAAAATGTTCTGATCTTTTTCATTCGTTTTCCTTACCGTTAATTATTCTTCATTTTCGCAAAGTCATCGGCTGTCAGACCTTCCTGTGCCAGCAGAGTATGCAATACAGAAATATCACTGGAAACATCCCATGCAGTTTCCTGGAATACAGAATCCAGAAGTTTCTCAAACGCCTGATTAAGCGTATCAAGTGTATCCTCTATCTCTTTCTTGGATGACTGGATATTCTCGCCCTGTACAGGCATTTCATCCATTTCTTCATATGCGTCCAGCAGTTTCACAGTCATCGGCAGATAATAGTTCATCATCTTTTTCAGATCAGGAATGATCTCCGGATGCTTCTCTGCACGTTCGAAAATTTTCTCAACGATCAGTTCCATTCTGGAAATCTTGGCTGACATCTCCACGCCTGGAATTGCATCATTGCTTTTATGGATTTTATCCAGAAACTCATTTCCCTTATCCAGAACTTCCTGAACCTCCGGAGAAATGCTCTCTTTGTTTTTCTTCTGTTCAGCCTGAATACGTTCTTCTTCCTGCTTCTTGTCTTCCAGTGCTTTTATTGTCTGAGTATATTGCTGATAAGTTTCGTTACTTGTAATGAGACAAGTTTCCTGCTCATCAATATGGCCCTGACGAAACCATTCGTTATCTATCATCTTCTTAATATCTTTTTTTACAAATTTCACCGGTTTATTAACAGCTGCGGAAAGCTGTTCAAAATTACAGTATGTGTGAGTTCCTAGTGTGTCGATATACTTCTGGAAACGTTCCAGTCTGCCTAATTTTTTTATACCCCCTGTCAGAAGTCCCACACCTGTCAATGCTCCTGCAGCCAAAAGGCAGGTTCCTCCAAGCACAAGAGAATTCATATGCCCCATTGCACCGAAGACAGACAAAACCAATGTACCAAGTCCCATGCCGCTGGCAAGAAGACCTCCTGATATGGCAAGCATCATACCTTTCATTCTTCCGCCCGTATTCTTATCGTAAAGAATCAACATGCGTTCTTTGGCTTTCTGGTTCTCCAGTTTCTTACGCTTCTGTTCCTGCTCACGTTCACGTCTGCGACGTTCTTCAAACTCTTTTGTCTTATTGTGGTATTCATAATCCAAAGGCTGTCCATTTCCAGAACCGAACATACTGTTCAATCCGTTCTTAATCGCCTCACTTCCGGAATCTACAGCAGAATTTACTGCACTGTTTACAGTCTGCCCTACTGTCTGTTTAATGTCTTCTGTCATCTGGCGATAGTCTTTAGTAGCAACTGCTGTATCTATGATCTTCTTTATTCTGTCTCCAAGTTCACCTAAATCATCAAAATTTTCGCTCATGTTGTCCTCCATTTTTCTATTCCATATTATAGCGAAATACATTATAAAAAACAAGACTGCGCTTACCGGTCATT
>ENA-OQKD01000412-OQKD01000412.1-human-gut-metagenome-genome-assembly--contig:-NODE-412-length-11299-cov-3.423917_pt1 | contig 11299 bp, 14 predicted proteins | sample MGYA00242775_ERZ504792 | MGnify/ENA primary metagenome ERZ504792 (study PRJEB26092, sample SAMD00036401) | human gut metagenome | host: Homo sapiens | study: EMG produced TPA metagenomics assembly of...
AGTGTCAATAAATGAAATTTATGGATAAGATACTGACCTCAGCAATAATAGTTTTTATTATTAGGTATTTCTTTTTACTTTTATCAACTACACATTTGAAAAATGATAAATAAGTACAACCCCAGTTTATGTGGAAGATGACCTAAAATCTCTTACAAAGACGGAGTGATCCAGACATGGTGGCGGAAAAATCCCCAAGATTTTTCCGCCATGCTTGCAAGTGGCTGGTTCACTTCATCTGTGAGCGAGCTTGCGAGCGAACATCAAGCCCCCGTTATCTAACAAGGGGGGGCACAAAAAACAAGAGTCAATATACATTAACAAGCGGAAAACGCTGTATTTACAAGGCGAAACTGCATTTTACATGGTGTGATATAAATTATGCCATTATCACTTGGGAAAATAGAATATAACATTAAGAAAGACAGTTGATTTCAAATAAGAAATTGATTGTCTTTTTCTTTTGTAGAAATGTAGGCAATTATCAGTAAACGGTAGTTGCCTTTTTTTGATTGGAGGAATTAAAGAATGAATGATAAAGATTTTATTGAAGAATTAAAACGTAAACGTGACGAATACGGAGTTACACAAACAAGACTTGCCGTTGCCTGTGGTATCAGTCGAGAGCATTATAACCGCATTGAGAAAGAAAAACTTCCATTGACGGAAGAACTAAAAGAAACATTAGAAAAACAGATTGAGTGTTTTAATCCGCAAGAACCGTTGTTTTTGCTGATTGATTACTTCCGTGTCCGTTTTCCTACTACTACGGACGCATTAAAGATTATCCGTGATGTATTACAACTGAAAGCAGACTATATGCTTTATGAAGATTATGGAAAATACGGCTATGAAAGCAAATATGTGCTTGGCGACATCAACATCATGTGTTCCATGCAGGAGCATTTAGGGGTTCTGTTGGAACTGAAAGGCAGAGGTTGTCGGCAAATGGAAAGTTATCTGCTGGCACAGGAACGCTCATGGTATGACTTCATGCTGGATTGTATGACGGCTGGCGGTGTGATGAAACGGCTTGACTTGGCTATCAATGACCGAGTAGGGATATTAGATATTCCAAAATTAAAGGAAAAATACAAGGCAGGCGAATGTATTTCCTACTTCCGTATGCAGAAAGATTACAGCGGTACGGAGAAATGCGGTAATGATACACCGAAGAATACAGGCGAAACCTTATATTTAGGCTCAACAAGTAGCGAATTATATATGTGTGCTTATCAGAAGAATTATGAGCAGTATGTCAAGAATGGCACAGAGATTGAAGATACGGAGATTAAGAACCGTTTTGAAATACGTATGAAGAATGAACGAGCCTATTATGCGGTTGTAGATTTACTGACCTATCGGGACGCTGAACGTACCGCTTTTTCTATTATCAATCATTATGTACGCTTTGTTGATAGAGAGGACGATAAGCCAAAAAGTCAATATCTTTGAGGGAAAACCCGAAAGTAAACGTTATGAGTGGACGATTGCTCATGTCAAGGCAATATTGAAAAGTGAGGTTTATATCGGAAACAGTGTTCACAATATGCAGTCTACGGTATCGTTCAAGAGCAAAAAGAAAGTGCGTAAACCCGAAAGTGAATGGTTTCGAGTAGAAAACACGCACGAACCGATTATTGACAAGGAAGTGTTCTATCGTGTGCAGGAGCAGATAAAATCAAGACGCAGACAGACAAAGGAAAAGGCTAACGCCGATATTTGCAGGGCTTGTCAAGTGTGCGGATTGTGGCTGGTCTATGAGATTTGGAACGAATAAGGCAAATAAAACGCCATACAGTTATTATGCTTGCAGTTACTACGGACAGTTTGGCAAGGTAGATATGGTGTCGGTAGATTTGGAAATAGTTTTGCAGGTTTTTGAGAACCTGCTTTCTAATGCCATGCGATATGCGGATACTGCAGTTTCAGTTGCATGCCGTACAAAAGGCAAAAAACTTCTGATTACGGTCGCCGATGATGGTAAAGGATTTAATAGTAATGCCTTAAAGATTGCAACAGATCCATTCTATACCACTGAGAAAAAGTCTGAAGGAGAACATTTCGGATTGGGTCTTAATATCAGCAAGGTTTTGTGTCAGCGCCATGGTGGTGGCATTACCCTAAAGAACCAAAAAAATGGCGGAGCCTCCATTACGGTATGCTTTGGAATGAGAAGCCAAAAGTGAATGGGAAAGAAATATATTGAATTATTGCAATACTTTGACCTTTTTGTAAATATTTGTGGAGATTATTGCAATTAAAGGATAATGGGTGTATAATGTCAGCGACAATTATACAGACGGGAGCTTGTAAACAGGCTGAGAGGAAGGTGTGACCTTCGACCGAGAACCTGATTTGGATAATGCCAACGTAGGGATGCCTGATACAAGGATATTAGGAATAACAGAGTACGTTTTAGGAAGTTACCAAATCGGTAGCTTCCTTTTTTTATTGTCATGGAGGTGATTTGTATGGTGAAAATCAATGGTGAAAAGTTGGATGTTGCAGGCAAGACAATCGCAGAGTATCTTGCAACAACAAAATACGATCCCAAACGGATCGCTGTAGAACGAAACGGTGATATTGTTCCCAAGGCTCAGTATCCTGACACCGTTCTGGAGGATGGTGACAGTGTTGAGGTCGTTAGCTTTGTGGGAGGTGGTTAATCTGATACCGACAAAAGAAGCTTGGGACGTGGCACTAAAAGAACGACATGGCGAAGAGCTGCAGGAAAAGTTTTCGGCAGCGACAGTTGCTATATGTGGACTTGGTGGCCTTGGCTCCAATATTGCCGTTTCACTTGCCAGAGCCGGCATTGGAAAACTGATCCTCATTGACTTCGACCATGTGGACATTTCCAATTTGCACCGCCAGCAGTACAAAGCAGATCAGATTGGAATATATAAAACGGAAGCGTTGTGTGAGAACCTGAAAGAGGTTGCACCGTATGTTGTGATTGAAACACATACCGTTCGTATCACAGAGGATAGTGCTGTGGAGCTTCTCAAAGATGCCGATATCATCTGTGAGGCTTTTGATGGTGCTGAAGCCAAGGCAATGCTGACAAACCTTGTTCTTGAGGTGATGCCCAAGAAATATCTTGTAGCGGCATCAGGGATGGCGGGACTTGGCAGTGCCAATACGATCAAAACGCGAAAAGTGACCAACAAATTTTATTTGTGCGGTGATGAAGTCAGCGATGTGAAAGACGGGATAGGGCTTGTCTCTTCCCGTGTGATGCTTTGTGCCGCTCATCAGGCACATATCGTTTTGCGAATCTTAGCAGAAGAATATGAAGTTTAACTGATATAAGGAGAATGAAAATCATGTCTTACAAGAAAATTTTAACGATTCAGGATATCTCATGTGTCGGTCAGTGTTCGCTGACCGTTGCGCTGCCAATCCTTTCTGCGTGCGGAATGGAAACCTGTATTTTGCCATCTGCGATCCTTTCTACCCATACTGCAGGATTTCAGGATTTTACTTTCCGTGATCTTACGGATGATATGCCGAATATCCAGAAGCATTGGCAGAAGGAAAATATTAAGTTCAGTGCCATTTACACCGGTTATCTTGGCAGCACAAAACAGATCGGCTATGTAAAGGATATTCTGAGTACAATGGGTACTTCCGATTGTGTTCGCGTGGTGGATCCTGCGATGGCTGATAACGGTAAGCTCTATCCGGCATTTGATGGTGAATACGTAGAAGCAATGAAGGAGTTGTGCGGTTCTGCAGATATTCTTCTTCCCAATATTACTGAAGCCTGCTTCCTGGCAGACATGGAATACCATGAAGTCTACGATGAAACGTATATCAAGGTACTACTTGAAAAACTCTCTCTGCTTGGAGCAAAATCGATTGTTCTGACCGGTGTGGGTTATGCTCCTGAAAAGACTGGTGTTGTCGTCTATGAAAACGGCGAGATGCGCTACTATGAGCATGACAAGATCTCAAAGGGCTGCCACGGAACCGGCGATATCTATGCGTCCGCATTCACCGGCGCACTGATGAACGACAAGAGTATGTTTGAAGCTGCAAAAATTGCTGCGGATTATACCGTGAAATGCATCATCAATACCCAGGGCGATGCAGATCATTGGTACGGGGCCAAATTTGAAACAGCGCTCCGGGACCTGATCGATATGCTTGATTAACAAAGAAAGAAGGAATAAAAAATGAACAACGATAAACTGATCATAGGCGGACACGAATTTAACTCCCGTTTTATTCTGGGATCCGGCAAATACTCCATGAAGCTCATTGAAGCAGCGGTGAAGGATGCTGGCGCAGAGATCATCACACTTGCCGTTCGCCGTGCAAACACCAAGGAACAGGAAAGCATCCTTGACTATATCCCCGAAGGAATTACCCTGCTCCCGAACACCAGTGGCGCGAGAAATGCAGAAGAAGCCGTGCGTATTGCGAGACTTGCCCGTGAGCTTGGCTGCGGTAATTTCGTAAAAATTGAAATTATGCGTGACTCTAAATACCTGCTTCCTGACAATCAGGAAACCATCAAGGCGACAGAGATCCTTGCAAACGAGGGATTTGTAGTTATGCCGTATATGTATCCTGACCTCAACGTGGCCCGTGACCTTGTAAATGCCGGTGCCGCAAGTGTTATGCCCCTGGCTTCTCCCATTGGTTCTAACAAAGGTCTTGCAACTAAAGAGTTTATTCAGATTCTTATTGACGAAATTGACCTGCCTATCATTGTAGATGCCGGTATCGGAAGACCGTCCCAAGCTTGCGAAGCAATGGAAATGGGCGCCGCCGCTATTATGGCGAACACCGCACTTGCAACCGCAGGAGATCTTCCTATGATGGCTTCTGCTTTCAAGAATGCCATTGAAGCCGGTCGTAAGGCATACCTTGCGGGCCTTGGCAGAGTGCTGACCCGTGGTGCATCCGCCTCCGATCCGCTGACCGGTTTCCTTCGTGATTAAGAGGTGGCCTATGGATAATCAATTTTTTGTGGATTCGGAGCATCTGTCTCCAGAAGCACTTGCAAAAAAGCATCGGCTGGAAAACAATCCGTCCTCACGTAAAAGCCACATGGAATATCTGCCGGGGATGGAAGTGATTGAGTCGGATGTGTGTGCAAGTGTAATGGCGCAGATGAACTCCTACGACTATTCAAAATATACTGCAGCCGATGTGAAAGCAGCTTTGGAACACGATACCTGTACGATAGAAGATTTCAAGGCACTCCTTTCTCCAGCAGCGGAACCGTTCCTTGAACAGATGGCGCAGCGTGCAAGACTGGAAACAAGTAAGCATTTTGGTAATACCGTGTATCTGTTCACTCCCCTGTACATAGCCAACTACTGCGAGAATTACTGTGTCTATTGTGGTTTTAACTGTTACAACCATATCAACCGCATGAAGCTCAGTATGGAGCAGATTGAAAAAGAGATGAAGGTCATCGCCGACAGCGGTATGGAGGAAATCCTAATCCTTACCGGTGAGAGCAGAGGCCAGAGCAACGTGGAATATATCGGTGAAGCCTGCAAGCTGGCAAGAAAGTATTTCCGTATGGTAGGACTTGAAATCTATCCTGTCAATACCGATGAATACAAGTACCTTCACGAATGCGGTGCAGACTACGTAACGGTGTTTCAGGAAACCTACGATGCGGATCGATATGAGCAGCTTCATCTGCTCGGTCACAAGCGTGTATGGCCTTACCGCTTCGATGCCCAGGAACGTGCGCTTCGTGGTGGTATGAGAGGGGTTGCATTTTCGGCTCTGCTTGGACTCTCTGACTTCCGTAAGGATGCTCTCGCAAGTGCATTGCACGTTTACTATTTGCAGAGAAAATATCCTCACGCTGAAATGTCGTTGTCCTGTCCAAGACTCAGACCGATCATCAATAACGACAAGATCAACCCTTTGGATGTTCACGAAAAACAGCTTTGTCAGGTGCTTTGTGCATACCGTATCTTCCTGCCGTATGTAGGTATTACCGTATCTTCCCGTGAGAGTGCTGAGTTTAGAAACGGTATTGTGAAGATTGCGGCAACGAAGGTTTCTGCGGGTGTTTCCACCGGTATTGGTGATCACGAAAGTAAATATACAGGAAAAGAAACGGATGAAGTACAGGGCGACGAGCAGTTTGAGATTGACGATAACCGCAGTCTTGACAAGATGTATAGGGACATTGCAGAGGAAGGTCTGCAGCCGGTTCTGAATGACTATCTGTATGTGTGAGGGAAAGAGAATGAAAAAGTTTGATCCAAGTTTATATTTTATCACTGACAGCACGAACTACACCGAGGAAGAATTTCTCTGCCGTGTGGAGCAGGCTCTGAAAGGCGGTGTAAACCCTTCTTCAGCTCCGTGAGAAAAACAGAAGCACACGGGAGTATATCGAACTTGCCGAGAAGGTACACGCCATTGCCAAGCGTTACAATGTGCCGCTGATTATTGATGACCGTGTAGATGTAGCTCTTGCTATGGATGCCGAGGGGGTTCACGTGGGGCCGAGGATATGCCTGTTGCAACCGCAAGACGCTTGATGGGTGACGATAAGATCGTAGGCGCAACCGCAAAAACCGTTACCTTGGGCAAAGGAAGCCTACGAGCAGGGTGCTGACTATCTTGGTGTAGGTGCAATCTATCCCACCACAACCAAGGTGAAGACGGTTCTGACATCTACGGATACCCTTCGTGATATTTGTAATGCGGTACCCATTCCTGCGAATGCCATTGGCGGACTCAATAAAGGTAACATTGATGTTCTCACCGGAATTCCTATTGCCGGAATTTGCGTGGTATCTGCCATTATGAAAGCAGATGATCCAAAGATGGCGACAGAAGAACTGAAAGCAAGAGCACATGAGCTTGCTCTGATTTAAGTGAAATAAGCGGCAGATTGGGGGCACCACCTTATGCCGCTATACAAAACGATGCTGAAAAACGAAAGGAGTATTTCTATGAAAATGAAAACAGCATTGACCATTGCAGGAAGCGACTGCAGTGGAGGCGCCGGTATTCAAGCAGATTTGAAAACAATGACGATGAATGGTGTTTATGCCATGAGTGCGATTACAGCACTGACAGCACAGAACACGACCGGCGTAAGAGCGATTCAGGAGTCCACACCTGAATTTTTAAAGCATCAACTTGATGCGATATTTGAGGACATATTCCCTGATGCAGTCAAGATCGGTATGGTATCTTCGGCGGAGCTTATCAAGGTTATCGCCGACAGACTGAAGATTTATAAGGCAAAGAGTATTGTAGTAGATCCTGTGATGGTGGCTACCAGCGGTTCATCACTTATGAAGACGGATGCGGTCTCTACGTTGATGGATGAACTACTCCCCATTGCCGATGTAGTCACGCCCAATATTCCGGAAGCGGAAATTCTTTCGGGAATGGCTGTTTCTGATAAGGAAGATATGATAAAAGCGGCAAAGAAAATCGGCGATACATACGGATGTGCCGTGCTTCTCAAGGGCGGTCATAACATCCATGATGCAAATGATCTGCTATACGCAAATGGAAATTTCAAATGGTTCTATGGCAAACGAATCGATAATCCAAACACCCATGGGACGGGGTGTACGCTGTCATCAGCCATAGCATCGAATCTTGCAAAGGGCTATGATCTCGAAACCTCCGTACAGAGAGCCAAGAATTATATTTCGGGCGCACTTTCCGATATGCTTGACTTAGGGCAAGGCTCAGGACCTATGAATCACGCTTTTCATCTAAATAGTGAGTTTACCAAATAAAATTGCTTGAAAGGAATCAAAACAATGAGAAATTACACAACACAAATGGACGCCGCAAGACAAGGCATTATTACACCTGAAATGAAGGCGGTTGCAAAGAAGGAATACAGAACAGAAGAAGAAATCAGAGAACTTGTTGCAAAAGGACAGGTTGCTATCTGTGCAAACAAGAACCACACCTGCATTGATCCAAACGGTGTAGGCTCCATGCTCCGCACTAAAATCAATGTTAATCTCGGTGTTTCCCGTGACTGTAAAGATTACGATATCGAAATGCAAAAGGTTATGGCAGCCGTAGGTATGGGTGCTGAAGCCATTATGGACCTTTCTTCCCATGGTAACACGCAGCCTTTCCGCAGAAAGCTCACAAGTGAGTGTCCCGCAATGATCGGTACTGTTCCAGTTTATGACAGTGTGATTCATTATCAGAGAGACCTTGCAACTCTTACAGCAAAAGATTTCATTGATGTGGTTCGTCTTCACGCAGAAGATGGTGTTGATTTTGTAACCCTTCACTGCGGTATTACCCGTAAGACCATTGAGCAGATCAAAAAGCACAAGAGAAAAATGAATATTGTTTCCCGCGGCGGCTCCCTGGTTTTTGCTTGGATGAGTATGACGGGCGAAGAAAATCCCTTTTACGAATACTTTGACGAGATCCTGGATATCTGCCGTGAGTATGATGTGACCATTTCGCTTGGTGACGCCTGCCGTCCCGGTTGTCTTGCCGACGGAAGTGATGTATGTCAGATTGAAGAGTTGGTTCGTCTTGGCGAGCTGACCAAGCGTGCATGGGAAAAAGATGTTCAGGTTATGGTGGAAGGTCCCGGACATATACCGATGGATCAGATTGAAGCCAATATGAAGATGCAGCAGACCATCTGTATGGGTGCGCCGTTCTATGTGCTCGGTCCTATTGTTACGGATATTGCACCCGGTTATGATCACATCACTTCAGCTATCGGTGGAGCGATTGCTGCAGCAAGCGGTGCTGCTTTCCTTTGCTATGTAACGCCCGCTGAACATCTTGCTCTGCCGAATGTAGAGGATGTAAAGCAAGGTATTATTGCATCGCGCATTGCAGCTCACGCTGCGGATATTGCAAAGAAGGTTCCTCACGCAAGAGACATTGACGATGCAATGGCAGATGCCAGAAGAACTTTTGATTGGGAAAAGCAGTGGGAATGCTCCATTGATCCTGAAACTGCGAAAGCCATCCGTGACAGCCGTGCTCCTGAACACGAGGACAGCTGCTCGATGTGTGGCAAATTCTGTGCAGTCAGAAGTATGAACAAGGCGTTGAGTGGAGAGTACATTGATATTCTGTAAGGTGAGAAAATGAAACGATGTGTGATTGTCGGTGGTGCTGACATAAACAACTATTCATATATCAGAAACTGTCTTCGTGAGGATGATTACATTATCTTCTGTGACAGCGGACTGAAACATATGGATGCCCTTCAGGTAATACCCGGACTTATCGTGGGAGATTTTGACTCCCACGATAATCCACATTTTGATATTGAGACCATTGTACTTCCCTGCGAGAAGGATGATACGGATACCGTTTTTGCAGTCAAGGAAGCTCTGAAACGTGGTTTTGATGATTTTCTGCTGATCGGTGTTGTAGGAGCAAGGCTCGACCACACACTTGGCAATGTGTCGATTTTGCTCTACCTGGATTCGCTTGGTAAGAAAGGAATCATTATTGACGATTATTCTGAAATGGAGATCATTTCAAATAAGCCTGCTTATATTGAGGATTCCTATGCGTTCTTTTCACTTTTGAATGTTACTGGCACTGCCAAGGGCATCACGATAGAGAATGCCAAGTATCCACTTGAAAATGCAGAGATTACCTGTGAATACCAGTATGGAATCAGCAATGAAGTGCTCCCGGGCAGAAGAGCAAAGGTTACTGTTTTGGAAGGAAAATTGTTGCTGATAAAAGATAGAGGGTAAGCAAAGGGGCTGTCGGTTAATACCGACTTTTAGACTCTGAATCTTAAAATACGAATCTCCCGTAGAAATCAGTATTTTTAATACTTGAACTTCTTCGGGAGATTCGTATTCTTTCTTTTCCGTATGTATTTTAGGACACAAAAATCCCTTGACTGCATTTTTGAAAGCACTCTTTTTCTAAGCAGCCTTTTCTTCGGTTTTTCCCTCAAATTTCTTGATTTCATCATGAAGAAAACGATGGTATTTATTGATATTTCTTCCAATCGCATACAGCATGAATTCTTTATATACTTTTTCTGCTGTCCGGTAATTGAAACGTCGAAAACCGTCATTTTCTTTGATATCTCCAAAATGTCCTTCTGTCTGAATGGAACGGATCTGCCGGTTCAAAATCCCCTTCTCACTCTGGATGTTTGCATGGGATTCTTCTTTCAAAGCTTCCCATTGTCCGTTAACTTTCATGACCTTATTTTTCTCTGCATCTTTTTCAGCATCATATTTATAGAGACATTTTGCTTTATGTTCACAGCCACTACAATCTGCGCATCCATACACCTCAAATGTTTGTGTATAACCAGCCTGTTCTTTTTTCTCAGTCCTGATATGATGAAGCTCCCTTCCATCATGACAGACGTAATAAAGTTCATCCTCAAATATCTGCGTTTTCATGTTGTAATACTTTCCAATATTTTCTGTGTACGCACGTGTTTTCCGTTTTTCATGATCCTGCAGTTTGATATAACTGGTGATTTTATGGTCCTTTAAGTACAGAAGATTCTTTTCACTGCAATAACCACTGTCGGCAGTTACTTCTTCCAAAATTTCTCCAAATGCATTTTTGTGCTTTTCTAACACAGGAATCAATGTATTATAATCTGTCCGGTCATTACTTACATATGCCTGAACAATGAAATAATTCTCTACTGCTATCTGAATGTTATATGCTGCTTTTAATTGTCCATTTAGCATATGGTCTTCTTTCATTCTCATAAAGGTAGCTTCTAAATCTGTCTTGGAATAACTGTTCCTGTCTCTTCCCATGATCTCAAAGCATTCTTTGTATCCCATTAGGCGTTCACCGCAGGCTTCCAGTTCCTCATATAATTGCTGGATTTCCAGTTTTTTCTTCCTTTTCCGGTTCTTTTCAATGATATCCCTTACTTTCTTCATCCCTTCGATCACAAACATATGTGCATGGGGAATATCATATTTGATGCTATACTCATTTTCATCGATCAGGATATTATATTTCTCATACAGTAGATTAATCGTATCTAACAAGCCTGCAAGATGGTAGTTTAGTGTCCCTCTCCAGACGAACGTATAACGGTTTGCATTTGCTTCTATTTTAGTCCCATCAATAAAAACGCGACTTTAGGGTAATCAGTCCTTCTTTTGCTAGACGGCGGAGAAACTGATAGTTTAATTCATCTAATACATCAGCCGTTAGTTTTTTATTCTTAAATTCATAGAATTCATCTCTTTTTGGTTTCTGTCCTTTGGTAAGCCAGTATAAAACGCAAGGTCTCTTTCACATAACTCACAATACGGTCAACAGCTCTAACTCCTCGCATGTTTGCGTAAGTAACGAC
>ENA-OQKD01000413-OQKD01000413.1-human-gut-metagenome-genome-assembly--contig:-NODE-413-length-11296-cov-2.194467_pt1 | contig 11296 bp, 15 predicted proteins | sample MGYA00242775_ERZ504792 | MGnify/ENA primary metagenome ERZ504792 (study PRJEB26092, sample SAMD00036401) | human gut metagenome | host: Homo sapiens | study: EMG produced TPA metagenomics assembly of...
CTGCCTGTACATATTCTGCCTGTTTTAACATCTCCGCAATACTGCCCGATTGGAAAATTTTTGTCAACATAGCGCCTGTTCCATTCTCATACATGACTTTAATTCGATATTTCATCTCTGCATACTGCTTCTTTTCTTTTTCCTGTGCAGTCTCTAAATCTGACTTCGCCTGAATGATCTCCTCCCCCTTTGTCGTCATCTGGGCATCTATGTCATTGATCTTTGTCAATATCTTTGTCAAATCTGCTTGAAGCGTGTCTACTTCTTGTTGTGCTTCCTTTTTCTGTGTCTCAAGATTGTCCACACTGTTCGGTTCTGCAAAAACCGGTGATACAATCAAGCTGCTTGCTGTAATCGCTGATACAAGTATTTTTGTTAAATTTTTTCATCTTAGTCCCTTTCTCTATTTTTTCTCCCCCTATATAGTTTAATATACTATAAATACCTCCCCTTTTCAATCATTTTCTCCAAACTAAAAAAGGCTATGACATAGTCATAACCCTTTCACTCTTCCTACCAGTATCTTCTGAACCAAGGTGATCCGTATACACTCGAAACTTTTACTGTCTGACCAAAGTCCGGTGCATGAATCATCTGTCCTCCGCCTATGTAAATCCCTACATGTCCAGAATAGCACACAACATCTCCAGGTAATGCGGCAGCCATATTGGCAACTGCTTTTCCACCACTTCCTTGAGATCCTGAGCTATGTGGTAAACTTACTCCAATTGCCTTGTGCGCCATCAGCACTAGTCCTGAACAATCCACTCCGCTGTAGCTTTCACCGCCCCACACATACGGAACTCCGATAAAGCTATATGCCGCATCTACAATTGCTTGTCCGCCGCCAGAGTTGCTAGGCGGTACATAATCACTACCACCTCCATTGGAGGTTGTTCCGGAATTCCCACGATTACCAGAGCTTGCTGCCAATGCTCGCTGTCTGTCTTGTTCTGCTTTCTGTGCAGCTTCCTGAATCTGTGCATCAAAATCATCAACTTCTGCTTTTGCTTCTTCAATCGTCGCATTCAAAGTCTCTTTTTGACTTTCAAATTCTTTTTGCTTTTTCTGCTGTTCTTTCTGATCTTCTTCCAAAGATTCTTTTAAGTCAGCAATCTTTTCTTTCGTCTCAACATAGTCTTCCAGACACTTTCTGTCTTTATCATGAACTGCCTGAACATATTCCGCTTTTTTCAGCATCTCAGCAATACTTCCTGATTCAAATACTTTTGTGAGCATAGTAACCTGTTCCATTCTCATACATTATCTTAATACGAGCTTTTCATCTCTTCGTATTGCGTCTTTTACTTTTTCCTCTGCTTTCTGCAGATCATCTGTTGCTTTTATGATCTCTTTTCCTGTCTGAACGAGCTCTTCCTCCAACGTATTAATCTCTGCCATCAGACTTGCCATCTCATCTTGCAATGTCTCTACTTTCTTCTCCGCTGCTTCCTTATTCTGCTTTAAATCATCAACTGACGGCGCCGCAAAAACAGAACTCACTGTGAGAGAACTTACCAGTAGAGAGGTCAATAAAGTCTTTCCAAATTTGTTCATTATTCCACCTATCCTGAATTTTTTAGTATTTTCTTTACAATCCTCATTACCCCGATTATATAACACTTCATACATTTTTGCAATATTTTTTAATATTTTTGTAATATTCATTTTCCTTTTGCCTTTTCTTCGTAATATATGATATGCTATATTTAAACAAAAAAACACATATCAGGAGGTCAATTATGAATTTTACATTCAATCACAACAACTTAAATGTATTAGATTTGGAAAAATCGCTGGATTTTTACAAGAAAGCGCTTGGTCTTGAAGTTGTTCGCAAAAAGAAGCTTCTGACGGAAGTTTTATCCTTGCATTCTTAAGCGACAAGACTTCTACTCAGAAGCTCGAACTGACATGGCTTCGTGACTGGGACCGTCCTTATAATCTTGGAGACAATGAATTTCATCTGGCATTTGAGACATCTGATTTTGATGCTGCATTCAAATATCACAAAGAGATGGGATGTGTCTGTTTTGAGAATCCGGATATGGGAATCTACTTTATTTCTGACCCGGATGGATATTGGATCGAGATCATTCCAGCCGAATAACGGAAAACACCATAATAATCGGGAGCGCACGTTTGCTATGAACGAGAGCTCCCAATTTGTATTTTTCTATTTTACATATCTTTTATCAAAACAAACATGCCTGATGCCACTAGTGCACAGAGTACAGTGATAATTCCCATTCGCATCGGCTGCTCCAGCATCCACGCAAATCCGTTCAGTTCAGTCACTACACAAGCTAATATATTCATGGTCATATGCATCAAAACCGGCGCTTTTAACGAGCCGAATTTTTCATAGACATATGCCAAAAGAAGACCGCATATTGTTCCATAAATAATCTGCACCAGATTTCCATGATACAATCCGAAAAACAGCGCAGAATAAATCACTGCCGGAACCATCGGCATAACTTCTCTCAGACGCTTGAAGAGCAGTCCTCTAAAAATCAACTCTTCCATGATCGGAATAACAATGCCAAGACATATGATCTGTACCGGTAAAGACGGAGTGTACAACATCTCCGACGCCTGTTTATAGCCCTCACTCACTTCTGAGAGATTGCTCAAAAGCAACAAATTGTTAACCCCTAGCGCAACCGGTATACTGATTCCGACAATCAAAATATATTTTCCAAAAGCCGCTTTTTTTTGCGGTGTAACTCCACTTTCTTTTTCCAGCTTCCGGTCTTTTCGAAACATCCACGCAAGAATCGGTATCGTACAAAGCGCAGCCAATGCGCTAATCTGTGTTGCATATTTCAAAACACCATCTGTCAGCTCCACCGTCTTTTGCATCAACTCTTCCTGGCTGGACACCGCTTGAAATGTCTCCGGATGCACAAATATCGCATACAGAAAAATCACAACTGCCTCCACCACAAATGCAACCGCCATTTTTACAATAATCGGACCGATCAGTCTCCAAATCCGCTGTCCAGGACTTCTTTGCTGCACAGTTCCACTTCCTTTCGAATTTCTTCTTCTCTTCCCGCCAAAGAACCTTGTACCATCTCTGGTTTTCCACCGCCTCTTCCGCCGAATTTCTCATTTAATCGTTTTGAAAATATTCGTGTATCACAACTTTTACTTCCAATCACATAGCGATAGCCATCTTTTTCATCTCCCGCAAATACAGCTCCAATCGAAGCACCGTTTTCTATGATAAGGTTTGTCAATTCTCTCGGCGCATTTCCCTCAAGCTCTTCCTCAAACCAAACGACTACTTCTTGGGATTGTGGAATCTGCTCCACCTTATAGACAAGAAGCTTTTGCTGAAGCTGTGAAACCTTCGCTTTTCCAGATGAAATCTCTTGCTTTAATCTGGTGACTTCTGAAAAGACTTCCTCCTCCGGGGCTGACAGCAAAACAGAAATTTTTTTCACACTCTCTGCTTTCTGCTCATAATCCTGAAGTGCCCGGAATCCACAGAGCATGGAAATTCGTACGCCACCTTTATAATTCTGCACATTCAAAAGCTTGATCAATCCAATCTCCCCAGTCTTTTTGACATGCGGTGCACAACAGGCGCACACATCATATCCTGGTATCTCCACAATGCGTACCTGCCCTTCAATCTCAATCTTACTTCTGTAAGCAATTGAATCTAATTCCTCTTTAGCGGGATACAACACCTTGATATCCAGACTCTTCACCACTGCTTCATTGGCTTTTCGCTCGATCACTTTTAATTCTTCTTTAGAAATGCTGCCGTTGAAATCCATTGTAATGGCATCTTTTCCCATGTGGAACCCGACATTGTCATAGCCATATACCGCATGTACAATCCCTGATACAATATGTTCTCCGGAATGCTGCTGCATCTTGGAAAACCGTTCTTCCCAGTCAATCGTGCCCTGTACTGTTTTTCCTATTTCCAAAGATTGGTTCGTCTTATGGTAAATGATTCCGGCTTTTTCCTGCACATCTGTCACTTTTGCATCATCTAGTCTCCCGGTATCTGCGTATTGTCCCCCTCCCTCAGGAAAAAAGGCAGTTCTGTCAAGAACCACCTCATATACTTCCCCTGATTGTTCGCACGAGACAACCGTTGCCGAAAAGGTTACCATATGACTATCTTCATAAAATAACTTTTCTGTCATATCCTACATCCTTTCCGGAGCCTCAAAACCAAGCATGTCAATACATGCCTCCAATGCCCGTTTTGTAATCAGCAACAATGCGATAAATCCTGCTTTTCGGTCTTCATTCTCTTCTGAAAGAATCTTCGTCTCATGATAGAAGCGATTGAATGCATTCGAAAGATCATAAATGTATGCACAGATTTTATGTGGTGCAAGTTCTTCAAATGCTGTCTCAATGACATTATTAAATTTTGCAACCTCCAGCATCAATGCTTTTTCACTCTGTGTCTGAGGTTTTTTCATCTTGCACTTGGCTGCATCTTTTCCACTTTCTGCATATTTTGCAAGAATTGATTTGATACGCACAATCGTATATAAATTGTACGGTCCTGTATTTCCCTCGAACGAGATAAATCTTTCCACATCAAACACATAATCCTTCGCAGCCTGATTTGACAAATCTCCGTATTTCATGGCAGAAAGCGCAACCATCTGTGCTGTCTTTCTCGCCTCTTCTTCGGACATCGTACGGTTCTCTGCAATTTTTTATACATCTCCTCATTGATGTCATTGATCAGACTCTCCAGACGCATCACTCCGCCGTCTCTCGTCTTAAATGGTTTTCCGTCTTTTCCGTTCATTGTACCAAATCCAATGAACTTCAATTCCATATTCTCATTGATGATCTTTGTCTTTTTCGCGCAACGGAATACCTGCACAAAATGCAGTTCCTGACGCTTATCTGCAAGGTAGATCACCTCATCCGGATGATACAGTTTCTCACGTTCGATCAGTGTGGCAAGATCTGTCGTATCATACAATGCCGCTCCGTCAGATTTTAAGATCATACACGGCGGGATCTCTTTTGTATCGTTCTCTTCTTTGACATCTACGACAAGCGCTCCCTGATCAATATGTGCATAACCTTCTTTTTTCATATATTCTACCATCTCCGGAATATATGGCTGCGCATCTGCCTCGCCTTTCCAAAGATCAAATTCCACGTTCAATGCACCGTAATTCTTTTTTAAATCCGCAACAGAAACATTCATAATGTGTTTCCAGATTGCAGTGTATCCTCTATGCCCGTTCTGCAATAAGAATGTCGCCTGCAATGCTTCTTCTTTATAATCTTCATGTTCTTTTGCGTATGCGCTCGCTGTCGGATAAATCTCTTCCAACTCGGTGATCGTAAACGGTGATTCTTCTGGATATTCTCCTTCAAACTGATCGTCAAAATATGGAAGCTCCGGTTTTCTCTTTTTCAGCTCGGTGATGACAAGTCCCATCTGGTATCCCCAGTCTCCAAGATGCACATCTCCAATCATCTTATGTCCGACATATTTCCCGATTCGTTTTACACTTTCCCCAATTACCGCTGAGCGAAGATGTCCTACATGAAGCGGCTTTGCAACATTCGCTCCGCCGTAATCCACAATGATCGTCTTCTGCTTTGTCGGCTCTTCCACACCAAGTTTTTCCTGCTCTGACATTTTTCCTAAATAAGAAGCGACAAACTCACCGTCCAGAATAATATTGATAAATCCTGGATTGACCGCCTCCACCTGCTCAATGCAAACACTTTCTTTTAATACTTCAACCACATCATTGGCAATCATGATCGGTGCTTTCTTATAAGCTTTTGCCGCCGCCATCGCGCCATTACACTGATATTCACACAAATCCGGTCTGTTTGACAATGTAACCTTTGCATATTGTTTATCATATCCTGCTTTCTCAAAGGCAGCTTCCAATTCAAATGTTAAAATATCTGCTATTTTTTTCATAGTTCCTCCTGCTTTGCATCTGCTCTATTTCGTTCATATTTTTTCTTATACTTCCTATTTTAGCACAAGGATTTCATTGCAACAACCATATATTTGCTAAAAGATTTCGTTCGTTATTGTATTTTCTTTTCTTCCATGATATATTTAGGAACGATTACTATTATTGAAACTTAAATATACTATATTATGAAAGTGAGGAAACATTATGAAAATAGGCTCTCATGTAGGTATGAGTGGCAAAGAGATGCTGCTTGGTTCAGCAAAAGAAGCCGTCTCATACAACGCCAATACCTTTATGTTTTATACAGGCGCACCCCAAAATACGCGCCGAAAAGATATCAGTGAATTAAATATTGACGCGGCATGGGATTACATGTCCGCTCACGGAATTGACGAAATCGTTGTGCATGCACCGTATATCATCAATCTTGGAAATACAATCAAACCGGAAACCTTTGAGCTGGCAGTAGAATTTTTGCAGCTAGAATTGGAGCGAACAGAAAGCTGTAAAAGTCACACTTTGATTCTCCATCCCGGCGCACACGTAGGCGCTGGAGCAGATGCCGGAATTGCACAAATCGTAAAGGGATTAAACACTGTCCTGACCAAGGACACGAATTGTAATATTGCCTTAGAGACGATGGCAGGAAAGGGAACCGAGATCGGACGGTCTTTCGAAGAACTTGCACGCATCTACGACGGTGTTGTCCACAACGAAAAGCTGCGCGTCTGCTTTGATACCTGCCATACACATGACAGTGGCTATGATATCATTCACGATTTTGACGGAGTCATCGACCACTTTGACAAGCTCATAGGCAAAGAACAGATTGCTGTCTTTCACATTAACGACAGTAAAAATATACGCGGCGCTTCCAAGGATCGCCATGCCAACATAGGTCTCGGCGAAATCGGCTTTGATGCACTCTCCTATATCGTGCATCACAAAGACTTCGAAGCAGTGCCAAAGATTTTGGAAACCCCTTATATTCCATTCACAGAAAATCCAAAAAAATCTTTCGCACCTTATAAACACGAAATTGAAATGTTAAGAACTAAGACCTTCTCTTCTATTCTTTAACATGATTATTTTACCTTCCTCTTGACTTTCTCTTCTTCTAATTGTAATATTGTATTATATACTTAATACAAAGAGAGGTGATTCTTAAATGCCATGGGAACTAAGCAATGACCGACCTATTTATCTGCAGCTTATGGAACGTATACAAATGGATATTGTATCGGGCAAATACCACGCTGGTGACAAGCTTCCTTCTGTACGCGATCTCGCAATAGAAGCTGCTGTAAATCCAAACACGATGCAAAAAGCTTTATCAGAACTGGAACGTGTTGGTTTGGTATACTCACAGAGAACGAGTGGACGTTTTATTACGGAGGACGCAACTATGATAAAAGAACTAAAACAGCATCTTGCCAATGAACATATCTTAGAATTTTTCGAAAAAATGAAACAACTCGGTCTTCGAGAAGAAGAAGCTTTACAACTTATGGAAGAGAGAATAAAGGGGGAAAAATAGATGAATCCTATTTTGGAGTGCAGAGGACTTACCAAAAATTACGGAAGCTTTACTGCATTATCGAACTTAAATCTATCTCTGGACAGAGGACAGATTATCGGTCTTTTAGGACCAAACGGAAGCGGAAAGACAACATTGATCAAACTCATCAACGGTCTGCTCGTTCCAACAGATGGACGCATATTGATCGACGGGGCAGAACCATCTGTCACCACACGAAATATTGTCTCTTACCTTCCGGAACGGACATACTTAAGCGACTGGATGAAAGTAAAAGAGATTGTCTCTTATTTCAAAGACTTTTATGAGAATTTTGATGAGAAACGTGCCTATGAGATGCTTGCACATTTGCAGATTGATTCAAATGCAAGACTCCGCACCTTTTCCAAAGGGACAAAAGAAAGGTACAATTGATTTTAGTCATGAGCCGCAATGCAGATTTGTACGTATTGGACGAACCAATCGGCGGTGTTGATCCGGCAGCACGTGATTATATACTGAACACCATTCTTACAAACTATAATGAAAATGCTACAATATTGATCTCTACACATTTGATCACAGATATTGAAAACATTTTAGACCGTGTTCTTTTTCTTCAAAACGGGCACATTGCACTCAATACAAGTGTAGATGACATCCGAATTGAGCACGGAAAATCCGTAGATACATTATTCAGGGAGGTATTCAGATGTTAAGTAAATTAATTAAACACGAATTTCGGGCACTCTCCCGATTTTTACTTCCGATTCATATTCTTTTGCTGGTTGCCTGTCTGATTGGACGATTTATGTTTCAGGCGATGGCCACGATGGATCTGCCAAATGTGATATTGATTGTCTCATTTGTATTCCTGATCTCCATCTGGATCGTTGTACCATGTGCGACATCTATTTTAATTGTAGTACGCTATTATAAAAGCCTGTATACCGACGAAGGATATCTGACACTGACACTTCCGGCGACAAGAGGACAGCTTCTGTTTTCCAAAGCATTTGCAGCATGCGTCTGGAGTATTTTAGATCTCGCAATCGTCATCGCAGGTACTTGCAATTGTGGTTATCATACCACAGGTTTATCAAAACTCTGCAGAGGCGCTTAATGAGCTAGAAAAAGCATTGGAGATGTCACCAAGCCTGTTTTTCTGGTCAACTGTCGGAATCTCTGTTGTCGGATGTTTTGGGAATGTGGCACTTTACTATTTTTCAGTATCTATCGGGCAGCTCCTTTCTTCGCACAGAGTGCTCGGAGCAATCATTGCTTACTTTGCAATTTCAACAGTTTTTTCTGTATTGATGCTGATCGTCATGTTTGCAGTTGGATATGATCCATTTTTGAGCGCTTCCTCTGATTCGCTTGCCACAACAGCATTCTTAAGTTCTTATAAGGCAAGTGCCATCCTATGTATCCTGGAAACATTCCTGTTCTTCGGTGGTACATACTACTTACTAAAGAAAAAAACAAATCTCAACTAAAAAACAGGGACAAGGGTTCTTTTTGAAACCCTCGTCCCTATTTTTATCAAAATACAACCTGAATCAAAAACATATACAGCACCGTTCCAGCCCCGATACTGAGCAGATTGTTTCGTTTCCACACATGCAGTGCCGCAACCGTGGCCACAGCAATCAACTCCGGAACACCATGCGGTGCCTCCCGCACCGGTGTACTTTTTAAACAATATACAACAAGCATCCCGATCACTGCCGGTGTCAATACTTTTCCAAGATACTGTATCGTCTCTGGAATCTCTTTTCCTTTTGGAAAGACCAAAAAAGGAGTAACTCTCGTTGCAAATGTAGTCAGTGCAACCGCCAAAATAATCAAAATCGAAATTCCCGCACTTACCGGCATCCTTCTTCCTCCTTATCCAATCTCTTTTTCCCCACAAACAATATAAGAACAATCAAAAGCATCGACGGCAATACAAAACTGTCCGCGCCAAAAATCTGCAGACAAACAAACGCTCCCACAACACCGATCACCGCCGGTATCCGGTTCTTTTTCTCCATCCATTGTTCAATAAAGATCACAACAAACAATGCCGTCATTGCAAAATCAATTCCCTCTGAATTGATCGGAAGAAGACTTCCCACCAAACCACCGATTGCAGAACCAATCACCCAATAAGATTGATTCAAAAGTGCGATCGCCAAAAGAAACTTTTCTTCCGCTACTCCCTGAGGCACTTTTGTCGTACAAAGCAATGAGTACGTCTCATCCGTCAAGCTAAAAATCATATACCATCTTGATTTGCCCATTTTATTAAATTTTTCCAAAAGAGAGATTCCATAAAACACATGTCTGACATTCACCATAAATGTCAAAAAAATGACTTGTAAAAAAGAAATACCCGGCACGAAAAAATTCACTGCCAGGTATTGTCCAGAACCTGCATATACAAGCAGACTCATTAATATCGCCCATACGAAAGAATATCCCTTTTCTGCATACATCACACCAAACGCAATTCCTATAAACAAATATCCCGTCAACACCGGAATTGTATAAGGAAATGCTTTCTTAAATGCTTGCCTATGTTGTGACATTTCTCTTCCTCTATCCTACACTTTATATCATTCTCAAATATACACACCTAGGCGGATTCGAACCGCCGCACCCGCCTCCGGAGGGCGGTGCTCTATCCCCTGAGCTATAGGTGTATAAGAGTCGTTTACATCGTAAACGACTTTTAAATAATATCACACTTTTCTCCAAAAGTAAAGAAATTCTGTCTGGATTTACAAAATCACAAAATTAGTCGGTTTTCTTTTCTGCTGAAATAATATGCTCTGTAAGAGAGGATTTCCTCCTCTTCCACCTGCGTATCGTTGATCTCTTCAATCATATCCTCCAGATCGATACGGTTCGGGCTCTTACTCTCCGGCACGATAATCACTTCATGTATACTGCTTGGGAGTACATAATAATTTTCTCCGAGCTGATTTCCAATATCCTCAAGCACCTTATCATACAAAATGCACGCAGCACCAAAGCTTCGGATTTCATTGGTTAGCACATACATAAAATCTTCTTCCTCTTCATCGTTTGTCTCTTCGCCAAGCAATTCAGCCACCACGGAGTGCATTGTTTGAAATTCCGGCGGCAGGAGTTTTTTCGTGTTCTGATGTGCAATGTTATAGATTTTCTCTTTTTCCACACCCCACATTTTCACAATATCATCTGTGATCAATATGGTGGCTGTTCCTGATTTACTGACATCCAGCAGCACATAGAATACAATCGCCAAATCCAACACGCACACATGTGGAATCTGTTCGAGAAGTTCTGCATTCTCCTCTGCATGAATCAGTTTGTACACAATTTTTTGCTGCATTTTTGAAAAGCTCTGCAATACCGAAGTCTCCCACGCATGCTCTATGCGCACTTCCTGATACAATTTTAAAATGCTCTTTACAATCCGGTCAAGTGACTGATGTTTCTGATACTGCTCAAAATATTCTTCCAGATAAATCGTCGGCGATACATTGATTCCTTTTTCACTGACCATGATTCCGACTCTGTTTTTTCCATTATTTTTCATCGTCGTCTGAATACATACTGACATCCCTTCTTTCACCTGTTGCTTTATTCTTACTTCTACTGCACTCACAAATTGCTGATAATTCATATAAACTCCTTTCCTGTGAGTTGCTTTCTTTTTATCCCTCTTGAAAAACTTGACATGAACCTGTCAAAGAAAACTAGATTTGAAATATATTATGGTTTTTTAGATTATAACCGAAGCTTCTGAAAAAATCAATGCCTTTTTAGAATTTTTATCCATACGCTAACATTTCCTCTAGTAACAAAAAAACGG
>ENA-OQKD01000414-OQKD01000414.1-human-gut-metagenome-genome-assembly--contig:-NODE-414-length-11273-cov-1.722681_pt1 | contig 11273 bp, 14 predicted proteins | sample MGYA00242775_ERZ504792 | MGnify/ENA primary metagenome ERZ504792 (study PRJEB26092, sample SAMD00036401) | human gut metagenome | host: Homo sapiens | study: EMG produced TPA metagenomics assembly of...
GGCGTCTGCCGCCCCTTTCTGGCCTTATTATACCGGGCCGCACCCTCCCGCGCAACCGACGGGCGGTAGAATCATCGCCCCTTCGTTTCTTTTATGAAAAAGCGCCGCACAGTTTCCTGCGCGGCGCTTCGCCGTTCTATATCGATCGTCCGAAAGGCCGAGCAACCCGATAAAATAGCCTTTCATTCCCCGGCAGAGGGCCTGCTCGATCAGGCCCGCCCGCCGGAATGGATCAAATTCAGGACTCGAAGACCTTCCTGACCGCCGGGCTTGCCTCAATGATGCGGACCAGCAGAACGCCCAGCACGGTGCAGCTGATGAGCTCACCGATGCCCACGGAGATGCCGTTGGTGACGCAGGCCAGCCAGAGGGGTGCGCTGGAAGAGGGGTCCGGGAACATCACCGCGATCTCGATGCCGATGATGACGGCATTGAAGACCACCGGGGGTAGCGAGGCCGCAAGGGCCAGACCCTTGAAGCGGATGTTCCGCAGCTTGTAGGTCACGAGGCAGGCCAGCAGGGTGGCCAGAGTGCCGAAGATGACGTCCACGATGGTGGAGCCCAGCAGGTTTGCCAGGAAGCAGCCCAGCACCACGCCGAAAATGTACTCGGCACCGAACACGGGCAGCAGGCAGAGCGCCTCGGCTACACGCACCTGCACAGCGCCGTAAGAGAACGGCTGCAGTGCCATGCAGAGCACGACGTAAAGGGCTGCGACCATGCCGCAGCGGGCCAGTTTACGGACGGAAAGGTTCTGATTTTCATTGTATAACTCCAGCGGTTTGATTTTGACCGCGCGGGGACCGCCAGCCCCCGTGGGTTTGGCCCGGCATGGTTCGAGACACGCCGGGGAGCCTAAAATCCTAAGTTGCTCTTTAAGGACGCCGTACCCGCAGGCACGAGCGTGGAGAATTATACCCATACGTTTGGGCCGGAATGCAACGGCGATACGAAAAAAGCTGCCGCACAGCAGCAGTCTTTCCGTGATATGCTCAGTCCCGGGCCTTGCCCACATAGACCAGCGCAAGGGTGTCGGGGCCGGTGTTGGCCGAGACGACGCCGCCCAGATTGAAGGTAGTGAGCGGAGCCTTGCCGAAGGCTTTGCGGCAGGCTTTTTCCAGCTCAGCGGCCTGGGGGATGGAGGTGTGGCCGATCATATAATCGAAGTCCTCCACGCCCTCGGTGCGCTTTTTAGCACAGGTCGATCATGGCGGGGATGACCTTGTCGTCGCCGCGCACCTTGCTCTCCACCCTGGTCTTGCCGTCGATGAGGGTGATGATGGGACGAATGCCCATCAGTTCGCCCATGACCGCGGCGGCGGCAGAGATGCGGCCGCTCTTCTTCATCTGCTTGAGGCTGTAGGGTCCGAGGATGACCTCCATCTTGTTCATCTGGGTCTCAAACTCGCTGATGACGTGGCGGAGCTCCGCGCCGTTCTGCAGCTTGCGGGCCATCTCGCACAGATACCAGCCGAACACCATCGAATAGGTGTGGGGGTCAGCAGATGGATGTTCAGGTGGTGTTCCGGGCGCTCCTCCCGCAGCATCCCCTGGGCCATGACGGCGTTGTTGTAGGTGGAAGAGCCGGAGCGGTTGATGGGGACATGGATGACATCGGTGTAGCCCTCGTCCACATACTGGCAGTATTTCTCACAGAACTGGATGGGGGTGATGGCAGCCGTAGAGGGGATGCCCTTGGCGGCGCGCATCTTGTCGTAGAACTCCTCGGGGGTGTACTTTTCACGCTCCACGATGTCTTCGTCGTCCAGCAGGATGTGGAAGCCCATAATGTCGATGCCGTATTTCTCGGCCAGCTCCTGCGGGATGTCGCAGGAGGAGTCGGTCAAAATCGCGATTTTGCTCATAGTGTTCCTCATTTCCATTCGTAGTCTCGCAGGCGGCCGTGGTCCAGCAGCTCCGGGAAGTCCCACTGGCGCAGTACCTCGTATACGCCCACGGCGACGCTGTTGGACAGGTTCAGGCTGCGGCAGGTGTCCCGCATGGGCATCCGGATGCAGTGCTCCTGATTAGCTGCCAGCAGCGCTTCCGGCAGACCGGCATCTTCCCGCCCGAACACGAGGTATGCCCCGTCCGGGTAGGCGACGTCGGTGTAGCGCTGGGGCGCTTTGGTCGTAAAGTAGTAGAAAGGCCCATCGTTCTTCGAGAAGAAGTCATCCAGACTGTCGTAATAGCTGATGTCCAGATAGTGCCAGTAATCCAGCCCGGCGTGCTTGAGCTTCTTGTCGTCGATGGCAAAGCCCATCGGCCCCACCAGATGGAGGCGGCAGGCCGTGCAGGCACAGGTGCGGGCCACGTTGCCGGTGTTCTGGGGGATGCGCGGCTCCACCAGAACGATGTTCAGGGTCGGTTTTTCACTCATCGCTGTTTACTCCTCCCCCATCGGACACAGGCGGGGCAGCAGCGGCTCGAACCAGACGCCGAAGCGGGTGTCCTGGTCGCAGGGCGTTTTCTGGATGGCCAGCGCCACGAACTCTGCCGCGTTGTCTGCCGCTGCGCTCAGGGCGTTGCCCTGGATGAGCGAGCCGATGAGCACCGCACCGTAGAGGTCGCCCGTGCCGGGGAAGCTGCGGGCAATATGCAGCTTCTTGACCACGAAGCGGTCGCGGCCTGCACCGGCGCAGGCGATGTACTTGTCCAGCTGCAGGCCGGTGACCACCACATTGGGGGCCAGCGACGCCGCCAGCTCGTCGGCCAGCGCCCGGGCGCTTTCCTCGTCCAGCTGGGCGGGCAGCTCTTTTTCCAGCAGCAGGCCGGCCTCGGTGGCGTTGGGCAGGATGAGGTCGGCCCGGCGGCAGAGCTGCCGCATCCGGTCGATGAAGGCCGGGGGTTCACGGTAGAGTAACGCCTTGCCGTTGTCGCCCATCACGGGGGTCTACCGACCGTTATAGGCCCGAGGGCCAGGAGGTCAAAGGCCTTTTCGGCCAGCGCGGCCTGCTCGTCGCTCCGAGGTAGCCGGTGTAAACTGCAGTCGAAGCTCAGTCCCAGCTCCCGGTAAATGTTCCAGTGCGGGCCTCGCCGTAGGCGCAGGCCGTCCAGACGGGACCGGTGTCCCAAAGCCGCCGGTGTGGGTGGAGAGCACCACTGTGGGCAGCGCCACCGGCTGGACGCCCATGACGCTGAGCACCGGCAGGATGACCGCCAGACTGCAGCGCCCCACACCGGAAAGGTCATGGATGCAGAGAACTTTTTTCGGTTCCGTTATCTTCAGCAAAAAAGAAACCTCCTTCGCGGAATATGCCTTTTCCCATAAACCAAGCCAGTCCCATAACCGGCCCAGTTTATCAGCATATCATACAGTATACCACATTTTCCTGCACAAAAAAAGCGTATAGTGAATCCTTTGGCGGAAATACTATCCTCGCAGCCCAAAAATTTTGATTCGAAGGGAGTGCCTCCTATGAAAAACGAACACACAAGCTCCACCGCCCCGCTCCTGATCGGCATGGCCGCCGGTGCCGCACTGGGTGCCGCCGGCGTCATGGCCACCAACACGAGCCAGCGCCAGATGCGCCGCACCGCCCGCAAGATCGCCAAGGGTGCCGAGCACGCCGTGAGCCAGCTGGACAAGATGGTGGGCGACTTCGTGGAGCACAAGATGGAGGGCTGACGGCCCCCGCATCGCGCAGAAAGGCCGGGACAGAGGGTTCTCCCCTGCCCCGGCCTTTTGTTGCAGCAAAAAAGCCAGCAGATAAATCTGCTGGCTCTTGGTCCAGCAAGACTGGACAAATCCGAACTTTTTTCCTCTGCCGAATCGGCGGTCAAAGTGTCCTCAAATCGGACGGTTTGGGTGCCATCCTTGTAGTTGAACGTGATCAAGATTCGGTCATCATACAGGAAAATGGCATTCACAAAAATTTCAATCAGAGCTTTCCGCTGCTTTTGCTGCGATATATCGAACTTTCTAAATTTCAGCAACCAGAATCGAATAAAATCTTCGTTGAAGCTGGGCTTCTTCAACTTTTCATCTGCAATTTTTGCAGTCAACTCATCTTTCTGAATTTCCAGCGCTTCCAGACGCTCTTTCGTTGTCCGGGTGTACAAGCCATCCTCGATGGCCTTCATCAGGTTGTCCAGCTTTTTGTTGACCTCTCGCAGTTGCTTTTCCAGCAGCGGGATCGTTGTGTTCTCCTGATTCTGTACATCCATGACCAGTTGAACGATCTTGTCGATCACCACATCGTCCTGAATCAGCTTCATGGTCTCCCGGACGACCAGATCTTCCAGCCATTCTTTCTGCACGGTCTTTTTGTTGCAGCCCTTGCGCCGCTTGACGTTGGCGCACTTGTAATAATAGTAGGTGCGCCCAGTGGCACTGGTTCCGCTTTCGCCGAACATCAGTGCACCGCACTTGCCGCAGAACAGCTTGGTGGTCAACAGGTATTCTTCGTCGGCTTTGCCGCAGGCAGGGGCGCGCTTGTTCTTGTCCATACGCTTCTGCACCCGGTCAAACAGGTCTTTCGGAACGATAGCCGGAATCGCATCCGGCACAACGATATCCCGGAAAGACAGTTCTCCAATGTACCGGCGGTTCTTCAACATGGTGTTCACACTGCTGTGAGTCATTTTGCCGCCCTGCATATTGCGGACACCCTTGTCGTTAAGGAAGTTTACGATTTCCACCATCTTCTCGCCGTTGTCATACCGTTGAAAGGCTTCCAGCACCAGCGGCGAGGTCAGCGGGTCAAGGTGATAAAACTTGTCCTCGTCGATTTTGTAGCCGATGGTTCCTGTGCCGCCAGTGCATTTCCCTTTCAGGGCGTTCTCGGTCTGACCACGGATCACCTTTTCGGACAGCTCTGCGGAATAGTATTCCGCCATACCTTCCAACAGTGTTTCCACCAGAATGCCCTGTGAGCCCTCGGCAATGGGTTCCATAACGGAAATCAGGTGGACACCGTTCTTTTTCAGGATCATCTTGTAGTTTGCGCTATCAAAACGATTCCGTGCAAAGCGGTCAAATTTCCAGACGAGAACAACGTCAAATAGTTTCTTGCCGCTGTCTTTGATCATCTGCTGGAACTCCGGGCGGTTGTCCGTCTTGGCAGAGATAGCACGGTCAATGTAGTGTTTGACCACCGTAAAGCCGTTCTTCTCCGCATAGGCGGTGCATTCTCGGATCTGACCCTCGATGGATTCTTCGCGCTGATTGTCACTAGAATAGCGGGCGTAGATCACGGCAGTCATGGTGAGCACCTCCATTTATACATCATTGAACGGTGGAACGTTCATCTTAAACAATGTTTCGTATAATGGATATGCCACATTTTGGGGCAGATTACAAGGCTTTTTCCAAATAAATCTGCACGCTTTCTCAGATCGTCCAATTCCGGCTTGCCGACTGCAGATCCACCATGTGGCTGTACAGTCCCTTCCGGGCGTACAGCTCTGCCGGGCTGCCCTGCTCGGCCACGATGCCACCCGACAGCACCACCACCTGATCCGCACCAGCTACGGTGCGCATCCGGTGGGCGATGATGAGGACGGTTTTGGTTTTTAATGAGCCGGGACAGTGCCCCCTGAATGGCAGTTTCGTTTTCCACATCCAAGCTGGCGGTGGCCTCGTCCAGCAGAATGATAGGCGCATCCTTCAGAAAAGCACGGGCGATGGAAATGCGCTGACGCTCGCCGCCGGAAAGAGCGCAGCCATTCTCGCCGATGTTGGTGTTCCACTTGTCCGGCAGCTTTTCGGCAAATTCCTCGCAGTTTGCCAGCTTTGCCGCCGCAAGGACCTCCTCGTCGGTGGCACCCTTGCGCCCCAGACGGATGTTTTCGAGGATCGTGTTGTCAAACAGGGTAACATCCTGAAAGACGATGGAATACAGGCTCATGAGCTTTTCCGGGTCGATTCGGGAAACCTCCATGCCGCCCACGGTGATGCTGCCCTTCTGGTAGTCCCAGAACCGTGCCGCCAGCCGGGAAACGGTAGTCTTGCCGCCGCCGGAGGGGCCCACCAGTGCCGTAACTTCCCCCTGCTTTGCGGTAAAGGAGACATCCCGCAGCACCGTCTCGCCGGAGTTATAGGCAAAGCCCACATGGTCGAACACGATATCGCAGCCCTGATTGGTCAGCTGCTCGCTGCCGGTCTGCAAGGGAGCGTCCAAGATCTCATTCATGCGTCCTACATTGGTGCGCATGGCAATGACCGCCGCCAGATTCTGCAAGGCACCCTGCATGGGGTCGTACATCCGGGATGCCGCCATCAGGAACAGAAACAGGGTCAGCACGTCGATGCCGCCCTGCACCAGCAGCACCGAACCGGTGAGCGCCACCGACGCAATGCCCAGCTTGAGCACCATGCCGGCGGAGCACACAAACAGCGCTGTTTCCAGCTCTGCCACAATAGACTGCTTTTCCACTGCCCGGATTTTGTCGGAAAGGCCGGACAGATACCGCTGCTCCGCATTGCTGGCTTTCAGGTCCCGGAGGGTCTCGATGTACTCCTGAATGCCGTCCGCACAGGCCATTTTCGCCACCATGGTCCTGGCCTGCACCTTGTCCTGCACCCGGTAGCTGCCCACCACGATGGCAGCAGATACCGGGATGACCCACAGCGCCGCCAGTGCCATCCGCCACTCAAAGGCAAACAGGCTCAGGGCAATGAGCACCGTGGAGATGAGGGCTCCGAACAGACCGGGGATGAAGTGGGAGCAGTCCTTTTCCAGTACCTCGCAGTCCGCCATCGATCGGTGCTGGTCAGGTCGGCAAGGTCGCGCTTGCCGAAAAGGACAGGGGCAGCTTGCGCAGCCGCTCCGCAAGGGTCAGGCGACGGGTGCCGCTCTCGTTTATAGGTGGTAAAATAGGTGACCGTTGTACTGGAACCATGTGGTCAGCAAAATCAGCGCAAAGCAGGCCGCACACCCAGCAGATAAAAGGCGGTTTTCCCGCTCGTGGAGCCTGCCAGCAGATCGTTTTACCAGGAGATACAGCAGCCCGGTGGGCAGCATGAACGCCATGTTTTGGAACGCACAGGCCAGAACGCCCTTTACAAGCCCCTTTGCGCCCTCCGGGGAGCTGGCTGTGGCGTGTTGAAGTTTTTTCGATCATTCCTTACCCCTCCTTTGCGACCTTCCACTGCACCGACGCCTGATACTCCTGCCACATCCGGGCAAACAGACCGTTCTGCGCGCACAGTGCGTCCTTTGTGCCGGATTCCACAATCTGCCCATCCTGCACCACATAGATGCAGTCGGCGTTGGCGACGGTGGACAGGCGGTGTGCGATCATCAGCACCGTTTTGCCCTTGGCAAGCTGGGCAAAGGCTGCCTGCACCTTTGCTTCGTTATCCGGGTCGGCAAAGGCGGTGGCCTCGTCCAGAATCAGGATGGGGGCATTTTTCAGCATGGCGCGGGCAATGGCGATGCGCTGCTGCTCGCCGCCGGAAAGATACACGCCCTTGGTGCCAATGACGGTATGGATACCCGCCGGAAATTTCTCCACAATATCCATGCACTGTGCAGCTTTTAGCGCCGCCAGCACCTCTGCTTCGGTGGCCTGCGGTCTGCCCAGACGGACGTTATCCAGAATGCTGCCCTTGAGCAGGCGGCTGTTCTGGAACACAAAGGAGATGGTATCCATCCGTTCTTCCTTGGGGATAGCCCGCACATCCGCTCCGCCCACCCGGACGCTGCCGCTCTGCACATCAAAGAACCGGCAGACAAGGTTTGCCAGCGTGGATTTGCCGCCGCCGGAGGGGCCTACAAAAGCCACGGTCTGTCCCGGCTGAATGTCCAGCGAAACGCCCTTGATGACCTCGGTTTTTCCGTCGTAGCTGAAATGCACATCCCGCAGCGTGACAGAGGAATCCTTCGGGTGCTGCGGAACAGCCTGCACCTGCATGGGCGCCGCCTCCAGCACCGAGTCGATGCGTGCCAGCGCATCCGCCACCACCATCTTGTTCTCACTCATGTACATTATACGGGTCAAAGTCAGGGAGATCACCGGCGTGATGATGATATAGAACAGCAGGTTCAGCAGAAACTCCGGGGTGACGCCGTGGGTCGTGAACAGCAGCCCGCCCGCGATCAAAAAGGCGAACACGCCGTTGACGGCAGCGGTATAGAACATCATGGGCAGACGCAGGTCTTTGGTGTAGGAGATGACCCACTTTTCATACTCATCAATGGTGGTCTTGAACTTTTTGAAGGAAAATACCGATTGCCCGAAGGTCTTGACCACCGGGATGCCCCGGACGTATTCCACGGCCTCATTGGACATGGCCTCCAAGGCGTTGCCGTACTGCCGCATTTTTTCAGCCATCCGCTTGCCGGTCATGGTCGCCATAATGAGAAAAGCCAGCACCACCGGCGCAAGGCTCAGCAGCCCCAGCCGCCAGTCGAACGCCAGCAGCAAAACCAGCAGCCCCACCGGGGTGGCGACGGCGTTGTACTGGTCGGGCAGCTGGTGGGCCAGATAGGTCTCGGCGGCTCCGGTGCTCTCGTGGATGATCTTGCGCAGCTTGCCGCTGCCGAAAGTCTCGGCAAAGCCCAGCGGCAGCACCGCCAAATGCTCCGACACCGCCAGCCGCAGATTGGTCGCCACCCGGAACGCCGACAGGTGGGAGCACATCAGCGCTGCAATGTAAATAAGGTAAGACAGCACTGCAAACAACACTGCCATCCAGCCGTAATGAGGGATGTTCACCGCCTGCGCATAGTTTGGCGCTGCGTTCAGCACATCCCGCAGGATCTTCCAGATGTACACAAAAGGCACCAGCGCCACCAGCGCACTGACCGCAGACAGCACCCACGAAGCGTAGGTAAAATATCGGTAGTTCCCGGCGTAGCCCATCAGCCGGGAAAAGTCCGATCGTTTTTTCAATCAAATCACATCCTTACCGTAATATTGCCATGCGCAACTGCCTGACATGATCGGGTGCACATGTGCCGCTTATTCTGCCTCAGACAAATTTTCCGTGACGAAAAGTTCAATGACATTTTCCATAGTTGCCTGATCATAGTCCTCTGCGATGGCGGCAGCATTCCAATAAGCATAATTTCCTTCATACCAGCTCTGCAGGTCGTCGAGATCCTCTGCATAGCGGAATTCCAGATGATACGTCGTTTCCATCGTATCGGGCGCAAAGGCAAAGTAGGTAAACTCCCCGGAATCCGCATCCTCGCTCTGGTAGAAGAGGAAGCTGTTTTCATTGTCCACATCCAGTTTCTGGTAGGTGTGTGCAAACACTTCCTGTCCTTGCGCATCCAGACCGGTGATGGTGTCGCCATTCATCACGAATTTTTCCACGCCGCCCAGAAAATAGCAGTTGAACGCCGTGCTGTCCGGATCTGCTGCATATTTTTCAACAGCCTCCTCGCCATACGGCTCTGCCATGCACATTCCCAGCAGCATATCCGTAGCCGATTCCGCATTGTCCTCGCCTACCAGCGGAGTCGCAGCGTCGATCCACAAATTCCGGTATTCACTCTTTGCCATCTCCGGGAACAGTTCCACATAAGTCCCGCTGATACCAGACAGATAATCCTCCGCATCCATTACCTGACTTGCGGAAGCCGAAGAAGCCACCGAGGAGGAAACGCTGGATGCCGAAGACGCTGTGCTTGCGCTCTGCTGGCCGCAGCCGACAGCAGACAGCAGGCAGACCGCAGACAAGGCCACTGCAACAAATTTCTTTTTCATCATCATATGAAAGTACCTCCGGTTTTAAAGTAAGTTTGTTCTAACCGCTCTGTACTTTAGCATATTTTTCGGCCGTGGACTACTCCATTCTGATTTCCCTGCTCCGTTTTGCGAGTCCATTTGCGTGGGTGCGGTACTGCGACGGGGTCGTTCCATATCGTTTCCGGAAAGCCTCCGAAAACTTGCTGGCGTTGTCATATCCTGCATTCTGTGCGATCTGCGTAATGGGCTTTGCGCTCCGGACAAGCTCTACGGCAGCCTGTTCCAGACGGTATTCCTTGATATAGTGGTATACTGGCACACCGTAGACCTGTTTGAACATTTTTTGCAGGTGCGAAACCGAGATCCCGTGTTCTTCTGCCAGCTGCGCAAGGGAGACATACCCCTCCCGGTTTGTCAGAAGGTGATCCCGGAGATGGTGTGCCAGTTCGGTCTGTTCGGTAGAACAGTACAAGTCCGTTCCTTCCTCCTGCGGAATGCGGCTCAGCAGCATCAACAGCTCCACCACCTTGAGCCGCAGGAACCGGAGATCCATGTAGGGCGCATTTTCGTACAATTCCCGGAAAACGTGCTCACAGCGGGGTCCTGCCGTACCGAACATGAACCATCGGTTTCCCAGAAGATTCTGCTTCAGTACCGCAAAATCCACCGAAAAGCCCGGTGCGTTCTCTCAAGCCAGTTCTGAGCGGCTGCTGGATCAACTTCCAGACACAGCCCTTCGTAACAGCCCAGCGGGAACCGTGACTCTGAACGTGTTCCATGCCGTCCGTCGTAGCAGCTGACGGCCATATCCCCCGGCTTTAGCAGAACGCTATCACGCATGGAAAAGCTGGTTTCAAAACGGCCATTGATGCAGAAATTGATCTCTATCATACCGATCTGCGTGCGGATTTCCGTATAGGTCTCCATCTCCAGCCGCAGCAGCATGATCCCCACGCCATCAAACAGCCGGTAATAGTGAATTTCTCCACTTCCGGCCGCATTTTCAAAGCCGCCTGTTTGTCCGGGATTATAGGGAGTGACCCCCGTTTTGTCATGAAAAATGATATCAATCATACTGTTTATTCAATCCGATCTCCACAATCCGTCTTTTGCAGGGCTTGGAATGGCAGCTGTGGTCAACTGGCAGATCCCTGTCTTTCATGTTTTTCCTTTCTTCGCCCCTTGCATCGCAATTTTCTCAACCATGCGCTATCCCAGTGCCACATCCAGTACCATCATCACGCTGAAGCCCACCGCAAAAAAACCACCGTGCCGACGTTAGAGTGCCGCCCCTGCGACATTTCCGGGATCAGCGCCTCCACCACCACATACAGCATGGCTCCGGCGGCAAAGCTGAGCAGATAGGGCAAGGCGGGCACCACGATGCCTGCCGCCAGGATCGTCCGTACTGCCCCGATCGCACCGAGAATGTACCCATCGAATCAGCTTTTTACGGTTTCTCCGTCTTCATCTTTTTTAGCCTCCGATTGCAGTTCATGATTCTGCTTTTCATTTGGGCAATTTCCAACTTCTTAGAAAATCAAATGGACAATACCGCCGACAATTGCCGCTCCCGCAACCCAGATCAGCGCCAGTATGCTTCGCTTTTTCAGCACCTGCCTCCAGGTCTGCAC
>ENA-OQKD01000415-OQKD01000415.1-human-gut-metagenome-genome-assembly--contig:-NODE-415-length-11262-cov-2.825775_pt1 | contig 11262 bp, 8 predicted proteins | sample MGYA00242775_ERZ504792 | MGnify/ENA primary metagenome ERZ504792 (study PRJEB26092, sample SAMD00036401) | human gut metagenome | host: Homo sapiens | study: EMG produced TPA metagenomics assembly of...
GAAGTTCTGACCGGTATAAGTTCTGTATCACTTACTATTTTCGGTTTTATCAGTGACGGTCCATGATATTGGACAATCCCCTGTGCAGACAGAAAATTCAGGACAGCCAGCACCGCCTGACCTGCACCGTTGGGATTGATCCGTTCTGTTGCCGTTGTATAAAGTGAAAAAGCCTGCGTATTCCATACCTGCCAGTTATAATTTAATGTTGCCGTATCATAAGGACGCACTTTTCGCACTACCACATATGGCAGTCCAAACTGTTCAGCGAGTTCCGTTTTGCTGTATCCTTCTTCCATCAGCCGTACATGCGGGACAAAATCTCCCGGCATATAAAAAGAAGTAAACTGAATCCCATAACGATATTCTGAGATTTCCCGAAAAACTCCATCTGCAATTCTCTGTGTGGTTTCTCCCAGATCATATCCGGGAAACATGCGGTTGATATCTGTATTATCCGTAGGCCAGAATCGTTTCTTAATATTCATGGAATACGGATTCATGGAAGGAATGATCAGAATCTTGTGTCCCTCTTTGATTCGTCCCTCTGTTTCTAATTGTCGGAATTTTTTTACCAGCTTCGCACAACAGTAAATCTGCTGGACTTCATTGCCGCGTGAACTTCCAACGATGCAGACCGCATTCTCACCTTCGCCAAATTCATATCCTGTTATCCGGAAATCATCCCGGTACAGTCCATCCATCTGGTAAATCACCCGTTTACGCATGCTCATATGCCTCCTTTCTCAGGAGACGTCCCATCAGAGAACCTTCTCCAACTACCGGATAATCACGGATCGTAAATAAAATCCCATCCACCGGTGCGGTCACTTCATCCAGTGCCGTACCAGCAAGAGGATCTACAATCTTTCCGATCAGATCACCTTTTTTTAATTCCACCCAATGTTCGACCGCCGGAATAAAAATGCCACTTACTTTTGCATTCAGATAACTTACATCCTCAGGATTCTTTGAAAGATAGCTTTCTCGGAGCATGGACCTCTCCTGTCCAGATGCCCAGTTTTTCATCAGGTTAAAATCCCATCCACTAACTGATCTCCGTAGGAACGGGTAATCCTCATTCCCACTCCCATCTCTACGACCAGCACCGGCGTACCGATACTGTTCAGGCTATACGCAAATGTCGATTCCAGTACCGTACTTGCACCGTGTACCCAGATAAAGTCCACATTTGCCTCCTTTGCCAGAGGAACCAGCGTCTCTTCATGAAGTTCATTGATCCTGATCTGTGGAATTTCCGTAAGGTAAATATTACTTGCATGAATGTCCAGTACACAATCTGATCCCTGCACATCCCGTATCATCTCCGCTGCCAGATATTCTGTCATGTTTCCACTTGTATTTCCGGGGAAAAGCCGATTCATATCCAGATCAAACGCAGGGATTCCCCTTGTGATCGAGTCAATTCCCAGAGGGTTCATTGCCGGATAAATATCCACAATGCCTTTCAGATGCTGCTTCTCTTTTTGAATCCTCCGCTGTAATTCATAACAGATATACTGTCCTTCCAGCTCATCGCCGTGGATTCCGGTGACAATGCTGATCCTTGGCATGGAATCTGCCGGTTCCTGCGGCATGATTCTGTTTTTTCTGATCCGCAGGACTTCATCAACCGGAAGTCCTACAGAAGCAATGGTTTCTATCATCTTTTCTACCTTTCCTTTTATCTTTTCTTATCAGACGCGACGGACGATTGCTTTCACCTGCTGCCATTGATCTCCGCCATTGATCAGAATCCCCCGGTTAATGGCACATTCCGATGCATCACGTCCATCACCCAGTTTAACATGGCAGTCACGTACCAGACAGTTGTTGGTCGGGTCAAGTCCGATCCATTTTCCTTCGCAAAAAGCCTCTACCCATGCATGGCTTTCTCCTTCTCCGATCATCAGTCCGCACACATACCTTGCCGGAATTCCTGCCATACGGAGCAGTGTTTCAAAAATATGGGCAAAGTCCTGGCATACACCCATTCCAAGGTTCCACGCCTCCTCAGCTTCCGTTGCGGGTCCCGTCTGATCTGGTACATAGGCAAATTTCTGATGCAGGCAATCCATGATCCGGATGCATTTTTCCAGGTCACTTTCGCATCCAGCCAGATCCAGGGACTGGAAATATTTCCGGATTCCTTTTCCGGGAATACATTTCCCAAAAGGATAACGGTACATTCCAACCACCCCTGTTTCTTCTGCCGGGTCTTCCGGAATGATTTCTACTTTTCCATGAATCCGGAAAATAAACTCATCATGCGGTTCTGGTATGCAGCCATAAATTTTTTATTTCCCCATCCATCTGTTCCTTCCATCCACTGTGACTGTGGCTTCATCTGGATTTCTTTTTCCAGAAGTCTCTGGCTCCCTGTTTCTTTCGGAATACATTTGATCGTATAAAAGCAGCGTTCAACAGGCATTGAGTATCGGATCTGCATCTGATAGTCAAATTCTAACAGCATGTCTCATCGCTTCCTTTTCTTCCTATTACAAAATACATTCCACATTTGCTACAAGCTCGTAATAATCCAGTATTTTCCGCTTCTGCAAGTTCACTTACTTTCTTCAGATTCTCCTCATGATAAGGAAGCCCACTTCTGGTCACGCGCGGGATCATGCGGTGTACTTCACGTCTGATCTCCTTTTTCTCTGCACCAAGGCGTGCATACAGATCGATCCGTTCAATCCTCTTTCCTGCTTTTATAATATTTCGTATTTCCTCACTGTCAATCCTGTCATCTACGCTGCCCCAGAATGCCAGGATTTCATCCAACACACGCTGTAATTCATACAATGGTGCATGGCTTTTTGCCGCTTTATTCATCTCATAAACAGCTAACTGAATATAAGACAGTGCTCCTGTGCTGATACTTTCCCTGAGCACAATGGCATTATCATATGCCCGGTTAAGATTGCTGATAATAGAGTCCTGATTTGTTTCATCAAATGGATACCTCTTTAAAAAATCTTCTTTTGACTCATAAATATTGGGAATGTCAATTGAACTGCAAAACGTGATATAGCTTTCCTTTTCCTCATCGATCATCCTGTCATAGCTGTCAAAAAACATCCGTATTGTTGTATAAACCCGTTCTGTATATCTTCCAAGCCAGTATAACCTGGAAGCCTGTTCTACTGAGATAATACCCATGTGTCTTTAAAGCCTCCTCCCTGTGAAGAATTTACGATAAATGAATCCGGATTTCTGGAAAATCTGGTCAACCCGCTTTTCCATACGACAGGTTCTTCTCCCATCAGTACAAATGCCCTCAGATCTGCTTTTCGCGGAACTGCTTCTTTTTCCTCCATAATATCCAGATCCTGAAAATCTATGACTTCCTGTGCAATAAATCTTCTTGGTTCTTTTTTCAGTAATTCAATGAAATCCTCTTTCTGCTTTTTGGTCATGGAATTTCCAAATACAACTCCATAACCGCCTGCCTCTGCAACATCTTTTAATACCAGTTCGTCGAAATGTTCCAGTACATATTTCATATCCTGCTCATAAAACGGAAGATACGTCGGTGCATTCTGCAAAACTGGTTCCTCTCCCAGATAATACTTAATCATCTTCGGAACAAAATAATAGATTCCCTTATCATCTGCCACGCCGTTTCCAGGGGCATTTAACAATGCAACGTTTCCTTTTCGGAATACATCGTAAATATGTGGAATGCCGATCAGTGATTCCGGATTAAAATTCATCGGGTCCAGATATTCATCCGAAATTCTTCTGTATACTGCGCCTACCTGTTCTTTCTTTCCAGATGCTGTCATGTAGTATAATTTATCGTTTTCTACCACCAATTCTGAACCATTGACCAGATGCGCTCCTGTTTTTTCTGCAAGATAAGAATGTTCAAAATAAGCTGCATTATATCTTCCGGGAGTAAGGATCACATTATGTCCGCCTGTATTCACATAGTCCATTGTCTTACGTAGAAGTTCTGCATAATTCCGATTGTTCTCCAGTTTCGTTTTCTTGAACGTATCCGGCGAACAGCGCCTGCATAGCTCTCTTGCGATCATGGGATAAGAAGCTCCTGACGGAACTCTTAAATTATCCTCCAGAATATACCACTCATTATTTTTTCCTTTTACAAGATCAATACCGGAAATATGTGAGTAAATATCTTCTGGCGGTGTCACACCCTCACATTCTGCCAGATAACCACTGGAAATAAAAATAAATTCTTCGGGTATCACACCATCTTTCACGATCTGCTTCCTGCTGTAAATATCTTTCAGGAACAGATTCAGAGCTTTCACCCTTTGCTTCAATCCTTTTTCCAGTCGTTCAAATTCTTCATGTTCGATCACGCGGGGAATCGCATCAAATGGAAATAGCTGCTCTTTAAAAACATTATTTTTGTAAATACCAAATTTTACACCATACCGTGCAAGCAATTCATTGACATGGTCTGTATGCTCGATCAGTTCTTTCATAAGACTCCTCCTCTCATACTGAAAAACGCGAAAAAGGCGCTTTGCATGATTGCAAAACGCCTTTGTTTCAGATTTATGTTTTTGATTTAATGGATGTATTTTACCACGTTAAACCAATGATGTCAAGAATACAAACTGTATACTTAACGTTTTCTTTTATTCTGGCTGACAAAAAAATACCACACCGGAAGCAGATACAGATAAACTGCCGCACACACACTCATTGTCGGTGCACCGACAAATGCCAGCGGTACCGCCGATGCAATTGACCAGGGGATCAGCGGTGCAACTACAACTGCTGAGTTTTCTAATGAAAGCGCAAATTCTTTTTTATCCGGGTTGTTTTCTCCGCAGAGCTGATTGGTGAGCATAATGGATAATGTCTGGTTACAGGATACCGCTGCTGTCACAACAGAAGTCAGCAGGGTTGTTCCAAATGGCGTGATTTTGCTGTTTAATCTTCCAACTAAATCTTTAATTCCATGGAGGAAATCTGTTACCTTGAAAATGCCGGAATAGCAGGAGGAAATGCCTACGATCGCGATGACTTTCATATTGGAAAGGATTCCGCCTCCGCTCATCAGTCGGCTAATCTGCATGTCATCTGGCTGAAAACCTGAAATGCACAACGCGGGAAGTCCGGAAATTGGATATTTCTGTATCAGAACTGCAACAAATATTCCAAGTAATAATAATTCCATAATTCGCCTCCGGGAGTATTATACAGCAGACATCTTTCTTTTTCTATCATATTTCTTTTTTACACTGATTTATTTTGACATCAAAAAAACAGAAGTTATGTACAGTTTTACCCAGTACAATAGCTTCTGTTTTTTAATATTTTTCTTTTTAAATTTTTTCAGGCAGTTATCTTTACAGATGCTCCCGACATTTTTGATGTTTTCATCATCTTATAATAAACCGGGATCAGCAGTGAACAGGCTCCGATCCATGCCATTGGGCTGGCGATGCACACGGATGTGTAGCCAATCATTCCGGAAAGTCCTACAGTTGCGGCGATTCGCATTACCAGTTCGATCATACATGCCGCAAACGGTGCCCTTCCATTCTGCATACTCTGGATGGAAGTACGATATACTGCCAGCAAGCCAAGTATGAAGTAGCATGGAGCCACAACAGTCAGGTACATGTCTGAGTAGTAATAGATTTCCTTTGTCGGATCTGAAAGGACATTCTTACGATCGGGTGTCTGAGTAAAAGGATCCCAATGCACATGATCAGATTGAATGTTTCTGTCTGGATCAGGCAGGCACGTACACCCTGACGGATACGATCTCTTCTTCCGGCTCCGAAGTTCTGGGCTACATAATTGGAAATTGCTGTCATCATCGCATTATTTACCAGTACAGAAAGCTGGTCTGCTTTAGATGCTGCGGTGTATCCTGCAACTGCTGCAGTCCCAAGTGAGTTTACGACTGTCTGCATGGCAAGCTGGCCGATACACATAACTGACATCTGGAATCCCATTGGAAATCCTGTCTTTAAATGCAGAATTGCCGCATCTTTTAGGTCTGTGAAATCTTCTCTGCGCAGATGCAGGATTGGGAAGTTCTTTAATCCTACCACCAGACTCAATACTGCTGAAAGGAACTGTGACAGGATGGTTGCCCATGCAGCACCTGCTACGCCCATATGTAACGGCACGATAAACAGGACATCAAGAAAAATATTCAGTACAGATGAAAATACAAGGAAATACAATGGTGTCTTGCTGTCGCCCAGTGCACGGAGCATATTGGAGATCATGTTATAGAAAACAGTAGCACCTGTACCAAGTAAAACTACAAACATATAGTCATATGCTTCACCGGAAATATCAGATGGGATTTGCATCCAACGCAGGATCTGGTGAGCAAGCAGACAGCAGATCAGTGTCAGAACTACTGTAAATGCAATACTCAGCAATGTGGAAACTGCGACGCTCTTGCGCATTCCTTTTTCATCTTTTGCCCCGCATTTCTGTCCGAGACAGATACCAAAGCCACCGGTGAATCCATTGATAAAGCAGAATACAAAATAGATAATAATACTGGTGGACCCTACTGCTGCCAGGGAAGTTGCCCCCAGTGTTTTACCTACGATCACGGAATCCGCCAGTGTGTAGAAAAGCTGAAACAGATTTCCCAGGATTACAGGAATTGCAAATTTCAGCAGTGACCAGAACGGATTTCCTGTGGTCAAGTCCATTTCTTTTGATCTTGCCATGTTTCTTTACTCCTCTCCTTGCACGATGTGCGTGTCAACGTTATAATTATCATTGCAAACAAATCCCCACTCATTTCTCATTGCTTCTCGCAATGGAAACAGGGAACTTACTTAATTTGGTTAAAACACGTTCTGAATTGTAATCATTTTGTCAGAACATATAAGATAGAATCGGAGAATTGTAAAATGGCTATGCGTAAAATTCTGGTGGACGACACCAACCGTGAACTTTGTGAACATGGAACTGCCGGCTTTCCCATGACTGTAAATCATGATGATCTCTGGGCTTTTGAAGGGAAAAGTGTTCCTATTCACTGGCATAATGACCTGGAGATCAGTGTTCCCAGAGAGGGGAAAGCAATTTATCAGGTTTACCAGAAAAGCTATACTGTCAGACCGGGGAACGCTCTTGTTCTGAATCGAAATGTTCCACATAGCTGCCATTCGCCTAATAGCAGTCACACCAGATACAGTACTTTTCTGGCACGTCCGGATTTTATATATGGCGAATTTGGAAGTGATGTGGAGCGCAATTGTTTTCGTCCATTTCTGCAGAACTCTGCGGTTCCCTGCCTTCTTCTGAATGAAGAAAACAAATGTACCAAAAACGTGATACAGAAACTCAATGAAGTTGAGAAAATCTTTGATCAGAAGTCCTATTGTTATGAACTGAAGATCAAAGGTCTTCTCTGTGAAGTGTACAGTCTGATTCTTTGTGAACATCAGAAAGAATTCACAAAATTCATTCCGTCTAACCAGCTTGAACTGGAACGATTGGAGCAAATGTTGAATTATCTTAATACACATTTTGAGTCTGTAGTTTCTCTGCAGGAACTGGCTGATCAGGTTCATCTGTCCAGAGAGGTCTGCTGCCGTCTGTTTAAGTAAAATGACAGGCAAGACAGTTACCGGCTATTTGGAAGAATACCGTGTCAACCAGAGTCTGTCACTGGTACAGAGCAGTCAGTACTCTATGATCCAGATTGACAGATATGACAGGCTTCAGCAATGCAAGCCGATTTGCCCCACGCATTCCGCAATCAGTTCGGCTGCAATCCTGGTGAATACAATTCTCTTAAGCGGCAGAATGTCTGATGAATAATTCTCTTTCTGCTGCATGGCTAATTATATTCGAAACCTGTCTGAAAGACGATTCTGGTATTGATTTACATGATACATATATTGACTTTTTTATTTATTTCTTTTTGCATATTAGTTCTATTTATTTCAAGATAGAAATTTAGATGACTTGAAATGAAACAAAATATAGTTACGGTCATTATGAAAAAAGACTATTGCACTATATATAATCTAAAATGTCAAAAATGTAATTACAGTCAGCTTAAAGCAAGATTTTAGTGGACCTTAATCATTAAAAATACAATTGCAGTCAGCTTAAGGCAAGATCTTGGTTGACCTTAATCATTAAAAATACAATTATAGTCAGCTTAAAGCAAGATCTTGGTTGACCTTAATCATTAAAAGTATAATTTCAGTCATCTTAAAACAAAATCCCCAATGACCTTATTCAATAAAAGTGCAAATACGGTCATCCAAAAAAGAGATTGTAAATGACTTAAAAAGCAAGAAACAGAAATATAGTCACCCCAATAACAAATTATGACTGACTGTATTTACAAAAATTAGAATTCCAGTCAAACGCAAGGAACTATCACTCTTTATTTTAGAGATTATCAGCATTGCATCCGCAAAATTATTTTTCTATAAATACTAACTTGATATCAAACTCAAAGTTCTCCTGATCCAAGCGGTATTTCTTTGAGAGTTCCGGGCCACAGCTGTTGGAGCCGATACCGTTCTGTGCATAGTCCAGGCATAATACTGTGCTGCCGCAGTTTTCAAGTTCATAGCTGTGCGCTTTACTTGTGAGTTCCTCCTGTGTATAGACAGATGCATTAAATGAAAATGTCTGGCCACTGACTGCGTAGATGCACTGGTCTTTGCCGGAAAGTTTTACATAATCGCAGTCTGTATGGCTTCCATTTTCCTGTGGACGGAGATAATCTTCATGCATATCCTCAACTGCAGTCTGGAATACGCCATGATATCCGGCATTTCTTTTATCAATATAACTTTCTACAGGTCCGATTCCGGAATAGGTCACGTCTGCAAACTCTTTGTCCAGAAACAGTCGAAGTCCAAACCTTGGGAGCATTGGGAATTCCATATCTCTTTCTGCCTGCATTTTTACTGATACTGCTCCGTCAGGAGTGATCTTCCAGTCTGCTTTTACTTCCAGGATTTTCTGTACAGTAGGTGCCATCAGACCGATCACGCTGTGGATCAGGACAGTTTCCTCTGCTAATTCATAAGTCGTTTCGTATGCTCTTGCATAGCTCTGATCGTAGTGTGCATTCATCCATTCCAATTTGATCTTTCGGTCATTATCTGTTGGTGCACGCCAAATGTTTAATTCCATCGGCTGTGTGAAAAGCTGCTTATTTCCTGCATACATTTTGTCAAACAGGCCGGTCAGTTTATTAAATACATATACGTATTCCTGATTCTTACCGGTAATTTTCAGATATCTGTCTGATTCTTCGATTTCTATAGTGCTTCTGTCTGTAGCTTCATTTTCTGTGGCGTTTCTGTCGGTATCTTCACTTTCCGTGATGCTTCTGACAATAGCTTCATCTCTGTCAGCACCACCAGCATTCTCAGGAGTATCGCTACTCTGCATCTTACCTGCAAGCAAGTTTACAGCAGTCTGATTTCTTCCATCTTCATTCATCAGCAGTATTTCATCAAATCCCAGATCCTGGTCTTTTTTCTGAAGTGTTGTTTCGTCTTTCAGATGGTAGTTAATTTTGAGGTAACATTTTCCGGCATCTGGAATATGAACCGGAATAATTACTCTTCCCTCTTCCCCCGCAGGTATACTCTCTTTTAACTGAATTTCTCCTATCTGCATATTCTTTCCATCGCAGCTTACTTCATAAGTCAGATAAAGATAATCTTTCAGATCCAGATAGTTCAGATAATTATGAAGTACAACTTCTCCTGATTCCTGATCATAGGATATGACTCTTGCAGGACGGTATACATTTTTGTATTCTTTCAATCCAGTGTGCGGAGTTCTGTCCGGATATACCAGACCATCCATACAGAAATTGCCGTCATGGATTTCTTCTCCGTGATCACCGCCATAGAAGTAGATTGGCTTTCCGTTTTCTGCATTTCCTTTGTAGATCGCGTGGTCACACCACTCCCATACGAAGCCTCCGCAGAGAGAATCATATTTGTGGATATATTTAAAATAGTCCTCTAAATCTCCAGGGCCATTTCCCATAGCATGGCAGTATTCTACCAGCAACAGCGGTTTGTCCGGAGTTTTTTCCATATAGTCTTCAATTTCTTCAAACGCAGGATACATTCTGCCTACAATATCAATATTAGAGTAATCATACTCTCTGTCTGAGCTTCTGTAGAAAGCACTCTCATAAGTAGTCAGACGAGTCGGATCATATTCCTTTGTCCACTTCAGTGCTTCTTCAAAAGTGCATCCGTATCCGCACTCATTTCCCATTGACCAGATCACGATAGACGGACGGTTTTTCTCTCTGCACACGCAAAGTTTCGTACGGTCCAGAGTAGCCGGAATGAAGTCCGGGTTGTTGGAAATTCGTTTGTTCCAGTGCTCTACTACATTGTCCCATTCTGAATTCTGCAGATACTGTGTCTGTGTCCCATGGCTCTCATTGTCTGCTTCTGCAATTACGAAGAATCCATACTCATCACATAACTGGTAGAAATACGGAGAATTCGGATAGTGACTGCTGCGGACTGCATTGAAATTGTACTGTTTCATCATAGACAAGTCTGTTTTAATCTGTTCAATACTGATCACGGCACCTGTTACAGGATCTGAGTCATGTCTGTTTACACCATTGAATTTAATCTTTGTTCCATTGACATAAATTACACTACCCTCACGGTGGATTTCACGGATACCAATACGGTCTGTGATCACCTCGTTCTCTGAAGCAAATACAATCTGGTACAGATATGGTGTTTCCGGTGTCCAGAATTTCGGATCATCAATTACAAATTCTGCTCTATAATTATAAGCTCCCCCACATTCTACCGGACTGAACTTCCCTTTCTGTACCAGATTTCCCTGCATATCCCGTATCTGTATTTCAAGTTTCTGTGAAATACTGTTCTCCCCAACGAAACATGCCTGGATTTCTACCTTTGCTTTATCATCCTGGATTTCTGTCTTAGTAAAATAATCGTACAGAATATTCTCAGGTCTTTTCAGAATATATACATCACGGAAGATACCTGTCATTCGGAATTTATCCTGGTCTTCCAGATAAGTTCCGTCGCACCATTTCAGAACCAGCACTGCCAGTCTGTTTGTACCCTCATGCATATATGCAGTTACATCAAATTCACTTGTTGCATGAGATACCTGGCTGTATCCCACATAACATCCATTCATCCATACATAAAAACAGGAATCCACACCCTCAAAATTAAGAAATGCCTCAGGTGCGTCTGCATCTCTGTGATACTCAAATTCATGGACATATACTCCACATGGATTCTCCTGCGG
>ENA-OQKD01000416-OQKD01000416.1-human-gut-metagenome-genome-assembly--contig:-NODE-416-length-11251-cov-2.836839_pt1 | contig 11251 bp, 15 predicted proteins | sample MGYA00242775_ERZ504792 | MGnify/ENA primary metagenome ERZ504792 (study PRJEB26092, sample SAMD00036401) | human gut metagenome | host: Homo sapiens | study: EMG produced TPA metagenomics assembly of...
AGGCGGAGAAAAGAAAACAGAAGATAAGGCAATGCCTACACACACAGAGGCAATTCAGTTCGTGATCGATGCATTGACAGATGCGGACAGAGGTGTTGTGAGAAGCCTCGATGAAATCGGTGCTGTTGGACATCGTGTTGTACATGGTGGAGAGAAATTTGCAAGTTCAGCAGTGATCACAGATGAGATGATCAAAGCAGTAGAAGAGTGCAATGATCTTGCACCACTTCACAATCCTGCAAACTTGATCGGTATTCGTGCATGTCAGGAATTGATGCCTGGAACACCTATGGTTGCAGTTTTCGATACTGCATTCCACCAGACAATGCCTGAAAAAGCATATATGTATGGACTTCCATACGAATACTATGAAAAATACAAAGTAAGACGCTACGGTTTCCATGGGACAAGCCACAGCTTTGTTTCAAAAAGAACAGCAGAATTGTTAGACAGACCTTACGAAGAAACAAAGACAATTGTCTGCCACTTAGGAAACGGCGCAAGTATCTGCGCAGTAGAAAATGGAAAATCTGTAGATACTTCTATGGGACTTACTCCATTGGAAGGACTTGTAATGGGAACACGTTCGGGAGATATCGATCCGGCAATTTTAGAGTTCATTGCGAAGAAAGAAGATCTTGATATTGACGGACTGATGACAATGTTAAATAAAAAATCAGGTGTATATGGTCTTTCCAACAACTTGTCAAGCGACTTCAGAGATTTGACAGCCGGAGCAGCACAAGGAAATAAACCGGCTCAGATCGCCTTAGATGTATTCTGCTATCGTGTGGCAAAATATGTAGGAAGCTATGTCGCAGCAATGAATGGTGTAGATGCAATTGCATTTACGGCAGGTATCGGTGAGAATGTATGCATCGTAAAGAGAAAAAGTATGTGTCTTACTTAGGATACTTAGGAGTAGAACTTAATAAAGAAGCAAATGCAAAGCAAGGAGAAGAAGTTACAATCTCTAACACCAGATTCAAAAGTAAAAGTCATGGTTGTTCCTACAAATGAAGAACTTGCCATTGCACGTGAGACAGTTGCTTTAGTGTAAATAGAATTTTCTGATAAAAGTGTTGACAAATATCATTTACATGCTATAATAGTTTAGGTATGAATAGGAGTAACAATATGTTAATAAACCTATCAGACGTATTGTCTGAACATCACAAGACAATTGATAAGACTACTTCGGTAGAGATGACAGAATTTCATTCAGAATTAGGACGTTTTCCGGTTCTTGAGAAAGAGGATGTTCACATTGTTGTAAAACACGTGAAGAATCGCGAACTTATGATTACCGGAGAGGGAAGACTGGTGCTGGAGATTCCGTGTGACCGTTGCTTGGAAGCGGTTCCAACAGAATTTATTTTGGAATTTACGAAGAATGTAGACTTAGATGAGTCGAGTGAAGAACAGGCAATGGAATTAGATGAAAAAAATTATATTGACGGATATAATCTTGACGTAGACAAATTACTCTATAATGAGATTTTGATAGGATGGCCGATGAAAATTCTGTGTCGCGAAGACTGTAAAGGAATTTGCAACATGTGTGGTCAAAACCTAAATAAGGGAACTTGTGACTGTGAAGATACAAGCCTTGACCCTAGAATGTCAGTTATCCGCGATGTTTTTAAGAATTTTAAGGAGGTGTAATCTATGTCAATCTGTCCAAAGAATAAATCTTCTAAAGCAAGAAGAGATAAAAGAAGAGCAAACTGGAAAATGAGCGCTCCAAATTTAGTGAAATGCAGCAAATGTGGAGAATTAATGATGCCACACAGAGTATGCAAAGCTTGCGGATCTTACAACAAAAAAGAGATTGTTAGCGTTGACTAATGAAAAGCGAAGAAAGAGAGTCGTCTGTTGACGGCTTTCTTTTTTTGAAAAAAGTTTATATTGATTTTTAGAGTGATGTCTAGTAAAATTACTGTTAGCAGTGCAGGAGGTAATAGCATGTCAGAAATTACAAAAGTAGCATTAGATGCCATGGGTGGAGATAACGCACCCGTAGAGATTGTAAAAGGTGCAATGGATGCCATCAGCAAGAGAAAAGATATTAAGATCTTTCTTGTAGGGCAAGAGAATGTTGTACAAAAAGAATTAGAAAAATATACTTACGATAAAGAACAGATTGAAGTTGTAGATGCGCCAGAAGTGATCGAGACAGCAGAGCCGCCGGTCATGGCAATTCGTAAGAAAAAACAATCATCAATCGTAGTCGCAATGAATATGGTAAAAAAAAGGAGAGGCGGATGCATTTGTCTCTGCCGGAAGTTCAGGGGCAATTCTTGTCGGAGGACAGCTTTTAGTCGGTCGTATCAAAGGCGTGGAGAGACCACCGCTTGCACCATTATTGCCGACAGAAAAAGGCGTTTCATTGTTGATTGATTGTGGCGCTAATGTAGATGCAAGACCTTCTCACTTGGTACAATTTGCAAAGATGGGTTCTATCTATATGGAGCACGTTATGGGCGTGAAGAATCCGAAGGTTGCGATTGTGAATATTGGTGCAGAAGAGGAAAAAGGGAACGCGAACTTGTAAAAGAGACATTCCCGCTGCTGAAAGAATGTGAGGATATCAACTTTATAGGAAGTATTGAAGCCCGTGAGATTCCACATGGAATGGCAGATGTAATAGTATGTGAGGCATTTGTCGGAAACGTTATCTTAAAACTCTATGAAGGAGTCGGCGCAGTACTGATCAGCAAAGTGAAAAAAGGAATGATGACTTCGCTGCGGAGTAAGATTGGTGCTTTGCTAGTGAAACCAGCACTGAAGGAGACATTAAAAAGCTTTGATGCAAGTGAACATGGAGGTGCGCCGCTGCTTGGACTGAACGGACTTGTAGTAAAGACGCATGGAAGTTCCAAGGCAAAAGAGGTATCCAACTCAATTATTCAATGTGTAACGTTCAAAGAGCAGGGAATTAATGAAAAAATAAAAGAACGTATACAAAAACAAGAAAATGAGAATCAGGAATAAAAGATTCTGAGACAAAGGGAGAGAAAGAAATGGAATTTGAAAAATTACAAGAAATTATTGTGGATGTATTAAATGTAGGAGCAGAAGATATCACAATGGATACAACATTTGTGGATGATCTGGGCGCAGATTCGTTAGATATTTTCCAGATTATCATGGGAATTGAAGAAGCATTTGACATTGAGATCGACAATGAAGAAGCTGAAAAAATCGTTACAGTTGGTGACGCAGTAGAACAGATTAAGAATGCAATTAATTAATCGAATTATGAAAAAGCCCTGCGTAGGGCTTTTTCGCGTTTAGAAAGGGAGAGTTTATGGAACAGACAATGAGAGAGTTACAGGAAAGAATCGGATATACTTTCCGCAGACAGGAGTTGTTAAAATCAGCATTGATGCACAGTTCTTATACGAACGAGACACATTTGCCGAAATATAAGTGCAATGAACGTCTGGAATTTTTGGGAGATGCGGTATTGGAACTTGTTTCCAGCGAGTTTTTGTTTTTTGCAGATCGAAAGATGCCGGAGGGAGAATTGACAAAGACGAGAGCAAGTATGGTCTGTGAGCCTTCACTTGCGTTCTGTGCAAGAGAGATTGAGCTTGGCAAATATTTGTTTATGGGACGAGGAGAAGAGAATACAGGTGGAAGAGAGCGGGATTCCATCACATCCGATGCGCTGGAGGCACTCATCGGTGCGATTTATTTAGATGGTGGTTTTGCTAATGCAAAAGAGTTTATCTTAAAATTTGTCCTGAACGATCTGGAGCATAAAAAACTCTTTTATGATAGCAAGACTATCCTGCAGGAGATTGTGCAGGCACATTTTCCGTATGGAGTGGTGTATCATCTTATAAAAGAGGAGGGACCGGATCATAATAAATCGTTTACGGTTGCTGTTCATATTGGCGAGGAGTGTTATGGAGAGGGAACCGGAAGAACGAAGAAAGCGGCAGAGCAGGAAGCGGCATACCATGCGATTTTAAAGTTGCATGAGAAGAACATAAAGTAGGTGTAGGATGTATTTAAAAAGTATTGAAGTACAGGGCTTTAAGTCCTTTGCGAATAAAATTCTATTTGAGTTCCACAATGGAATCACCGGAATTGTAGGGCCGAATGGAAGTGGAAAGAGTAATGTCGCAGATGCCGTGCGCTGGGTGCTTGGTGAACAGCGCGCAAAGCAGCTTCGAGTGGGAACATGCAGGATGTTATTTTCTCAGGGACTGAGAATCGAAAACCATTAAGCTATGCATCTGTTGCAATCACTCTGGACAATTCAGATCATCAGCTTGCGATTGATTTTGAGGAAGTGACAGTTGCTCGTAAGATTTACCGCTCCGGTGAGAGTGAATATCTGATCAACGGAAGTCCGTGCCGGTTGAAGGATGTCAATGAATTGTTCTACGATACCGGAATTGGAAAAGAAGGATACTCAATTATCGGACAGGGGCAGATTGATAAGATTTTAAGTGGAAAGCCGGAAGAACGAAGAGAGCTGTTTGACGAAGCAGCAGGAATTGTAAAATTCAAAAAGCGGAAAAATATGTCTGTGAAGAAGTTGGAGGAAGAAAGGCAGAATCTCGTTCGTGTAAATGATATTCTTGCGGAACTGGAAAAACAGATCGGACCTTTGGAAAAACAATCCGAAGTGGCAAGAGAATATCTGAAAAAGAAAGAATCTTTGAAGACATATGATATCAATTTGTTTTTGCTGGAGACAGAGCGGCTCAAAAAGGAAATTGCTGCGGTTGATCATAATTTAGAAAATACGACCAGAGAGCTTGCGGATGCAACGACACGATATGAAAATACGAAGACAGAATATGAGGCGATTGAACTAAAGACTGATGAGATTGACGCTGCGATGGAGAAGGCTAAGAGTCAGTTGAATGAGACCACATTATTAAAGCAGCAGCTGGAAGGTCAGATTGAGGTCCTGAAAGAGCAGATTAACACGGCACGAATGAATGATGAGCACATTGAACAGCGCTCTAAGACGATTTATAACGAAATATCTGAGAGGGAAAAGAATCTTTCGGCGATGGGAAAAGATAAGTTTCAGATTCAGGAAAAGTTGTCAGAGCAGGAGGAGCAGGAGAAGGCAGCACAGCAACAGCTTTTGAAAATCCAAACAAAAAGTGCGGAACTTACAGAGGCGATTGATGAAAATCAGAATCAGATCATGGAGATTTTGAATAATCGCACAGCTACGAAGGTAAAGAAGCAGCGTTATGATTCGATGCTGGAACAGATTCAGGTGCGCCGTTCGGAAATGCACCAGAAATTAATCGCAGTGGAAAGCGAGGCGTCCGAACAGGATGAGCTCATCGCAAAGTTTGAGGCAGAGCTTCAGGAAATTGCACAGACGATTTCCGGATATGTCACAGAGAATAGGACATATGAAGAAAAGATAGCCGCCCTACAGCAGACGATTGCCAAAAAGAACGAACAGCTGCGTATTGGACAGACGGCATTTCACCGGGAACAATCTAGATTAGAGTCGTTAAAGAATATTACAGAACGCTATGACGGATATGGGAACAGCATCCGAAAAGTCATGGAAAAGAAAGAACAGGAAAAAGGACTCTTAGGTGTTGTTGCGGATCTGATCAAAGTGGACAAAGCGTATGAGATTGCGGTGGAGACTGCCCTTGGAGGAAGTATCCAGAACATCGTAACAGATAATGAAGAGACGGCAAAACGGATGATTACGTTTTTGAAGCAGAATAAATTCGGTCGGGCGACATTTCTTCCGCTGACGAGTATCAATGGAACTGCCGGTATTCGGCAAAACGAGGCTCTTCAAGAGGAGGGGGTGATCGGGCTTGCGAATACACTTGTCAAGGTGGAAGAAATATACAGGGGGCTTGCCGAACATCTGTTGGGAAGAACAGTTGTTGTAAAGCATATTGACCACGGGGTGGCGCTGGCAAAAAAATATAAGCAGACACTTCGCATTGTCACTTTAGAAGGAGAGTTGATTAATCCAGGCGGAGCAATGACCGGTGGAGCCTTCCGCAATTCCAGCAATCTTTTGAGCAGACGTCGTGAGATTGAAGAATTTGAAAAGACTGTCGAGAAGCTGAAAAGCGAAATGGATCAGATGGAGCAGGAAGTGGAACACGAAAAAGAGGCAAGAGCGGACTACTACAGTAAGATAGAGGCTATCAAGCAGCAGCTTCAGAAGGCTTATGTCATTCAGAATACGGCAAAGATGAATGCAGAGCAGGTTAAGGCAAAGAAAGCAGATGCGAAGGCGGTTTCAAGCAAGATTCATGAAGAAGGAGCTGAGCTGGAACAACAGATAAGGGAAATTCGGGAAAATCATGAATCGATTCAGGTAGAATTGGAAACTTCTGAAAAATTAGAACAAGAATTGACGGAACAGATTGCAAGCTATCAAAAAGAGTTAGATCAGGAACGTGAACGAGAAAGTAAACAGCTTTTAGAATCTGAGAAAGTGCATCTCGCTTATGCTGCAATGGAACAGAAATATCAGTTTCTGTTGGAAAATGAGCAGCGTATTCAGGAAGAGATCACAAAATTCAACGTGGAATTGTCTGCACTTCGTGCCAATAAAGGGGATACATCCGAAGAGATTCAGAAAAAAGAGACCCAGATTGAAGATATTCGGCTGACGATTGCAAATTCGAAAGAACTGTTTGAGGAGATTCAAAAAGAGATTGCATCTTATAGCAGTCAGAAAGAAGAACTCACAAAGAAACATAAAGCATTTCTTGCAGAGCGAGAAGCACTTTCCAAACACATGTCGGATCTGGACAAAGAATCCTTTCGTTTGAACAGCCAGAAAGAGGCGTTTGAGCAGGCTTCTGAAAAGCAGATCAACTATATGTGGGAAGAATATGAGCTGACTTACAATATGGCGCTGAAGATCAAAGATGAGAACCTGACGGATCTTACGTTTATCAAAAAACAGATACAAGCTTTGAAAAATGAGATTCGTTTACTTGGAAATGTCAATGTTAATGCGATTGAGGATTTTAAAGAAGTATCAGAGCGATATGCATTTTTAAAGAATCAGCATGACGACTTGATTGAGGCGGAAGCAACATTAAAACAGATTATCGAGGAGCTGGATGCAGCCATGCGAAAGCAGTTCAGAGAACGTTTTGCGGAAATCTGTGTGGAATTCGATAAAGTGTTCAAACAGCTATTCGGAGGCGGAAAAGGGACATTGGAACTTCAGGAGGAAGAAGATATTCTGGAGGCGGGAATCCGCATCATTGCACAGCCTCCCGGAAAGAAACTGCAGAATATGATGCAGCTTTCGGGTGGTGAAAAAGCATTGACAGCCATTTCGCTGTTGTTTGCAATTCAGAATTTAAAACCATCTCCGTTTTGCCTGCTTGATGAGATCGAGGCGGCATTGGATGACTCGAATGTCGACCGTTATGCGAGATATTTGCATAAGCTGACAAAAAACACGCAGTTTATCGTGATTACGCATCGTAGAGGAACGATGACTGCGGCAGACAGACTATATGGAATTACGATGCAGGAAAAAGGGGTATCGACACTCGTGTCGGTAGATTTATTAGATAAAGATTTGACGAATTAGAGGAGGAACTTATGGGAGAAAAAAAGGGATTTTTTAAACGACTGGTGGAAGGACTCACCAAGACAAGAGACAATATTGTCTCCGGAATTGACAGTATTTTTAATGGATTTTCAAACATCGACGATGACTTTTATGAAGAACTCGAAGAGATTCTTATTATGGGAGATTTGGGCGTCCATGCGACAATGGAAGTTATTGAGGATCTGAAGAAAAAAGTCAAAGAAAACCATATTAAGGAGCCAGCAGACTGTAAGCAGGTTTTTAATTGACAGCATCAAAGAACAGATGGATGTCGGGGAAGCCGCATATGAGTTCGAGGATCGTACATCGGTTGTATTGATCATTGGAGTAAATGGTGTCGGAAAGACGACGACCATCGGAAAACTTGCCGGGAAACTACGGGCGCAGAATAAGAAAGTTGTACTTGCAGCAGCAGATACATTCCGTGCGGCAGCAGGAGAGCAACTTAAAGAATGGGCAAACCGTGCGGAGGCAGAATTGATTGGCGGTCAGGAAGGATCTGACCCGGCTTCGGTTGTATATGATGCGGTTGCAGCGGCTAAGGCACGAAAAGCAGATGTTCTTTTGGTGGACACGGCAGGACGTCTTCATAATAAAAAGAACCTGATGGAAGAACTTCGAAAAATTAACCGTGTCCTGGAGAGAGAATATCCGGATGCGTATCGTGAGACATTGGTTGTGTTGGATGGAACAACTGGTCAAAATGCGTTAGCACAGGCAAAAGAATTTAAAGATGTTGCAGATATCACAGGTATCGTGCTGACAAAGATGGACGGAACAGCCAAAGGCGGAATTGCAGTAGCCATTCAATCAGAACTTGGTATCCCTGTAAAATACATCGGTGTCGGGGAAAGTATTGATGATCTGCAGAAATTTAACTCCGATGATTTTGTAGATGCACTGTTTCTCACCAAAGAGTAATAAAAATAAAGAAAGAAGGAATCCATATGTTGACATTAGAAAAATTTGAGCAGGCAAGTGAAATTGTAAAACGAGTAACGAATCCAACAAAGCTGGTATACAGTGACTACTTAAGTCAGCAGACAGGCGGAAAAGTGTATTTAAAACCTGAGAATATGCAATATACCGGAGCATATAAGCTGCGCGGTGCATATTATAAAATCAGCACCTTGTCTGAAGAAGAAAGAGCAAAAGGTCTGATTACAGCTTCTGCCGGGAACCATGCACAGGGCGTCGCGTATGCGGCAAAAGCATTTGGCTGCAAAGCTACAATTGTTATGCCGACTGTGACACCACTTATCAAAGTCAATCGTACAAAGAGTTACGGGGCAGAAGTGATTTTGCATGGGGATGTATATGATGACGCCTGTGCAAAAGCATATGAACTGGCAGAAGAACACGGATATACATTTGTACATCCGTTTGATGATTTGGACGTTGCAACCGGACAGGGAACGATCACAATGGAAATTATTCAGGAACTTCCGACTGTTGACTATATTTTGGCACCAATCGGTGGTGGCGGTCTGATCACAGGCGTGTCAACACTTGCAAAAATGCTGAATCCCAAAATTAAAGTCATCGGTGTAGAACCTGCGGAGGCAGCAAGCATGAAAGCGGCGCTCAAAGCCGGACATGTTGTGACTCTGCCAAGCGCGAATACAATTGCAGATGGTACTGCTGTAAAAACAGTCGGTGAAAATACATTAGAATATGTGAAAGAAAATGTAGATCAGATTCTGACTGTGGAGGATGATGAATTAATCGGAGCATTCCTTGATATGGTTGAAAACCATAAGATGATTGTAGAGAATTCGGGATTGTTGTCTGTTGCCGCTTTAAAACAGCTTGATTTGAAAGGAAAGAAAGTCGTATCGATCCTAAGCGGCGGAAATATGGACGTCATTACCATGTCCTCAATCGTGCAGCACGGTCTGATCCAAAGAGACAGAATTTTCTCTGTATCTGTACTGCTTCCGGATAAGCCGGGTGAATTGGTACGTGTTGCGGATACAATCGCAAAGGCACAGGGAAATGTCATCAAATTGGAGCACAATCAGTTTGTCAGCACAAACCGTAATGCAGCAGTGGAGCTTCGTATTACGATGGAATCATTCGGTACAGAGCATAAGAAAGAAATCTTAAAAGCATTGGAAGATAATGGATACAAACCAAAGAGCATCAGTGCAAAATTATATTAGAAATCATCCGGAAAGGAAAGATATATGGAGTATAATAGAAGACCAAAAGAAGGGGAATGCTACCGACACTTTAAAGGAAGACGGTATCAGGTCATTGGAATCGCAAAGCATTCGGAGACGATGGAGGAATTAGTCGTATACAGACAACTGTATGGGGAACAGGAGCTGTATGTGAGACCATTGGAGATGTTTATAAGCAAAGTGGATAAAGAAAAATATCCAGAGGTAGAACAAGAATACCGATTTGAATTAGAGGGAGAGGAGGACGGTCAAAGAGAAGATGACCGTTCTCTTATCTGGGAGTTTTTAGACTTGTCTTCGTCAAAAGAAAAAATGGACTTCCTGCAGAAAAAGAAATCTGAGATTACGGAAGAGTTTATCGGAATCGCAGCACAGAGTCTTGACTTTGTGGAAAATGACGGAACTGTTGAGGAGAGGTACGAGGCGGTGCTGCAGTATCTGCGGACTGTGATGCGGTATGAGAGCGGAAGATTACGGTAATAGACTGGAGAAAATGGGAATAAAAAATGAGAGATAAAGTATGGAAGATTGCAGTCTGTGATGATGAGACTGTATTTTTAGAAAAGATACAACAGTTGGCAGCACAATATTATTCTGAAAGAAATATACAGGCAGAAATCCATTGTTACGACAATACAGATGCTTTTTTAGCAGAGCAATCTTGTGGAGTATGATTTGATTTTGCTGGATATGAATATGCAGGAGAAAAACGGGATTGAAGTGGCGAAAGAGTTGCGCAGCCAAAAGATAGAGACACCGATTATTTACATTTCCGCATATATAGAAATGGACGCCGTATGGATATGTAGTCAATGCATTCCGATATTTGCTAAAAAACGATTTGGAAGAGACATTTTGTTTTGCGATGGATGATGTGATGAAAGATTAAAACATCATTTAGAAACAATAGAAGTACGGACAGAAAATGTGCAGATAGAGCTTCGGGCTTTCTGATATTGTATTTGTGGAAAGCTATAAACGGTATGTGCTGATACATACGAAGAAGGACGAATATAAGCAATATGGCAAGATATCCGATATGGAAAAAATGCTTTGTCAAAAAGAATTTTTGCGGGTACACAAAAGTTATCTCGTCAATTTAGACCATGTGGTAAAAATCAAAAACCGGATACTCTTTTTGGACAATGGAGAGGAAGTACCATGCAGCAAAGAGCGGTATTCAGAAATTGTACATCGGTATGTGATTTGGAGGGGATGTTAGTATTGGACATATTTTTTGATTGTATACTTCTTACAATAGAAATTATTGGACTTTTTATTATTGCGGATGTATTTTTTGAGAGAAAAATTCAAAAAGGATAAAAGTCAAATGCTATTTGTGATAGCAGGTTATGTCTTTTGTTTTTCAGTTTGCTCGGTCAATTTTTAAAATTTTGATTTGGAACAACAACGATAAAAATCTATAATAGTTGTGATTACTTTCTATTTTTTGTATTATTTTATTATATCAAGG
>ENA-OQKD01000421-OQKD01000421.1-human-gut-metagenome-genome-assembly--contig:-NODE-421-length-11188-cov-2.389477_pt1 | contig 11188 bp, 9 predicted proteins | sample MGYA00242775_ERZ504792 | MGnify/ENA primary metagenome ERZ504792 (study PRJEB26092, sample SAMD00036401) | human gut metagenome | host: Homo sapiens | study: EMG produced TPA metagenomics assembly of...
AGATTCCTCTGCCTCTTTCTTCAGTTCTGTGATGGTCTGCTGTTTCTTTTCCATCTCTTCACTGCTCTGTGCAAGAGATTCATAAATGCCATCTTTCTCAGTCTTTAACGCTGTCATCTCTGACCTCAGTCGACTCAGATTCTCCTGATCAAATTTCTCTTTTTGATCCAGAGATGAAGACTGTAAACGGATTTCCTCGAGTTCTTTGGAAATTCTGCTCTCCTCTTCTTTCCATTCGTCCAGTTCGGACTGTTTCGTCTCGATAAAACTCTCCAGTTCTTTCTCATCCTGTCTGGAGTTCTCCAATTCCTGTTCAATCTGCTCATGATCCTGTCTGATCTCCATAACCTGACGTTTAATCTCTGCCTGGTCACGGTTGATCTGATCATATCCGCCACGAATTTCTTCAGCTTTCTTCTCCTGCTGCTTAATGTTCATTCGCGCAGTGTTCTGTTCAATATATTTCTGCTGCAATTTTTCCTGAAACTCTGCGACAGTATCTCTGATCATGTTTCTCTGATTCCGGCTGTCCTCGATAGCTTTCTGCATTTCAAGAAGATTCTTCTTTAACTGGTTTACCTTCGTCTCCAGTTCCTCGATTTCACGGCGGCGTCCAAGAAGATTGCTGTTGTTTTTAAACGCACCACCTGTCATAGAACCACCCGGGCTCAAAGATTCACCCTCAGTTGTTACCATTCTCAGGCTATGTCTGTATTTTCTTCCAATTGCAATAGCGTGTTCAATATTATCGACTACAAGCACTCTTCCAAGGAGAAACTTCGTGATCTGCTGATACTGAGGTGCTGTTGTTACCAGTTCACTGGCAATTCCCACAACTCCCGGCTCTCTCAGTGCTTCTCTTGGAGAAAACTCCCCACGCGGACTGATGCTGCTCATAGGCAGGAAAGTCGCACGGCCATAGCGGTTCTTTTTCAGAAACTCGATCAACGTCTTGGCTGTCTGCTCATTATCTGTGACAATATTCTGGATACTTCCGCCTAATGCAGTCTCAATGGCGATCTCATAATCCTTATTTACATGGATCAGATCTGCGACAACACCCTGGATTCCCGGAACACGGTCTTTCTGCTCCATAACTCTTCGGATACTGTTTCCATATCCGTCATATCGCTCCGTGATATTTCTGAGAGATTCCAGACGGGAAGCTTCTCTGTGATAAGCAGTCTGTCCTGCTTCCAGCTGAGTATTCTGTTCCTTTAATTTATTCTGAATCTGTGCGGCACTCTGATTCAGGTGAGCACATTCATTATTGATGGACTGGATCTGCTCTGTAATCTCATCATACTGCTTCTGAACTTTGGAAAGAATCGTCTGCTGTTCTTCCTCTTCACTTTTTAACCTGAGAATTCTCTGGCTGATCTCTGCCTTTCGAATATCCGCCTGCTCCATCATTGCATCAAATCGCTGTGCTTTTCCCTTTACATTGGCACGACTGTTGAGAATTTCAATAATCTCATTCTTACCATCCTCTACCGCCTGTGTGCAGGTTTCAATATTCTCCTGCGCTGTCCGCAACTCTTCTTCCTCCTCGGAGAGCTTTGTGCGTACAGCCTTTAACTGTGCATAGATACCAGAACGTTCTTCTTCTAATTTCTTACGAGAAGTCTCTCTTACAGACAACTCTGCCTCTATCGTCTGAAGTCGTCCCTTATAGTGTTCTTCATTCTGTGCACCTGCCAGAATCTGTTCATTTAATACATTGATCTGACCCTCTAACTGCTGCTTATGGATTGCCTGCTCCTGGCTGGAAATACGCAGAGCATCCATCTTTGTATTTAAGTCTTCCAGCTCCTTTTCCAGGCGATCGTACTCGATTCTTGTCTGGTCATAGGACTTCTGGGTTTCCTCCAACTGGTTTTGTGCAATGTGATGTTTCTCTTCCAGTTCTTTCAGAGCCTGCGCTGTGTTGGCAAACTCCATGAGAAACATATTTACATCCAGTTCTTTCAGCGTCTCTCTTTTTGCCAGATAGATCTTCGCTGTCTCAGACTGCTTCTCCAATGGTTCCAGCTGTCTGGTCAGTTCTGAAAGAATGTCTGTGACACGTACCAGATTCTGGCGTTCTTCCTCCAGTTTTTTAATTGTCGTGTTCTTTCTTCTCTTAAATTTGACGATTCCTGCTGCTTCATCAAAAAGTTCTCGTCTCTCCTCCGGCTTTCCACTCAGGATTTTATCAATCTGTCCCTGTCCGATAATGGAATAACCCTCTTTTCCGATACCTGTATCGTAGAAAAGCTCATTAATATCCTTCAGTCTGCAAGAGCTTCCATTAATCCTGTACTCACTCTCACCAGAACGGTAAAGTCTTCGGGTAACTGTGACTTCGTTAAAATCTACAGGAAGCTTGTGATCTGAATTATCCAGAGTGATCGCCACTGAAGCATAACTTAAAGGTTTCCTTGCCTCTGTTCCGGCAAAAATGACGTCCTGCATATTTCCGCCTCGCAAAGACTTGGCGCTCTGTTCACCCAGAACCCATCTTACTGCATCACCAACATTGCTCTTTCCGCTTCCATTTGGCCCTACAATACCTGTGATCCCATTATGAAATTCAAAATTGATCTTCTGGGCAAAAGATTTAAATCCCTGTACTTCTATATTCTTTAAATACATAATTCTCCTGTTTACATTTTTGTCATTATCCACAGCCTGTATCAGCTGTAAATGGGACAAAACCTATTTTTTCAGTACACGGATTGCCTGGTACGCTGCTGCCTGTTCTGCCGCTTTCTTTGTATGGCCGCTTCCCTGTCCCATTACTTTGCCGTTTACTCTTGCTTCTACCGTAAAGTTCTTATTGTGATCCGGTCCCTCTTCTTTTACCAGAATATATTCCACCGGCTGTGTTCCGTTCTCCTGCACGATTTCCTGCAGGATGGTCTTGCTATCATAAAAGAGCTGTTTGTGTTCAATATCATTCAAGATAAAATTCAGCACAAACTCCTTTGCACTAGCAAAACCACCATCCAGATAGATAGCTCCCAATAAGGCTTCTGTTGCATCAGATACAATAGAATCTCGGTTTCTTCCACCTGTCATATCCTCACCTTTTCCAAGAAGCAGAAATTGTGGAAGTCCAAATTCTCTTGCACAGTAAGCAAGACTTGGCTCACAGACAAGGCTTGCTCTCTTTTTAGTCAGTTCACCTTCCGGCACCTGAGTAAATCTTGCATACAGATAATCACTGCTGGTGAGTTCAAGAACTGCATCTCCCAAAAACTCCAGTCTTTCGTTACACCCCAGTTTGCCAAGTTTCTTCTCATTTGCATAGGAGCTGTGCGTAAGCGCCTGTGTAAGATAGTGTTTGTTTTTAAAATGATAGCCTATAATTTCTTCTAATTCTTCTGTTTTTTTATTCATTCGTCTTACCCTCTCCATACGAGTGGGGCTGTCAGATGACACCCCCATTTTATTTTATATTTTATTTGATCGCGCGGATTGCTTCGACAGCATCACCTACTGTCTGGATCTGTTCTACAGACTCATTCTCCAGTTCAATGTCATACTCTTCTTCAATCCCCATGATAATCTGAAAGATATCAAGAGAATCCGCCCCAGATCATCTACAAATGTAGTATCTGCTGTGATGGAATCTGCATCAATGTTCAAAACCTCTGCGATATAGCTTTTAGTTTTTCCAGTTTCCATATTACAAAAACCTCCTTCCTGGTTTTAATAATAGTTTTTCTTCTTACTTATTTAAATTTTCTTTGTCTTCCAGGATTCTCTCTGCGATCTTCTCATTGATCTCCTCCTGTTTAAACTGCACACACTGGAAAATGCCGTGCTTGATTTCAATAGCTTTAGCGCTTCCGTGAAGTTTTCACTACAAGTCCTTTCAGTCCGAGAAGTAGGTGCTCCGCCATATTCACTTGCATCAAAAGATTTCAGAGTTTCTTTTAACGCTGGTTTTACCAGAAGTGCTCCAACTTTACTTCTGAGGCTGGTCATCATTCCTTCTTTGATCTTATGGACCAGAGCAGAACCGACTCCTTCATATAATTTGAGGATTACGTTTCCTACAAATGCCTCACATACTACTACATCTGCATATCCTGCCGGGATATCTCTGGCTTCAATACTGCCAATGAAATTGATTCCTTTGCATTCTTTAAGAAGCGGAAATGTCTCTTTGACAAGTGCATTTCCTTTCTCCTCTTCTGCTCCGTTATTTACAATGGCAACTCTTGGGTTCTTTATGCCGACTACATTTTCCATATAAATGGATCCCATCTTCGCAAACTGTACCAGATGTGACGGACGTGCATCTACATTGGCACCACAGTCAATCAGCAGGGTCACTCCGTCAATTGTAGGGATCAGCGGAGCAAGCGGAGGTCTCTCCACACCTTTACTTCTGCCTACCAGTACCTGTCCGCCTACAAGAACAGCGCCTGTGCTTCCTGAAGAAACAAAAGCGTCCGCTTCCTGTTTCTTAACCATATTCAATCCCACCACAATTGATGAATCCTTTTTCTTACGAATCGCAAAAACAGGCGGCTCTGCTGTCTCAATCACTTCTGATGCATTGACAACCTGAATCTGTTCCTTCGGATATCCGGAGTACTTCGCCAGTTCTTTCTCAATTACTTCCTGCTTTCCTGTAAGTATTACTTTTATGTCCTGTCTCTCTGTTACAGCTTCCACTGCAGCTTTGACAGGTTCTACAGGGGCATTATCCCCACCCATTGCGTCTACTACAACTCTGACCTGTTCTGCCATATTTATATCTCCTGTTATTCTACCGGCACTGTTCACTCCACTTTCAGCAATACACTTACAACAGATGAACCGTGGCCTCTTCGTTTATATTATTTACATTTCGCTCATAATCTGTATGATACTAAAGAATCATCCTTAAAGTCAATAGTATCTGAAAAAATAATACGTTCCACCATTTCCTGTTTATCTCTCATTTTTCTGGGCTTCAATCTTCTCTGCCAGATCATTAAGATAAACCCATCGATCCATTTTTTCATCCAGATCTGCCTGGGCTTTTTCTTTCTGCTCCATAATCTCACGAAGTTTCATGGAATTGGTTGCATTCGCTTCCATATCCCTGTCTAACTTCTCGAGTAAATCTTCCAGAACAGCAATATCATCATCAATAGTCTCAAACTCTCTCTGTTCTTTGTAAGTAAATTTCAATTTCTGCGGACGGTTCTGTTTCCAGTCCGCCTGAGCTGCCTTTTTCTTTTCCGTATCAGAAGCTGCGCTCTGAGATTCAGATACTGCCGCCCCTTTTCTTGCCAGAGCTTCTGTATAATCTGTATATCCTCCCTCATACTGAGTCAGATGTCCATCTCCCTCAAAGGCAAAAATCCTGTCTACAATATTATCAAGAAAATATCTGTCATGAGACACTGCGATCACGATTCCCGCAAAAGAATCCAGATAATCTTCCAGAATAGTCAGTGTCGGAATATCCAGATCATTGCTCGGCTCATCCAGAAGCAGTACATTTGGAGCTTCCATCAGAACTTTCAGTAAATATAAACGTCGTTTCTCCCCACCGGATAACTTGGCGATCGGTGCATACTGCATTGCGGAATCAAAAAGAAAACGTTCCAGCATCATAGTCGCAGAAATTTTTCCATCTCTGGTAGGAATGTATTCTGCCACATCACGGATATAGTCGATCACACGCTGATTTGTATCCATATCCGGTACTTCCTGTGCAAAATAACCGATACGAATAGTTTCTCCAATCTCCACTTCACCTGCATCCGGCTGAATCATTCCGTCTATGATCTTGATCAGAGTTGATTTTCCGCACCCATTCGGTCCAATGATTCCCAGGCGCTGGTTACGCAATACAATATAATTGAAATCATCCAGAATCTTCTTCTCGCCGAAATTTTTACTGATATGGTGAAGTTCAATTGTTTTCTTTCCCATACGTGTTTCAACAGAATCCAGTTCTACATTCATATCCCTTACAGGCGCTTTTCCATTTTTCAAAGCTTCCAGACGTTCCAGACGTGCCCGCTGTTTGGTGCTTCTCGCACGGCATCCACGCTTTGCCCATTCCAGTTCCATACGCAGAACGCTCTGTCTCTTTCTCTCACTGGCAAGTTCCATCTCCTCTCGTTCTGCTTTCAGTTCCAGAAACTTAGAATAGTTCGCCTCATATGCATAAAGATTTCCGTGAGAAATCTCCAGAATCTTATTTGTGACCCTGTCAAGGAAATATCTGTCATGAGTAACCATGATCACAACTCCTTTAAAGCTTCTCAGAAAATCCTCAAGCCATGTCACCATCTCATTATCCAGATGGTTGGTAGGCTCGTCCAAAAGCAGCACATCACACGGATTTACTAATGTTCTTGCCAGTGCCACTCTCTTTTTCTGGCCGCCTGACAAATGATCAATCTTTTCCTCATGATCTGTAATTCCCAACTTGTTCAGTACATTTCGTGCCTCACTCTCTGTACTCCAATCCTTCTGCCATTTTCCCTCTGCAACATAATCAAGAATTGTAGACCCCTGCGGAAACTCCGGCATCTGAGGCAAATATGTAATCCTCAGACCATTCTGCGTAATAACCTGTCCCTCATCCGGTTCCTCCATACCTGCGATGATCTTCAGGATTGTAGACTTTCCTGTACCGTTAATACCAATAATCCCAATCTTGTCGCCCTGGTGAATTCCATATGAAACATCATTCAGAACTACCTTTTCTCCAAATATTTTGGAAACATGTTCTATGTTTAAAATATTCATACATTCAAAACCTTTCTCATAATTCTTGTTTCCCCTCACTATCCCATTTTGTCAGGAAAATAAATTACATTCCAACATATTATTCTAACAGATAATCTTATTTCTGGCTTCTATTTTCCGGAAATTTCATAAAATAGTATATAATAAATAACACCGCTGTAATGCTCCAGGAAACAGGATAGCTAAGCATAATCGTATTAATTCCCGGATACATTCTGCCTGCACTGAAAAGCCATACGATACGCAGAGAGCAAACACCGCCGCAGGTAAGGATCATTGGCACCAGAACTTTTCCGGTTCCGCGCAGTGCCCCGGACAGGATACCGATAATAACATAAATAAAGTATGACGGCAGCATAAATCTGCTCATATGTACACCTGCAGCCACTACTGCACTATCTGTCGTAAACAGGCTGTAAATCCAAGGTGCACCTGCATACATCAGAGAGATCATAACTGCAGAGCTTGCCATACTCATAGTCATGCAGACACGCACGCTCTTTCTCATACGATGATATTTTCCCGCTCCATAATTCTGTCCCACAAAGGTAGTAATGGAAATCGCAAAAGCATTGATCACCATCCAGAAAAGGGCATCTATTTTTCCCAATGTTCCCCATGCAGCCACTGTATCCGTTCCAAGGTTATTCACAAATACCTGAATTACAATATTTGAAATATTGTACATAACTGATTCCAATCCTGCCGGAATACCAATCCGAAGTACAGATAGCAACATTCTTTTATCAAACCGAATCTGCCGGATCTTCAGTACATAAATCTCTCTGGTCCTTATTAGCATCGCAGTTACGATAAATGCACTGATCACCTGAGATGTAACCGTTGCAACTGCCACCCCGGTTACTCCCATCTCAAAAGCAACAACAAACACCAGGTCCAGAATAATATTCAGAACACAGGTAACAATCAGCACGTACAGCGGTCTTTTTGAATCTCCCACTGCGCGCAGGATCGCAGCTCCCATATTATAAACCAGGTTAAAGATCATTCCTGCAAAGTAAATATGAAAGATAAACAGCAGAGTCTTCCACTACATCTGCAGGTGTTTTCATAAGCAGCAATGCAGGTCTGGTAAGAAAAATTCCCGCAATTGTAAGAACCACACCTGCAGCAATAGAAAAAGCAAACGCTGTATGTAATGCTTTACCTACATTCTTCTTATCTTTTGCCCCATAAAACTAGGGATATTACAACTGCTGCTCCCGAGGAAAGTCCCACAAAAAAACCTACGATCAAATTAGCAATCTGACTGGCAGAACCTCCAACCGCGGCAAGTGCCTGTTTTCCTACAAACCTCCCTACGACAATGGTATCTGCTGTATTATAAATCTGCTGAAAAAATGTTCCAAATACAATAGGAAAGAAAAATAGCAGCAGCTGTTTCCAAATTACACCATCTGTAATCTGATTTACCTTCTCCTTTTCATTCATTACAAATTCCCTCTAATACTCTGATTTCAAATTGATTTTAACATACAAAAAAGCAGGCACCCCATCATAAATGGGACAACCTGCTATGCTTTGCAATCATTAAAAATTAGTCTTCAACTTTAATGATTTCCTTTTTGTTGTAGCTTCCGCAAGCTTTGCATACTCTGTGCGGCATCATCAGTTCGCCACATTTGCTGCATTTTACAAGGTTCGGAGCGCTCATTTTCCAGTTTGCTCTTCTCTTATCGCGTCTTGCTTTGGAAGATTTATTCTTCGGACAGATGGACATTATGTTACACCTCCTTAAATTTACTAAATATATCACTGATAGCTGCCATACGGGGATCCTTAGGTTCCTCGACGCATCCACAAGGACCGTCATTGAGGTTTTTCCCGCACTGGCTACAGATTCCTTTGCAGTCTTCTCTACATAAAACCTTCAAAGGCCAGCTCATCAGTACCTCAAGATAGACCAGCTGGTCCACATCCAGGTCCATACCTGTGAGATAAGAACTCTCGTCCAGATCATTCACACGGTCTTCATCCGTAAGCTTCATATCAAGTTTTCGCTCGATCTCTAATGGTATTTCTGTCGAAACCTCTTCCAGACATCTGTCACAGGGAATACCAACGGTAATCTTACCTGTTCCTTTAATCTCAAGATTTCTGTCACCTGTATTCGTGATCGTAAGCTCTACCGGCTCTTTCGCAAGCACCGGAAAAGTTCCTGACTGAAATGTAATCGTATCCATTCCAAACTCTACAGTTTTCTGAATACACATTCCTTCACTGGATGAAATATCTGATAAATGTATCTGCATACTTTTCTCCTATCCACACTTGTTTTATTATACATACCGCTTTTGCTTTTGTCAACGATAAATTAGAAAAATTTCACATTTTGTCAAGTAATATTCCTTTACGGGATATTTTCTCATGTAGCCGGAAATATTTATAATAATCCTGCCACGGGCATAGACAGAAAGAAAGGTGCCCCTGACAGATGCACCTTTCTCTTCCTATAATAAATATAGTTTCATCCAACTATATTTTTCTCGTTCGGACATAACACAGACACTCTATTGTCTGCAAAAACTATTTTTTTGAAGTCATATGATTACAGAAATAACTGTTCACTGATTTTTGAGCAACATTACAAACTTGCTCTGCACTCAGAATTAAACCAGCGCTACAGTCTCTCTGCAGATTGCAAGTTCTTCGTTTGTAGGAATTACAGCAACTTTAACTTTGGAATCTGGTGTAGAAATTACGATCTCTTCTCCGCGAACTCCGTTAGCTTCTTTATCAAGTGTAACTCCAAGATAGCCAAGATAGCTTACAACTTTCTCACGTACAGGAATAGCATTCTCACCGATACCTGCTGTAAATACGATTGCATCTACGCCATTCATGGCTGCAACATATCCACCAACAAATTTAGCGATGCCATAGCAGAGAACATCAATTGCGTTAGCTGCATCTTCATTTCCACCCTGAGCTGCATCATTCAGGTCACGGAAGTCGCTGGATAATCCGCCGGATAATCCAAGAAGGCCGGATTTCTTATTGAGAACGTTCATCATACCAGCGATGTCAAGATTCTCTTTCTTAGCGATGAATTCCATGATAGCCGGATCAATGTTACCGGAACGTGTTCCCATAACAACACCTTCAAGTGGAGTAAGACCCATTGTTGTATCTACACATTTACCATTTACTACAGCGCTGATGGAAGAACCGTTTCCAAGGTGACATACGATAACTTTAGAATTATCTTTATCAAGACCAAGGAATTCAACAGCACGTTTGGAAACGAAGCTGTGGGATGTTCCGTGGAAACCATATCTTCTTACTTTGTAGTTCTTGTAGTATTCAAGAGGAAGTCCGTACAGATATGCTTTTGCAGGCATTGTCTGATGGAAAGCTGTATCGAATACTGCTACCTGAGGTACACCTGGCATAAGCTCAGAGCATACACGGATACCGATCAGGTTTGCAGGGTTGTGAAGCGGTGCAAGATCATTGCACTCTTCTACTGCTGCGATCACTTCGTCTGTGATGACTACAGATTTCGCAAATTTCTCACCGCCATGTACAACACGATGTCCAACAGCATTTACTTCTTTCAGGCTTCCGATTGCGCCTGTTTTGTCATTTGTAAGAGCATCCAATACCATCTGGATCGCTTCTTTATGTGTAGGCATTGCAGCTTCTGTGATTTCTTTGTCACAGCCTGTTTTCTGATATACTAATCTTCCATCAATACCGATTCTCTCACAGAGACCTTTTGCAAGAACTGCTTCTGAATCAGAGTTGATCAGCTGATATTTCAGGGATGAACTTCCACAGTTGATTACTAATACGTTCATTTTAATATTCTGCCGGCAATCATTTCTAAGTGCCATCCATAATACAGACATCTTAGAAACACCTGTCAGCTTTTCCTTTCATATTATAATATTCTTTATCCTCATTATTTCCGAAGAAATATGAATTATGATATCAAAGGCATCAGAATCAGTAATGTCTCCTCCGATGCCCTTAATATTATGTACGATCAAATATTCTCAATCTGATTTAAAATCTTATTTGTTGTCGTCAGCCTGGCACTGTACAGCTGTGATAGCTACTACACCAACGATATCGTCTGCAGAGCATCCACGGGACAGGTCATTTACAGGTTTAGCAATACCCTGAGTTACAGGTCCGTAAGCTTCTGCTTTTGCAAGACGCTGTACAAGTTTGTATCCGATGTTACCTGCATCAAGGTCTGGGAATACAAGTACGTTAGCTTTACCTGCTACTTCGCTTCCAGGAGCTTTAGATGCACCTACGCTTGGAACAATAGCTGCGTCAAGCTGGAATTCACCGTCAAGTGCAAGTTCTGGATTCTGTTCTTTAGCAATCTTTGTAGCTTCTACTACTTTATCTACGTCAGCATGTTTTGCACTGCCTTTAGTGGAGTGTGAAAGCATAGCCACAACTGGTTTCT